>ENA-UOYA01004492-UOYA01004492.1-activated-sludge-metagenome-genome-assembly--contig:-NODE-4492-length-11661-cov-3.844563_pt1 | contig 11661 bp, 13 predicted proteins | sample MGYA00238163_ERZ764804 | MGnify/ENA primary metagenome ERZ764804 (study PRJEB28919, sample SAMN05720223) | activated sludge metagenome | isolation source: Anaerobic digester | place: Hong Kong...
GCTTGTTGCAGATCCCGGGCGCGAAGAAGAGTGTATCATCAGGTTGTCGAGGGTCGGATATGACAATACGATAGGATATTTGAATGGTGGTTTTGACGCCTGGGTGGCATCCGGAAAAGATACAGAGATGATCCATCGCATGTCGGCAGAGGAATTCGCTGCCGAATACGCTTCCAATAAACCTTTGGTCATTGATGTGCGCAAAAAGAGCGAATTTGATTCCGAACATATACTGGGTGCCATCAATATTCCTCTGAACCAGATCAATCAGCATTTGTCTGAAATTCCGAAAGACAAACCATTTATCCTTCATTGCGCAGGCGGGTACAGGAGCATGATTGCCGGGTCCATTCTTAAACAAAGGGGTTGGGATCATTTCCGGGATGTGGTTGGCGGATTTACTGAAATTGCCAAGACATCCGTGCCGAAATCCGATTATGTTTGTCCTTCCACGATGTTATAATCAGTCAGTCAATAGTTAATACATGCCCGGTCTGTTTAGGCCGGGCTTTTTTCATGCCGACCTTTCTGTTGCTGGTATCACCGGTCAATGCAACTAATGTTACTTTTTTGGTCATGAAGAATGTAGACATTTGCCTGTATAAAATGGTGAAAAATATGAAAGTAGAACAGATCTATACGGGCTGCCTGGCACAGGGCGCTTATTATATCAGTAGTAACGGCGAAGCCGCCATCGTTGACCCGTTGCGCGAAGTACAGCCGTATATTGATCGTGCCGAAAAGGAAGGATCGACGATCAAATACATTTTTGAAACACATTTTCATGCTGATTTTGTCAGCGGTCACCTCGACCTTGCCCGCAAGACCGGAGCCTCGATCGTGTATGGCCCCTTGGCAAACCCCGAATTTGATTGCATCGTGGCGGAGGATGGCCAACGCTTCACCATTGGGGATGTCAGTATTACTGTTTTACATACGCCCGGTCATACAATGGAAAGCACCACGTACCTGTTACAGGATGCTAACGGAAAGGATCATGCGATATTTTCAGGTGATACTTTGTTCCTGGGTGATGTGGGCAGGCCCGACCTGGCGCAGAAAGCTGCAAACCTTACCCAGGAAGACCTGGCGGGTCTATTATACGACAGCCTGATGAATAAAATTATGTCATTGGCGGATGATGTCATCGTGTACCCGGCACATGGCGCTGGAAGTGCTTGTGGTAAGAATATGATGAAAGAGACCGTTGATACGTTGGGCAACCAAAAGAAAATGAACTATGCGCTTAATCAGCCCGACAAGCAATCCTTTATCAAGGCCGTTACAGAAGGGCTCACGCCTCCTCCCGGCTATTTCGGAATGAATGTGGCCATGAACAAAAAGGGATACGAGAGTTTTGATCAGGTGCTGAACCAGGGTATGCGAGCCCTGGGACCTTCAGAATTTGAAACGGCAGCCGAAGAAACCGGGGCCCTGATACTGGATACGAGAAGTAACAAGGATTTTTATAAAGGCTTCATACCGCAGTCTGTCAATATCGGCATAGACGGTGACTTTGCCCCTTGGGTGGGCGCTTTGATCGTTGATGTGAAACAGCCGATCCTGCTGGTTACCGAACCCGGCAGGGAGGAGGAATCCGTCACACGCCTCAGCCGCGTTGGTTTCGACCATATACTGGGGCATCTTGATGGGGGGTTCCCTTCCTGGCTCGAAAGCGGCAAGGAGGCCGATGTGGTAGACCGCATTTCGGCTGATCAGTTTGCCAGAAATTTAGATATTCATTCGGACAAAGTGATCGATGTCAGAAAAGATACGGAGTATGCCGCAGAGCACATAGAAGATGCATACAATAAGCCACTGGCCTATATTAACGAATGGATCAGGGATATCAACCCTGATGAACACTTTTACCTGCATTGTGCCGGCGGTTACAGAAGCATGATCGCCGCTTCGATCCTGCAGGCACGCGGTTACCGGAATTTTACGGAGGTGGAAGGCGGCTTCAGCGCCATTAGTAAAACGAACGTGCCAAGAACGGATTTTGTTTGCCAGAGCAAACTGTTGAAGGCGTAGGGTAAGGAAATATTGAATGTTGTGTTTTGTGATAAGTGATGTGTGCTTGAGCTGAAAGTATTTTTGAATGGTTTTATTTTGATATGAGTTATGTGATGAATGCATGATGATGCATGGTGGCTTACATGACTGTTGACTATTGCATAGTTCCTCCATTCCTCTGCCTTAGCATGATTCTCATCAGTTTCATGGCAAAAGTCAGGCTTATGTAACAAATGTTTCCAAACCATGATGGGTATGAGAATATATTTGTTTGTCATCAGCCAATGGTTCTTGACGAATAAACAATCACCTGTAAATCCTGTCAGTTATGTCATCCAAAAGAATCTTAATCATCGGTGGAGGTAATGCCGGTTTATCCGTTGCTTCCAAATTGTTGCTGAAAGACAAATCACTTGATATCAGGATACTTGATCCATCAGACAAGCATTATTATCAACCGGCCTGGACACTAGTAGGTGCGGGTGTTTTTGATATCCGCAAAACCATGCGTAATGAAGCGGATGTAATTCCCAAAGGCACAAAATGGATAAAAGATGCCGTTGTGTCTTTTGATCCCGGAAAGAATGCCGTATTGGGAAAGAGTGGGGAAACTTATGAGTATGATGTACTGGTAGTTTGTCCGGGTATTCAAATTGACTGGCAGAAGATCAGGGGATTGAAAGAAAGCCTGGGCAAGAACCAGGTCAGTAGTAATTATTCATTTGATTTTGCCCCATACACATGGGAAATGATCAAAAATTTTAAAGGAGGAGTGGCCGTATTTACCAATCCCACTACGCCCATCAAATGTGGCGGCGCTCCGCATAAAATCATGTACCTGGCTTGTGATTACTGGAGGAAGAAAGGCATCTTGGATCAGTGTGATGTTCATTATATTACCGGGGGCAGTGTCATTTTTGGTGTCAAGGAGTATGCGGAAACCCTGACGAAAGTGGTCGAGAAGAATCATATCAAACCTCATTTCGGTACAAATGCCGTTGAGATCGACGGGCAGAATAAAATCTTGTTTTATGATGAAAAAGATGCTTCGGGTAATATGGTCAGAAAGGAGATCAAATTCGATCTGTGCCATGCCGTTCCGCCACAGTCGGCGCCTGACTTCATCAAATCAAGCCCGTTATCGGATCCGAACAATCCTCATGGATATGTGGAAGTCAACAAACTCACTTTACAGCATACCCGATTCCCCAATATTTTTTCACTTGGCGACGTCACGAATGCGCCCTGCAGCAAAACCGGCGCTGCAATACGTAAACAGGCTCCCGTTGTTGTAGCCAACATTCTTTCTTACCTGCGGAATGAACCTGTTGTACAGGAATATCATGGATATAGCGCCTGCCCGATCCCGACACAATACGGTAAGCTCATGCTGGCGGAATTCGATTACAGCAATAAGCCAACCATGACATTCCCATTCGACCAGGCCAAACCGCGATGGACGATGTGGATCCTGAAAAAGTATATACTGCCCTGGCTGTATTGGAATAAGATTCTCAAGGGAACAGCATAAGGCTTTAAATTATAAATCATCCAATGCGCTTGCAATGAGGGTAATTAGGCAGTGTAGTGCTAATCTCGCTTATGTATGTTTTTTGAAGATAATGTTAGTTAATTTGACATGTTCCAGGAAGGAATAGTATTATTCATTTTCAGTCTTTTTTGAACTGAATGTGCATGTTATTCATATTGGGTTTGCGCTACTGAGAAAAGTATGATTAATATCTTCTTTTATAATCTGTTTCTGTATAAAGGGTTTCCTCTTGAATTATAACTATGAATTAAATGGAAATATCAAAGTTTCGTTTCCTGTTAGGTTTGGGTTTTTTATTTTTTGGATTGATTTCTTTTGCTCAACATCGAATTGATAAGACTCCGTTCAGTATCAGACTTGAGCCAATGGAATTTCAAGAATTTCCGAGAATACAGTCTTTTGCTTATGGCGAATATTACGGCAAATGGGTTTTAATAGGTGGTCGTATTGATGGGCTACATAGAAGACAGCCATGGGCAACATTCGATGATGCCGGACAAAACAGGCGTATGTACGTAATAGATCCGTTAACCGGTAAAACATGGAGTAGGGCGTTGAGTGAACTGCCCGTTTCACTGGCAGAACAACTGCAATCAACAAACATGCAATTTGTTCAAAAGGGTGAACACCTTTTTATTGCAGGAGGATATGGTTTCAGCGACACTAAAAATGATCATACCACATTCCCTTATCTCACAATAGTAGACTTACCCGGACTAATTCAGGCAATGATTAATAATACAATTTTGACCCAATATTTTATACAAGTCAAAGATAGCTTGATGGCAGTTGCAGGTGGCAGGATGGGAATGATTGGAGACTCTCTACTTTTGGCGGGAGGCCATCGGTTTGAAGGCCGGTATAATCCACATAGTCCAGACCATGGGCCTGGTTTCGTACAGGAATATACGAATGAAATAAGGATTTTTACCACAGAAATTACAAAAGGAAAATGCTCTATTAATCATATCAGTGTTCTACAAGACAGTGTTAACCTGCACCGACGGGATTATAACCTAGTTCCGCAGGTGACTGAAGACAAAACAGTTAAGTTTACCATATTTTCAGGTGTTTTTCAGTATGGGAAAGATATACCATTTACAAACCTTGTTGATATAACTACTCATGGGATTCAGGTAAATGATACTTTTCAGCAGAAATTTAGTCATTATCATTGTGCGGTCATGCCAATGTATGATTCAGGGAACAAAGTCATGTATTCCGTTTTTTTTGGTGGTATCGCACGTTTTTATCCCAATAAAAAGGGTGAAATTACAGATGATCTTGATGTGCCTTTTACTAAAGCAATCAGTGTTATAGAAAGGAGAGGAACAGGTTTTATCGAATGGCTAATACCTGTTGAGATGCCAGGATACCTCGGGGCTTCGGCAGAATTTATTGCGGACCATAAGGCTAATATTTTTTCACGGGGAATTTTAGATATATCTGCTCCTGGAGGAAAGGAAGTATTTATGGGATATATTGTCGGTGGAATACAAAGTAGCGCAAAGCATATTTTTTGGGATAATTCTGGTAAAGAAAGTGTAGCCAGTAAAGCTGTATTTAAGGTATATCTTACTAAGTACTGATCTTCATTTTGAAGATGCTTATTAGGTAATTGTGCTTGAAATTGATTTGTAACCAATGTTACTTCCCGCCTTCTTTTTATGAGGTAAATTTGCATATTCAATAAGTTATTATGAAAGGAATGATCACGGAAAACTGGAATCTAATGCGCGTTCTGAGGCTTGTGTTGGGAATTATCATCATTTTTCAGGGTTTTGCTGCTTCAGATTTTGTGCTTGGATTGCTGGGCCTGTTGTTCAGTGCTATGGCATTGTTCAATATGGGCTGTTGTGGAGTTTCCGGATGCAGTGTGCCTGTTAAAAAAAATGGTCAGTCAAAGGAGATCAACTATGAAGAAGTTGCTGGTACAAAATAAATGGGCTGTTGCCGGGTTGTTTCTCGGCGCCATCACCGGTTATGCCTACTGGTATTTTGTCGGATGTTCAAGCGGTACATGTTCGATCACATCAAAACCCCTGAATAGCACCCTCTATGGTTCGGTGATGGGCTTCCTGCTGTTAAGCCTGTTTGAAAAGAAGAAAGGATGAACGATAGCCGTAATCTTTAATTAATAAATCTTATACCTGTTATGACCTTTAACGAAATCATACAATCTGATAAGCCGGTGCTGGTCGATTTTTTTGCTGAATGGTGCGGACCATGTAAAATGATGTCACCCATTCTGCATGAGGTGAAATCGGAACTTGGCGAGGATGCGACGATCATCAAAGTGGATGTGGACAAGAATCCACAGGCCGCTTATGAATACCAGGTACAGGGCGTTCCGACACTCATCCTGTTTAAGAACGGGAAAGCGCTTTGGAGGCAGAGTGGCGTTGTTCCCAAAAACGGGCTGTTGGGTGTGATCAGGAAATTCATCTAAGGATTAACACCTGGATGAGCCTTGGGCCGGTTGAATTGCACCCCAAAGTTCTATGTCTATTTTCGGTCTGCCTGCATAGGTTTAATTGAATCAACCAATCGTAGTTTTTTTCATTCATATCACTTACATCATAGATCTTAAAATTTCATATTATGAGTTTCCTGAGTAAACTTTTCGGCGCTGCGCCTTCTGTAGACCTGGCTTCTGTCATTGCAGAAGGGGCGTATTTGGTGGATGTCAGAACACCCGGCGAATTTGCCGGGGGGCATGTGAAAGGTTCTGTCAATATTCCATTGGACACTATACCTCATCAGTTGGCTAAATTCAAAGGCAAAAAGAATGTTATTGTTTTCTGCCGGAGCGGGAACAGGAGTGCACAAGCCAAAGCTTTCCTGGAATCCAATGGCATCAGCCCTGTCATAAACGGCGGCACCTGGACTTCAGTAAATCAGTATGTTCAATGAAACCATATTACCGGCTGGTCATTGTATTCATCCTCAGTGTATCCTTGTATGCCTGTCGAACAAATGAGCGGGATAACGTTGCGGGCAATAATACTGCACAGGGTCAGCAGGATAAGGCATCCAAAAATGGTAAGAGATTGATCATTGTTGATGTTCGAACGACAGAGGAGTGGCAGGAAGATGGCCACCTTCCCTGTGCCGTGAACTTTCCGCTGAATACCCTGGAAGCAAGATGGCATGAGCTGGCGGAGTATGACGGGGTTTGGTTAGTTTGCAGAAGCGGCCACAGGGCTGGTATGGCAAAACAGTTACTCGAAGAGAAAGGACTGAAGCACGTAGAAAACAAAGGCGCATGGGAAGAAGTATCCTGCACGGATACTATGAAATAGTCTTACAATGCAGGGATAACATCATTATTTTGCCAACATAGACTGTATATTTTAAACCACAGTTCAAATATTTTTATTTACTATGACACTGATTGAATGGATCAAACAACCCTGGCCCTGGTATATTGCGGGCCCTTTGATTGGGTTGACAGTGCCCACCTTACTTATTCTCGGGAACAAATCATTTGGTATCAGTTCTTCACTGCGACATGTATGCGCAGCATGTGTGCCCGCTAAGATTCCTTTCTTTTCATATGATTGGAAAAAAGAAGTTTGGAACCTGTTTTTCGTAGTGGGCATTTTTTTCGGTGGCATCATAGCGGCTCAATGGCTGGCGGATCCTGAACCGATCCGTGTGCATCAGGCACTGGTCAGTGAACTGGCAGGTTACGGCATTAACGACTACACGTCGTTAATTCCCCTGCAGGTGTTCAACTGGCCGGCATTGCTCACCGTCAAAGGTTTGGTTATGATGGTCGGTGGGGGATTCCTGGTGGGATTTGGCACCCGGTATGCGGGCGGTTGCACAAGCGGACATGCCATCATGGGTTTGTCGACCCTTCAATGGCCTTCACTGGTGGCAACCTGTTGTTTCATGGCGGGAGGCTTTATCATGGCTAACCTGATCCTGCCTTTTATTTTATCACTGTAATGATTCATCGAGATGCAAAAAATTACCACTAAAAGAATGACGCAATCTGTTCCAGCACTCAAAGAAACCAATACGGATTTTGAAGTTCGGTCACTCGATGCCATGTGTGTCAATAAAAGTGACAGGGACGATAAGAAATGGTATAAGAATATCAAGTACATGATCGTGGGTATGCTTTTCGGGATCGTATTTGTCAAAGCCGAGATCATTAGTTGGTTCCGGATCCAGGAGATGTTCAGGTTGCAATCTTTTCACATGTACGGTGTCATTGGGAGCGCCGTTGTTGTGGGTATGATATCTGTGTGGCTGATCAAAAAATTCAAGATAAAAACGATACATGGCGAAACCATTGAATTTCATCCAAAAACTTTTAATAAGGGGCAGATCTATGGCGGTCTGATCTTTGGTTTCGGTTGGGCCATAACAGGCGCTTGTCCGGGACCGTTATATGCGCAGATCGGAACCGGTGCAACGGTGGTGGTCATCACATTACTAAGCGCCATCGCCGGTACCTGGGTGTATGGATATTTCAGGGATAAGCTTCCCCAATGATTAGGTCATTCAAGTTTGTATATCATGTCAATCAATGAGCATCATACCGAAAATTCTTCCGGTCTAACAACGGGTAACATGGTTTCTGTGATCAACAGGCTCATGTTTATCATCGTGGTTCTGGTGATCGGGCTGGTATCAGTTCCATTCATCCTGTTATTTTCAGGCGGGAAGGAAACCGGCCTGGCTAACGTACATTCAACAAACGCGCCATCCGGCAGTGGTGGGAACCAACAGGCAACGGCGGACAAAACGCCATCTTACTGGCAACCAGCCGACATAGCGGTCATACAGGATCAGGCTTTGAAAAAGGAAATTGAATATGGAAAGGAACTGGTGTCTCATACGGCCAGGTATTTGGGTCCTTCCGGATCAGTCATGCATTCCACCAATGGAATGAATTGTCAGAATTGCCATTTAGGGGCAGGTACAGCCGTGTTTGGTAATAATTATGGCTCAGTGGCATCAATGTATCCAAAATTCAGGGCGCGTTCCGGTGCAGTGGAAGATATCAATAAGCGTGTGAATGACTGTTTTGAAAGAAGCCTGAATGGAAAGGCGCTGGATAGCGGAAGTCGCGAACTAATGGCTATCAGGAAATACATTGAATATATCGGTAGTAATGTTCCCAAAGGTGAAAAGGCACCGGGTTCGGGATTTAAGGATCTTTCATACCTTGACAGGGCTGCCGATCCCGTGCATGGCAAACAGGTATACCAGGCAAGATGTGCCAGTTGTCACCAGGCGGATGGCCAGGGCGTTGCGGCAGGCGGTGAGTATGCATTCCCGCCTTTATGGGGGGCGCATAGTTATAACGACGGCGCAGGACTATACAGGATCAGCAATTTGGCGAAGTATGTCAAATGTAATATGCCACAGGGAACCAACTTTGAAAACCCTGTGCTATCCGATGAAGAAGCATGGGATATCGCCGCGTATATCAATAGTCAGCCCCGTCCGCATAAGGAAACGCCCCGCGATTGGCCGGATATTTCCAAAAAACCCATCGACCATCCTTTTGGCCCTTATACAGACGGATTTTCCGAAAAGCAGCATAAATATGGACCATTCAAGCCCATAGTGGCCGCACAGAAAAAATCAACCCAGTCATCCGATACAAAAAAGCAGCAAACTAAAGCGTAGAGAATTTTCTCCGGGTAATTGAATGTTTGGACAGGCGGTATGATGATTATGTAATGACAACATCGGAACTTTGTTCAGCAAAAATCAGAAGAAATGAAAGACAGTGTCAAGCAATATTTAAAAGCAGGTAATCTTTTTATTTTGACCATTCTTTTTGTTTCATTCCTCCAGGCACAAACAGTTGAAAAGGCGACCACTCATTACGATCATCAACATGGTCATACAGGGGATGCTGATACCACCAGCCTGTTATATGCATTTCGTTCAGGAACACTGCACGGCCATTTCCGCTATTTTTTCATGGCAACCGACAACCGGTCGGGTTTATCTGATTATTACGGACAGGCGGCAGGTGGTGGCATACGATATGAAACAGCCAAATTCAAGGGATTCCAGGTGGCCATTGGGGGTTTTTATATTTTCAATATTGGATCATCTAACCTTACGCATCCCGATCCGCTGACAGGACAGGCCAATCGGTATGAAATAGGATTATATGATGTGGAAGACCCGTCCAATAAAAAGGACATAGACCGGCTGGAAGAATTTTACCTGAAATACAGCCATGGAAAAGGATCCATTATTTTGGGAAGGCAACTGCTTAATACGCCGTTCATCAACCTGCAGGATGGGCGTATGCGGCCCACAGGTGTAGAGGGGATCTACGGAGAATGGAAGGCCCATAAAAAATTGACTGTCGAAGGGGGTTGGCTTTATGCCATTTCGCCCAGGAGCACCACCCGTTGGTTTAATGTAGATGAATCGATGGGCGTATATCCTTCCGGTGTGCGTGCAGATGGAGCAAAATCGCAGTATCATGGCAATCTTACAAGTGCCGGGGCTTTTCAGTTGGGCATCCATGCCAACCCTGGCAAAAAACTGGCCCTGCATGGGTGGGATCTATTTGTAGAGAATATCTTTAATGCTGCAATGATCCAGGCAGATTACCGTTTGCCCTTAAAAGACAAACAATCCGTTTTAATATCGGTGATGGGCATACGCCAGGACATTTTGCATAACGGGGGAAACAACGATCCTGCACTCGCTTATGCAACACCGGGAAGCCATGCCTGGGCATTTAGCGGTCGCGCTGGCTGGTCTGATGAAAGATGGGAAGCCACCCTTAATTATACCCGAATAACAGCAGATGGCAGGTACCTGATGCCCCGGGAGTGGGGAAGGGACCCCTTTTATACCTTTATGCCCCGGGAGCGCAATGAAGGCTTCGGGGATGTGGATGCAGTTGCGGTCATGACCACCTATAAGGTTCCGCGCAAGGGTCTGAAAGCTGCGATTTCTGCGGGTTACTACCAATTACCCGAGATCAGTGATTTCCGCCTGAATAAATATGGCCTGCCATCCTACTACCAGGTGAATACCGAAATACGGTACCAGTTCCACGGGTTACTGAAAGGCATGGATGCGCAGTTGCTTGTTGCTGCCAAGAAACGGGCGGGAGAACTGCCTTCTAACCTGAAATATGTGATCAATAAGGTGGATATGATCAACTATAACCTGGTGGTGAATTATAATTTTTAAATCTGGCTAGTCTTGTCGGATGCGCTCGGCGCATTGGTGCATAAGGACATAAGTAAAGATTAAATCCTGTAACTTTAATGAACTGTGAATAGCATATACGGCATAACTTAAACCAAAACAATTTCATTTGAACCTCGATTCATTAGCAGGCTTGTTCGAACAAAAACTCATTACCGAGATCGGGCAGTTTGGCATGTACCAGCATTTCCGGGAAGGGGATGTGATCATGGATTACGGCAAGTATATCCGGATGATGCCTATCGTATTGAAGGGCACGGTGAAAGTGATGCGGATGGATGAGAATGGAAAGGAGATACTTCTGTATTACCTGGGAAGCAGCGAGAGCTGTTCAATGGCATACAGCTGCTGTGTGGAAGCTAAGAAAAGTGAGATCAGGGCTGTGGCGGAAGATGATGTGGAATTGATCGGCATACCTCATGTAAAACTGGACGAATGGTTGTGCACATACCCGGGCTGGAAGAACTATATTTTCCGGAGCTTCAACGAACGGTTCACCGAATTGCTCAAATCAATTGAAAGTATCGCTTTTCATAAACTCGATGAGCGACTGGTTTCCTATCTGAAAGAGAAACAAAGACTTTCCGGTTCAAGTGTTATCAAATCATCGCACTACCAGATCGCGGATGAACTGGCCACTTCGCGTGTGGTCATCTCAAGGCTGCTCAAACAACTGGAGAATAATAAAAAGATCATCCTGTACAGGAACGAGATCAAGATCCTGAAAGACCTGTGAGGTAATCTTGTTTTTTCACTTTTCTTTTGGGTACGGGCCTGGGCTTGAATGCATTTTTCATAGGAACATCATGCTCCCCGGATATTTCAATCAGGAGATGGAATATTTCATCCATTGATTTCCAAAACAATCTTTGTATGCCTGTTATGGT
>ENA-UOYA01004493-UOYA01004493.1-activated-sludge-metagenome-genome-assembly--contig:-NODE-4493-length-11654-cov-6.166135_pt1 | contig 11654 bp, 10 predicted proteins | sample MGYA00238163_ERZ764804 | MGnify/ENA primary metagenome ERZ764804 (study PRJEB28919, sample SAMN05720223) | activated sludge metagenome | isolation source: Anaerobic digester | place: Hong Kong...
CGAACGTGAAAAAAATGGAAATGCTGGGGGCCACGGTAGTTCCCGTCACTTCGGGAAACATGACACTGAAAGACGCCACAAACGAGGCCATTCGCGACTGGTGCAGTCATCCCGAAGACACGCATTATGTGATTGGATCGACCATTGGTCCTCATCCTTATCCCGATATGGTAGCCCGACTTCAGTCGGTTATCAGCAAAGAGATTAAAAAGCAACTCACAGAAAAAGAAGAACGCGATTTTCCCGATTATCTTTTCGCGTGTGTTGGTGGGGGAAGCAATGCTGCCGGAACAATTTATGAGTATTTGGATAACGAGAATGTCAAGATTGTGCTTGCTGAAGCGGGAGGAAAAGGCATTGACAGCGGCTACTCTGCTGCCACCATTCAGTTAGGGAAAATTGGTGTATTGCACGGTTGCAAAACCCTCATCATGCAAACCGAGGATGGACAGATTGTTGAACCGTATTCCGTTTCTGCCGGGCTGGATTATCCGGGTATCGGTCCTATTCATGCCCATTTGGCAAAACAACAGCGTGCCAGGGTATTGGCCATCACCGATGATGAGGCATTGAAAGCTGCTTTCAATTTGACACGAAATGAGGGGATTATTCCTGCATTGGAGTCGGCTCACGCTTTGGCAGCATTGGATAAAGTGGAATTTTCGTCTTCCGATATTGTAGTGCTTACACTATCTGGGCGAGGCGATAAGGATATGGACACCTATCTTAAATATATGGATTAATTTTAGCAACTAAATCATTACGATATGTCTTACAATTTTCATACCCATACTAAAAAAATTCTTGGCGACCTTCATACGCCGGTGAGCATTTATCTGAAAGTGCGCGATGCTTTTCCGCAATCGGCATTGCTGGAAAGTTCCGATTTCCATGCCAACGAAAATAGCACCTCTTACATCGGACTAGAACCCATAGCTTCTGTCGATGTAAATCGGGGTATGTGTACGATGAAATTTCCCGATGGGGAAAAAGAAATGCGCCCGCTGTCTGCGTCTTTTACGATTTCCGACGCATTGAGCGGTTTCCTTCAACAGATAAAAGTGGAAGGCGAACATAGTGATGCTTGTGGATTGTTTGGATATACCACTTTTAATTGCGTGAAATATACCGAAAATATTCCCGTTCGCGAAAGCAAGGAAGAACGCAGCGATGCCCCCGATATGCTGTACATTCTTTATCGCTACATGCTGATTTTCGATCACTTTAAGGACGAAATCACTATTGTTGAGCTTCTTCGCGATGGAGAAGAAAGTCGGCTCTCGCGTGTGGAGTTGCTGATGAATGTCCGTAATGTTGCGTTGTACAACTTTTTTCCCGAAGGAGAGGAATACAGCACCATTACCGATGAGGAATTCAAGGCCGATGTGCGTCGTGGCGTGCAACATTGTCTTCGGGGAGATGTCTTTCAGATTGTGCTTTCGCGCCGTTTCGTTCAACGATTCTCGGGCGACGATTTCAAGGTGTACCGGACATTGCGTTCCATCAATCCTTCGCCCTATCTGTTTTATTTCGATTTTGGCGGATACCGCATTTTCGGTTCTTCTCCCGAAACGCACTGCAAAATTAAAGGTTCCCGAATCAGCATCGATCCCATTGCCGGTACAACCCGCCGTACCGGAAATTATAAGGAAGATATGAAGGCGATGGAGTTTCTGATGAACGACCCCAAAGAGAATGCAGAGCATGTCATGCTGGTCGACCTTGCCAGAAACGATCTGAGTAGAAATGCACACGATGTAAAGGTCGATTTCTATAAAGAACCGCAGTTTTACTCACATGTTATTCATCTGGTTTCGCGTGTGAGCGGCACACTCGACGAGGGCACCGATCCCATCAAGGCCTTTTTCGATACTTTTCCTGCCGGCACCCTTTCGGGAGCACCCAAAGTGCGTGCCATGCAACTTATTTCCGAGATCGAGAAGCACAATCGGGGTGCCTACGGAGGTTGCATCGGGTTTATCGGATTAAACGGCGATCTCAACCAAGCTATTACCATCCGCACTTTTGTAAGCCGCAACAACGAACTCTGGTATCAGGCCGGAGCAGGTATTGTGGCACAAAGCAACGACGAGTATGAATTGCAGGAAGTCAACAGCAAATTGGGTGCTTTGAAAAAAGCCATCGATAGGGCATCCTCTTTGGTTAATGTTTAATAGTAAAAGAAAATGAAGAAAATTCTTATTCTCGACAATTACGACTCCTTTACCTATAATTTGGTTCATGCGGTGAGATCGCTTGGATACACCGGTGTAGATGTGGTTCGCAACGACAAGGTTGATTTGGATTTGGTAGAGCAGTACGATAAAATCATTCTTTCGCCCGGTCCCGGAATACCCGAAGAAGCAGGGGATATGCTTCCGCTGATTAAACGTTATGCACCTACTAAAAGCATGCTTGGCGTGTGCTTGGGGCATCAGGCCATAGGTGTGGTCTTTGGTGCAAAACTGGAAAATATTCCTTTTGTCTTTCACGGCGTGCAGACAATTGCCCATATTGTGAAGGAAGATCCGCTATTCGAAGGATTACCCTCGGAATTCCAGGTAGGGAGATACCATTCGTGGATCATTTCCCGTGACGATTTTCCCGGTGAACTTGAAATTACGGCTGTTGATGATGAAAACAACATTATGGCCATCAAGCATAAAAAACTCGACGTTCACGGTGTTCAGTTTCATCCCGAATCCGTTCTTACGCCACAGGGAATCACTATTATTCAAAATTTTTTAAACATAAACGACAATGAAAGAAACGCTATATAAAATATTCGATTATCAATACCTTTCGCGTCAGGAAGCCAAAAAGGTTCTTTTTGACATTGTTGGCGGGAATGTGCCCGAATCGCAAGTTGCCGCCCTCATTACTTCATTTCTGATGCGCAGCATTTCGGTAGACGAAATTCTCGGATTTCGCGATGCCTTGCTGGAGATGCGTGTCCCGGCCGATTTGTCGGATTATCAACCGTTGGACATCGTGGGGACGGGCGGCGATGGCAAAAATACGTTCAATATTTCTACTGCAGCGTGTTTTGTGGTTGCCGGTGCAGGTTACAACGTGGTAAAACACGGCAATTATGGTGCCACCTCCATCAGTGGGGCAAGCAATGTTATTGAGCAGCAAGGAGTAAAATTTACTACCAACATCGATACGTTGCGCAGGAGCATGGAACAATGCCATATTGCCTATTTGCATGCACCGTTATTCAGCCCTGCACTGAAAGCGGTGGCCGGCGTAAGAAAAAGCTTGGGCGTCCGTAACTTTTTCAACGTATTGGGTCCGTTGGTAAATCCTGTGCAACCCAACTACCAGATGCTGGGCGTGTATGATTTGTCCATGATGAGACTTTACAGTTATATTTATCAGGAAGGGAAAAAGCACTTTTGCATTGTGCATACGCTGGACGGATACGACGAAATTTCGCTTACCGACCAATTCAAAGTGGTATCCACCAAAGGCGAGCAGCTTTTCATGCCTGAGGATCTCGGTTTTAAGCGGGTGCAACAACATGAATTGGATGGAGGGAATACGGTGGAGGTTGCAGCCGGGATTTTCAGAGATGTGCTTCATGGAGAAGGTACCGGGGCACAACGCGATGTAGTTGTGATCAATGCTGCTTTTGCCATTCAAACCGTTGAACAGGACAAATCGATTGAGGAATGTATCGAAATTGCCCGAGAATCGCTCTATGGCAAGAAGGCTCTTAAAACCCTGGAAAAGTTTGTGGAACTGAATAAAGGATGACGGCATGAAAGATGTACTCGAGGAAATCGTTGCTCATAAGCGAATAGAAGTTGAGGAGCAGAAAAAACGTCGCCCCATAAACGAGATATGCCGGTTATTGGAGAGGAAAACGGTTGAAGCGCGTTCGTTGAAATCGGCATTGGAAAATTCCGACAGCGGTATCATTGCCGAGTTTAAACGCCGTTCGCCAAGTAAAGGTTGGATCAACGCATGCGCCGATGTAAAACCGATAGCTCAAAGCTACGAAGTGAATGGCGCTACGGCTTTGTCGGTGCTTAGCGATAAGCGTTTTTTTGGTGGAACGGCTCCGGATGTGGAAACGGCTGCCTCGGTGACACACCTTCCTGTACTGCGAAAAGAGTTCATTATAGACGAATATCAGATTTACGAAACCAAGTTGTTGGGAGCAAATGCCATTTTGCTTATTGCTGCGGCCATCAGCAAGGAAGAGTGCAGGAGATTTACTGCAATTGCGAAAGAGCTTCGGCTGGAAGTGCTGCTGGAACTTCACGACGAGAAAGAAACGGATTACATCTCTTCGCATCCTCTCATCGGTATCAATAACCGAAATTTAGGTACCTTTGTAACCCATGCAGAGAGATCGTTTCAAATGACGCGCATTCTTCCCAAGGAGGCTTTATGGGTTTCGGAGAGCGGAATTTCGTCGCCAACGACTGTGCGCGAATTGCGTGAAGCGGGTTATCGAGGTTTTCTTATCGGGGAGAATTTTATGAAGACCGTCAATCCCGGCGCAAGTTTAGGTGCATTTGTCCGCGAACTAAAGAAAGATTTTTAAATTTTTATGGCTTTCAACAAAAACTTGATTATCAAAGTATGCGGAATGCGTGATGAGGAAAACATTCATGCAGTGGAGCAGCTGGGTATAGACTGGATGGGTTTTGTGTTTTATCCGAAATCGCCACGCTATATGGATCACCCGTTGGGATTCAAGAATTTTTCATTCGATGTGAAACGAGTAGGGGTTTTCGTCAACGAACAAGAGGATATTGTGAGGGAAACTTCTTCCCGAAATTTCATTCAAGTGATTCAGTTGCACGGGAGTGAATCTCCTTCCTATTGCAGGGTCTTGCAGTTGGATGGATTTGAAGTGATGAAGGCGTTCAGCATCGATCCTGAAAAGCGGTTTCCCGTAAAAAAAGTACGGCTTTACGAGAAGTGCTGCGATTATTTTCTTTTCGATACCCACACTTCAGGTTATGGTGGATCGGGAAGGAAATTTGATTGGGATGTGCTTTCGGATTATCGGGGAGAGGTGCCTTTTTTGCTGAGCGGAGGCATATCGCCCGACGATGTGGAGGCCATCAAAGCTTTTTCGCATCCGATGTTTATGGGCATCGACCTGAACAGTTGCTTTGAAATATCGCCCGGATATAAAGATACGGCATTATTGCAATCGTTTATAGAAAAAATTAGAAAATGAACAGAATAGATCAATTGTTTGACAAAAAGAAAAACGGCATTCTTTCGGTATTTTTTACGGCCGGATATCCCCGGTTGGATGATACCGTTTCCATTATCGAATCGTTGGCTGAGAACGGAGTAGATCTCATTGAGATTGGCGTTCCTTTCAGCGATCCTTTGGCTGACGGGCCGGTAATTCAGTCGGCAAGTACTCAATCGTTGAAGAACGGCATGAGCGTGAAATTACTTTTCAATCAACTTGCCCATATTCGTCAGAAAGTAAGCATTCCGCTCATTCTGATGGGTTATCTGAATCCCATCATTCAGTTTGGGACGGAAAGATTCTTCAAAACAGCAGCCGAGTGTGGCATCGACGGCATGATTATTCCCGATTTGCCTTTTGACGAATATGTGGAATCGTATAAAGATGTCGCCGAGCAATACGGATTGCATGTGATTATGCTCATTACCCCAGAAACATCGGAAGAACGCATTCGACTGATCGACGAAAATACCGGCGGGTTTATCTATATGGTGTCGTCGGCATCGGTAACCGGTGCAAAAAATGCTTTCAGTGATGCCAATCTGGCGTATTTTCGCCGCGTAAATGCCATGCAGTTGCGCCATCCGCGTTTGATCGGTTTCGGTATATCCAACAAAGTAACCTTTGCTGCTGCATGCGAGGAAGCTTCAGGTGCCATAATCGGGAGCAAGTTTGTTTCGCTGCTGGGAACGGAAAATTCTGTTGATGAGGCGGTAAAGAAACTGATGGAAGCGATTCATTGAAAACATATCTTTGAATAGAAATTGATGTATCTTTGCCCGATTTTCATTAAACAATAACAATGAGATAGTGCATGCTTTTTCAGTTGCATATTGGCGAAGTTGCCTCATTATTGACGGCAGTTTGCTGGACGTTCAGCGCCCTTTTTTTTGAAAAGGCGGGTCGACGGGTGGGCTCCTTATCGGTAAATATCATCCGCATTTTTTTGGCAGTCATTCTATTGGGAATATGTACGCTGTTTACGCGTGGCATGTTTTTTCCGTTGGATGCCACGCCGTATAACTGGTTTTGGTTGGGATTGTCGGGAATCATCGGCTTTTTCGTTGGTGATCTTTTTCTGTTTCAATCCTATCTCCTTATCGGTTCGCGTACTTCGCAGCTTATTATGAGCCTCTCGCCTATGCTTACCGCTCTTATAGGGCGCTTTTTCCTCGGAGAAATTCTTTCGCTCAAAAGCATTTCAGGAATTGTAGTGAGTGTGTTGGGTATTATGATTGTGGTTGCCGGGAAAAGGCTGCGGCTGAGTATTTCACCCAAGGGCTTTTTATTTGCACTGGGAGGTGCATTGGGTCAGGCGGTAGGTTTGGTGTTGAGCAAAAAAGGAATGGATGGCTACGATGCAGTGGCTTCTACGCAAATCCGCGCTATTTTCGGATTTATTTGTTTCGCCCTGGCCGTCAGTTTTTTAAAGCGATGGAATCGCGTTTTTTATGCCGTGAAAGATGTAAGCAGCATGAAATCGATTACATGGGGGTCGGTGTTTGGGCCATTTATAGGTGTTTCATTGTCGCTTTTTGCTCTACAGCATACCGAAACGGGAATCGCCGCTACCCTTATGGCGCTTACACCGGTTTTCATTATTGTTCCCTCGGCAATCATGTTCAACGAAAAAATCACTGCCCGTCAGGTTATCGGGGCAGTGATCAGCATGATGGGTGCAACCCTTTTCTTTTTATAATTTCGTTTCGCGTGACGCCGGTTTAGTTGCTTACCTATACTTCCAGCGTTCTTTTTTCCTTATTGCTTTGAAAAGCCAGTTCTATGATGCGGATCACGTTTCGCGCTTCTTCGGGTTTCACTGCAAGTTCGGCTTTACCCCAGATGGCATCGCGCAGATTGATGAAGAATTCGCGATAATCTCCGTTTTCGCTTTCTATTTTCCCCTGTATTTTTATTCCTTCTATTTCCGTATGTAGGGTTCCCCATATGCTTTCAGGCTCTCGTCCCCAGTCTTTGGTGTTGGGAATCGCTCCCTTGTCGAGGTTTTCTTCCTGTACATCGAGACCATATTTTATATACGAACCTTTGGTGCCGTGAATCAGGTAGGTAGGACCTGGTATGCGACACAACATACTTGCTTTGAGCGTTGCCGTGAATGCGGGATAATGGAGGCGTACATCGAATCGGTCATCGGCTTTTGCCCAGGGACGTTGCGAATAAATTTCGGCCGTTACAGCCCGAGGCATACCAAAAAAGTAGAGTGCCTGGTCGATGAGATGCGAACCGAGATCATAAAAAATGCCCGATCCGGGATGAGGTTCTTCACGCCATGCGCCATTGGGACGAGGGTCGGGACGATAACGGTCGAAATGCGTCTCGTAGTCTTTCACTTCTCCAAGCAATCCGCCGGCAAGCAATTTTTTTACTGTTTTGGTGTCGCTTGTGAAACGACGGTTGTGATAGACCGACAGGATTTTGTTTTGTCGTTTGGCAATTTCGATGAGTTCGTCGGCTTCGGCTACGCTGACCGTAAATGGTTTTTCAACGACGACATGTTTTCCTGCGAGCAATGCTTCGCGTGCCCAGTGAAAGTGAACATCATTGGGAGATGTTACGATCACCAAATCGATTTCAGGATCGTCGATAATGCCCTTTCCGTCGGGTACAATAGCCGTAACCGGGTAACGTTCTTCGATCATACGGATGCTCTCGGGATTAGCCGTACTGATTTTGGTAAGTTCGAAACCTTCCAGCACGTCGATGAACGGTGCGTGAAATACTCTGCCTGAAAGGCCGAAACCAATGATGCCGGTGTGGATGATTGTTGACATAGAAATTTGGGTTTATTAAAATTATTGTCCTGGATAACTCCTTATGTTATTTATGTAACGCCTTACCCCCTTTTATTGTTTTCCAATCCCGGTTTTATGGCGAACCGAAATTTCACTCCTTATTTGGAATAATTTTTTCAGGCATAGCCTCGATTTTGTTTGTTTTTATACTCAAGTTAAAAGAAAATTCACCAGTTTTTGTGTGGCAATGGAACGGTGACTGATGCGGTTTTTAATTTCCTCTCCCAATTCGGCAAATGTTTGTTCGTAACCGTCAGGAACAAATACCGGATCGTAACCGAAACCGGAAGAACCTCTTTTCTCTTCAATAATATGTCCCTTAATTTCGCCTTCGAAAAAGTATTCTTTGCCGTTCAGCAACAAAGCAATTACTGTACGGAATCGCGCCCTTCGATTTTCAATGCCTTTGAGATTATCGAGTAGTTTGTTGATATTGTCTTCGGCCCGACAAGCTTCGCCCGCATAACGTGCCGAGTAAACACCGGGAGCATTTCCCAGGGCTTCCACTTCTAAACCTGTATCCTCGGCAAAACAATCGTATCCGTATTTATTTTTTATGAATCGGGCTTTGATGAGGGCATTTTCTTCTAATGTGTTGCCTGTTTCCTCAATCTCGTCGTGGCTGCCAATGTCGTTCAGGCTGAGAATTTCTATTTTCCCTTCGGTGATTTTTCGAATCTCGTCCAGTTTATGCCGGTTGTTTGTTGCAAATACAATTTTTCTTACCATGTTTGTTCACTCTGTGTTCGTTGTTAAATATTCCTTTGTTATTAAAATAACAAAAGTGACTTTTCCTTTAAATCTGCTCTTTACAACGTTTCATCATTCCTTATTGTTTGCATGTCAAAAGAATTTTGGGATTTATTTAACCAAATTCATCTTCTAAATTTGCCTCTATTCGTTTCGTTAGATGCATAAAAACACAATGACTAATTTATGTAGGAAATACTTCTCGAGGATTTTGTTTATAGTAAAAAAATGTAATTAGATTATGTCAGAGGATTATTTTATAAAAATAATGTTCTAATGAATACTTAAAAAAAGTAGTCTGTTAATTGATTTATAATCTATTATCGGAATTTTGCATTTCGCTGCTCTTTAGAATTCGATAAGTTAATGACAATATTCTTATATTTTTTGATACAATAATTTCATCCGAATTCTGTTTTACTCGCTACTTTTGACATGAAATAGCATCATAAAAATTAAATCTATAAAATATAAGTTAAATAACTGCTCTTTTATACTATTCTGATGATTTAATTTTTTCTCTGTATAAGAATATATGGTGTAAAACAATTTAAAGGGAGGTGTTATGATATACAGCAAATGAATTTGGATAATTGTTTGTTCTTAATTTATATTTATAAATATGGTTAAGAATTTGAATGAGTGTATTGGTTATATGGAAATTAATTTTATTACTATTTATTTTCAATTATGTAATGTATGAAAAACAATCTTTATTTAAAACAAAAAAAGGGACTTGTATTTCTCTTATTGTCCCAATTTATTCTTGCGGCTTTTTTTATAAGTTGCGATGAAGAAAGTAAAGAGGAATCCATCGCTTATGACCCCAGCAAACCGGTTGAAATTACTGGATTTATTCCTAAAGCAGGAGGAATGGGTCAGCGGTTGGTTATTTATGGGAATAACTTTGGTAATGATCCCTCCATTGTTCATGTATTTATCGGCGGTGTTGAAGCCAAAGTTATTGGAGTGAATGCGAAGGGTATCTATTGTTTGGTTCCTGGGAAGGCATATGAAGGAACAATAGAAATTCGCATAGGGAACGACCACGATTCCTCTATAGCGTTCAGTTCCGAAAAATTTGAATATCAGCGAAAAATGGTAGTTAGTACATTATGTGGTTACGAAGATGAGCGAGGAAATTTCGAAACCAAAGATGGCCCTTTTTCAGATTGTGGTGGATTTTCCAATCCTTCGTGGCTTATTTTCGATCCAAAAGACCCAAATATGCTTTATATGGCACAAGATGGAGGAGATGTTCGTTTGCTTAACTTCAAAGATAGTATGGTGACAACTCCAATTACACGAGGGATGGGGAATTGGGAGCGTATTCGTACAATCGATTTTACCACAGACGGTGAATATATGATCCTTTCTAACGACCAATGGAATGAAAATGGTATCAGTACATCAATATTATCAAGAAAAAATAATTTTAAAGATCCTCAGGTTTTAACTTCATATAGAGCATGTAACGGTGCTTCCATTCATCCCGTAAATGGTGAAATGTATTTCAACAGTTATGAAAAAGGACAGTTTTTCCGTTTTGATATGAATAAATATTTCACCGAGGGTCTCGGTGTTAAAAACTTTGAAGAACTTTTCAAGATTCAAGATAACGATTGGGAATTTAATATTCGGATACATCCTACCGGCAATTATGCTTACATTGTAGTAATCAACCGCCACTACATTTTACGTACTGATTACAATTGGGGAACAAAGCGATTTATGCAACCTTATGTAATTTGCGGTGAACCTGGTGCAGAAGGATGGCAGGATGGTGTGGGAACCAATGCAAGATTAAGAAATCCTTATCAGGGTGTATTTGTGAAAAATCCCGAATATGCAGGAAAAGAAGACGAATATGATTTCTATTTTACAGAACAACACAATCACGATATTCGGATTTTGACACCCGAGGGAAAAGTAACAACATATGCCGGACGAGGAAGTTCGAGTGTAAACCCTAATCCTTATGGCTACATTGACGGAGATTTGCGTTTAGAAGCTCGCTTCGACCAACCCAAGGGTCTTGCTTATGATGAAGCGAATCATATTTTTTACGTAGGGGATGCGGAGAACCGGCGTATTCGGAAAATCAGCCTTGAGGAATAATTAATAATGTTAAACACATACATATATATGAAAATATGAATATGAAGAATTTTAAACTAACCGTATTCCTGTTGCTCGTTTTTATGGGGAATGCATTCGCTCAGAAGACTATTGAAGTGACAGGGATCGTAACGGATGAAAACAAAGAACCGTTGATTGGAGTAAATATTACCGTGAGTGATGTTCCCGGTTTGGGTACGGTTACTGATATTAACGGTGCCTATAAAATCAAAGTGAAAGAATATAGTAAACTTATTTTTTCATACGTTGGATTTGAACCAGTAGAAGTATTGGTTAAAGAAGATCAGCATGTAATAAATGTAACTATGAAAGAAGCGGTTACTTCTGTGCTTGATGAAGTAGTTGTTACTGCTACAAGGGCTCAGAAGAAGTTAACCGTAACAGGTGCGGTTACTTCTGTAAACGTGAATGAATTGAAAACGGCTGCACCCTCATCAAGCATTGTGAATTCGTTGGCTGGTAGAGTACCGGGCATTATGGCCATGCAGACATCAGGACAACCGGGTAAGAATTTTTCCGAATTTTGGATTCGCGGCATTTCTACTTTTGGTGCAAATGCGAGTGCTTATGTGTTGGTTGATGGATTTGAACGTGATCTCAACGAAATTAACATCGAAGATATTGAATCCTTTTCTGTATTGAAAGATGCTTCAGCTACGGCTATTTATGGGTCAAAAGGTGCCAATGGTGTAATTTTGATTACAACCAAACACGGAAAACCCGGTAAA
>ENA-UOYA01004495-UOYA01004495.1-activated-sludge-metagenome-genome-assembly--contig:-NODE-4495-length-11646-cov-4.078164_pt1 | contig 11646 bp, 9 predicted proteins | sample MGYA00238163_ERZ764804 | MGnify/ENA primary metagenome ERZ764804 (study PRJEB28919, sample SAMN05720223) | activated sludge metagenome | isolation source: Anaerobic digester | place: Hong Kong...
GTGGCCATCTACGGCAAACGGCAGGAGTTACATGCGGGAGGCAGGGGGTGCGGCAGTTCTGCGGCCATGATTTGCGGACCTTATCTGCAAAGAATGGCGAAGGGTGAGATCAAACGTCTTCTGCTTATCGGAACGGGGGCTATCATGACTAATCATCAGGGTGATTCGATTCCGGGGATAGCTCATGCAGTGGAGATTGAATCCTTTGACGGGTAGAAATGGCTTTTAACGGTGATGGATATCAATTTAATCGGCCCATTGAATCCCGCGAAAGGATGAGAGTGTGAAGAAACGAGTCATTGTAGTGACCGACGGCGATAGCATCGCTCAGGAAGCGGTCATTCAAGCGTGTAAGAATGAGGGCCTCTACGCCATGCTGAGTTCCGGCGGCAACCCTACTCCCTTGTCCGGGGAACGATTATCGTGGGAGATTAAGCAGGCACCTTATGACCCGGTGGTGGTCATGCTCGATGACCGCGGTAAGATCGGGCCGGGTAAAGGGGAAAGAGCCCTCGAGCACCTTCTGCAGGATAAAGATCTGGAGATCTTAGGTGTAATCGCGGTGGCTTCGAATACCAAGCTAGCCCGGGGGGTAAATGTGGATGAATCGGTAGATTGTCATGGACATATAGTCAAACGACCGGTTGATAAGAACGGTATCCCGGAACCTGCGGGCCACCACCGACTGGAAGGCGACACGGCCGAGATCCTGTCGCGTCATCCCGAAATCAAAGTGGTGGGGGTAGGCGATCTGGGCAAGATGCAGGGGAAAGACAGCCCGTCGCATGGAGCCATGATAACGACCAAATGCCTGCGGGAACTCCTGCACTGAGGTAAGGAGGGGGAGAGTTTTGTTGTCCTCCGGAATTGCTAAAACCCAGATATATACCTGAATAACCGGTCAAACAGCTAACCGGTGAGCAAAAGGCAGCAAGCTGATAAGGCTGAAGCAGCATGGTGGCTGCCCCCACTAACGCAGAATACTAACTTTGGGAGATAACTATGAGAGTCGGAATCCCGCGCGCCTTGTTCTACTACCACCTGTATCCGCAGTGGAAATCTTTTTTCAACCACCTGGGCTGGGAGCCGGTGAGTTCACCCCCAACTCACAAACTGATGGCCGATGCCGGGATAGTGGCAACGGTCAGCGAGGCCTGTTTCCCGGTAAAGATTTATTACGGCCATGTGCTGCACCTCACCCGGCAGCGGGTGGACTGCATATTTTCCCCTCGTCTGGTCAGCATCGAGCGCCGCAGTTACATATGCCCCAAGTTTATGGGCATTCCGGACATGCTGAAGGCTCAGATTCTTGACCTGCCTCCATTGATAGATTTCTGCATCGATCTGAGCCGGGATGACGGGAGTTTTATGAAAGGATTGGATCAATGGTCCAGGGAATGGGGGCTGAAACCGGGTCAGGTGCGGCGGGCCTGGGCCAAAGCGGAAGAAGCGGGTCGTTCTCTGGCTGCGATCTGCAGGCAGGGCCACACGCTGGAAGAGGGCATCAGGATCTGGGAAGGGCAGCCGGTTTTAAAATGCATCTCCGGAGACCTTACTATTGGCATATTGGGACACTGTTATACCCTTAACGACCGCTTCCTCAGTTTGGACATTTTCGAACGCCTGCGGGATATGGGCGTGACTGCGGTAACTGCCGAGATGCTGAACCCGGTGGAGGTCGAAAGGGCCGCCTCCACGCTTCCCAAAAGGGTTTTCTGGACGGTGGGGCGCAGCGCGGTGGGTAGCGCCATCCTGATGGACAACGACCGGGGGATTGACGGGGTAATATATATGTCCTGTTTCGGCTGCGGACCGGATTCGATGATGAGCAAAATAATCGAGCGCAGGATGAATAAGCCTTTCATGCTGCTGACCATAGACGAGCATAGCGGCGAGGCAGGGGTGGTAACGCGTTTGGAGGCGTTCTGCGATATGCTGCGGCGGCAAAGGAGGACCGGGATTGAGAATAACCTTTCCCCATATGGGGAATTCCTATATAGCCATTAAGGCTCTGCTGGAGAAAATGGGACTGGATGTGGTGGTTCCGCCTCCCTGCAGCAAGAAGACCCTGGAACTGGGAGTGCGTTACGCCCCGGAGTTTGTGTGCTTGCCGATGAAGCTTAACCTCGGCAACTTTCTGGAAGCTATGGAGCGGGCGGCTGATACGGTGCTCATGGCCGGGGGATGGGGACCGTGTCGTTTCGGCTACTATGCCCAGGTGGAGCGGGATATCCTGAATGACCTGGGACACAAGTTCAACATGGTCATAATCGAGGCCCCTGACTCGCAGTTGTGGGGTCTGGTCGACCAGGTGCGGCAACTGGGGGTCAAGGCTTCCTGGATCCAGGTATTATCGGCCATCCGTCTGGCCTGGCTAAAGCTGAAAGCCGTGGACCGGCTGGAACAGGAACTGCACCACTGGTTGCCCCGCCTCCTGGACAAGGAGAGAGGGATCAGGACCGTTGTCCGAGGGTTGAAGCATATAGACAATGCCGCTGAAGCCGCCAGCCTGCAGGAGGTTACGGAAAAGGCCTCCCGTGAGTTGGCACGACTGGCCCGGGACGAATCAAATATGGAGCCGGTCAGGATTGGGCTGGTGGGTGAGATTTACACCGTGCTGGAGCCGTTTGCCAACTACGACCTGGAGCGTCACCTGGGACGTCTGGGGGCCGAGGTGGTCAGATCAATCAGCATGACGCAATGGGTCAACGACCACCTCCTGGGCGGATTTATTCCCGCCGCACCCAGTCTGCATTCGACCCTGTCCTACGCCCGGCCTTATCTCCGGTACTGGGTGGGGGGCCACGGGCGGGAGACGGTGGCCAGCACTGTTAAATATGCCCGTCAGAACCTGGACGGGGTGATTCAGGTGGCGCCCTTGACTTGTATGCCGGAAATAGTAGCTCAGGCCGTATTGACCAGGGTGCAAGAAGTAGAGGCTATACCCGTCATGACCATGTATTTTGACGAACATGCCGGCGAAGCGGGGATCATCACCCGGCTGGAGGCATTCCTGGATATGGTCAGGTGGCGAAAAACGAAATTGGGAGATAACGATGGCAAAAGTGTACTTGGGAATAGATGTGGGCTCGGTTAGTACCAATCTGGTGGCTCTGGATGAGAATCTTGAGGTCTTGGAAACCATTTACCTGAGAACCATGGGTCATCCGGTGAAGGCCACCCAGCAGGGCTTCAGGGATCTGATGTCCCGGCTGCAGCGGGTGGAGGTGGTGGGAGTCGGAACCACCGGCAGCGGGCGCAACCTGATAGCGGCCATGGTGGGTGCTGATGAGGTGAAGAATGAGATCACGGCACACGCGGTCGGGGCCAGCCATTTTCATCCCGAAGTCCGCACGATCTTTGAGATAGGCGGACAGGATTCCAAGTTGATCATGCTGCGGAACGGGGTGGTAGTGGATTTTGCCATGAATACCGTCTGTGCCGCCGGGACCGGTTCTTTTCTGGATCAACAATCATTGCGCCTGGACATACCGATTGAGGAGTTCGGCCAGAGAGCCATAGCTGCCAGACAGCCGGTCAGGATAGCGGGTCGATGCGGGGTATTTGCCGAATCGGACATGATCCATAAACAGCAGATGGGATATCCGACCGAAGAGATCATTGCCGGGCTGTGTGAGGCCCTGGCCCGCAACTACCTGAACAACCTGGGCAAGGGCAAGGATGTTCAGCCTCCGATTGTGTTCCAGGGAGGAGTAGCGGCCAATCTCGGCTTAAAGCGGGCGTTTGAGAAGATGCTGGGGCTGGAGATCATGGTTCCCGAGCATCACAACGTCATGGGTGCCATAGGTGCGGCCCTGCTGGCCGCCGAGAGCATGAAAGGACGCAGGTCGGCCTTTCGCGGTCTCGGGTTCGTTCTGGACGGGGAATTCGAAAACCGCAGCCTGGAATGCGACGGCTGTCCCAACCAGTGCGAGGTGGTTTCCATCCACCGCCAGGGTCAGGTTCTGGCCTATTTCGGAGACCGGTGCCGCCGCTGGGACAATAGCCTGAAAAGCGGTCGGACTGCGGGCCGGGAAATGAAGAAACCCGCGGCCCCGGAAACAATTCCGATGGAGCAGGTTAAATAACGAATGCTCGTGATGATATTTGATAATAAAGCGGGACGAAATATGCTTGCTATGGGAGCTTCGCGGATGCTAGAATTACAAAAGCGAGAGCAAAAATACCCGAGTTGAGAGGAGATTAGTGGAGATGAGATCTGACACGCCTACCAAAATAATCCTGCCCGAAGAGAAGTTACCCAAATTCTGGTACAACATTCAGGCCGATATGCCTAACCTGCCAGCGCCCGGTCTTAATCCCGTGACCAAGAAGCCCCTGACGCCAGATGATCTTTTGCCGATTTTCCCTATGGGTGTAATCGAACAGGAGGTCTCGACCGAACGGTACATTGAGATACCTTCGGAGGTGCGGGAGCTTTACAAGCTGTGGAGGCCATCCCCGGTTTTCCGTGCGCGGAGACTGGAGAAGGCCCTGGATACACCCTGCCGCATCTACTACAAATACGAGGGCGTGAGTCCGGTGGGGAGTCACAAGCTGAATAGCGCACTGCCCCAGGCGTTTTACAACAAGATCGCGGGCAAGAAGCGACTCGCCACTGAAACCGGTGCCGGACAGTGGGGAACGGCGCTTTCTCTGGCGACCAACATGTTTGGTCTGGAATGCACGGTCTACATGGTTAAGGTCAGTTTCCAGCAAAAGCCTTACCGCAAATCGGTGATGCAGGTGTACGGGGCCGAGGTTATAGCCAGTCCCAGCAACCGCACGGAAGCGGGACGCCGTGAATTGGAGAGGAACCCCAATTCGACCGGTAGTCTGGGTATGGCGATCAGCGAGGCCGTCGAGGATGCAGCCGGAAGGGAAGACACCAACTATTCACTGGGCAGTGTTCTTAATCACGTCTGTCTTCATCAGTCCATAATCGGCCAGGAGGCCAAGATGCAGCTGGAAATGGTAGATGAGTATCCGGACCTGGTAATAGGCTGCTGCGGCGGCGGCAGCAATTTCGCCGGGCTGGCCTTCCCGTTTGTTCCCGATAAGCTGGCTGGGAAGAACATAAGGCTAATGGGAGTTGAGCCCTCAGGCTGTCCCACCCTTACCCGGGGCAGGTTCGCCTATGATTACGGGGATGTGGCCTGCCTGGTGCCTATTGTTCAGATGTATACCCTGGGGAGAAACTTCGCTCCGCCGTCAATTCATGCCGGCGGTTTGAGGTACCACGGCGAATCCCCGCTGGTTAGCCAGCTTTATCACGATGGTATCCTGGAAGCTACCGCGGTCGACCAGCGTCCTGTCTTTGAAGCGGCCATAATGTTCGCCCGCTGCGAAGGCATCCTTCCCGCTCCCGAGTCGTCGCACGCCATCCGCGCGGCCATAGACGAGGCTTTGCGGTACAAGGAGAGCGGAGAGAGCAAGTGCATCCTCTTCGGTCTCAGCGGACACGGACACTTCGACCTCACCGCCTATGACGAGTACCTATCCGGCAACATGGTCGATGTTGAGATTACCGACGCTGTTCTGGAAAAGAGCCTATCCGACCTGCCGTAAACTAAACTTAAAACGGAAAACCCGAGTAAGAGCCTCCCTTAATAGCGGAGGCTCTTTATGTTGGTGCGCCCGGCATGGGTGATAGGAAAAAGGCTTCAGCCCTGAACAAGTAATAGGAATGGAGTAGGGTTAATATAAATTTTAATAGGTAAGGCATGGGATAGGGTGAGGGAACAAAAACTCACCCCAGGGGCTGATGGACCTGGTGGTCACGGGCTCCGTTATCCTGAAGGCGGAGTGGTTGGATCACTTGATAAAGGTTTTGTCTATCGATGGGGGCGGAATTCGCGGGATAATACCGGCTATGGTTCTGGCGGAGGTCGAGAGGCGCACCGGCAAGCCTGTGGCTTCACTCTTCCAACTGATAGCCGGCACGTCTACCGGCGGGCTGCTGGCGATGGGCCTTTCCAAGCCTGATGCTGGGGGCAAGCCCCAGTATTCGGCCAGTGATCTGGTAAAACTCTATGAGGACAACGGTGCTCTGATTTTTTCCCGCCCCTGCTGGTATCGGGTGACCTCGCTGGGGCGATGGGCCGACTACAAGTATCCTCCCGACGGAATTAAAAGGGTCTTAGACAGGTATTTTGGGGGGGCGCGGCTGGGGGATGCCTTGGTTGACTTGCTCTTGACGGCGTATGAGATCGAGATCCGCTGTCCCTTCTTTTTCCGCAGTATCAGAGCACGGGTCAATCCGGCATATGATTTTCTGCTACAGGATGTGGCCCTGGCCGTGACCGCGGCTCCCACCTATTTCGGTCCCTGCAAGATATGCCTGGGCGATGACACCGGGTGCTTTGCGCTGATCGATGGCGGCGTCTACGCCAACAACCCCGGCATGTGCGCCTATGTTGAGGCCCGCACAAATTTTCCGGACCGTGGAATTCTGTTGCTGTCGCTCGGCACCGGTGAACAGAAGATGCCTCTACCCTATGAACAGGCCAAGAAATGGGGATTGGCCGGCTGGGTACGGCCCCTGCTGGACGTGGTTTTTGACGGGGTTAGCGATACCGTCGACTACCAGCTTCACTGTCTCTTGCCTCCGACGGAATCGGGGATTCCCCGCTATTACCGCATCCAGCCGGTGATGAAGAAAGAGATTAAGCTGGATGATGTCAGCCCTGAAAACATCAGACATCTGAAACAGCAGGCCAGGCAGCTGATTCGCGAAAATAGTGAAATGATCGACGTTTTATGCGACCAATTGCTCCAGGCCTGACTCCGGCGACAAAGTTTGACACATATTTTTGGCTAATGTTAAAATAACTCCGTACCTTGGGGTGGCTGTTGTCATTGGCAATAGCCATCTTTTATTTTAGGGGTTTGGGGTGAGATGGTAATGAAACTGAACGGAACTATGAGAATAAACGAGCACGGTCACCTGGAAATCGGAGGGGTTGACACCCTTGATCTGGTAAAGGAATTCGGCACACCTTTATATGTGCTGGATGAGAAGGCTTTTCGCAGCCACTGCCGGTCATTTCGGGATGCCTTCCTGGCTGCGGGCGATACCGCGGTGATCTATGCCAGTAAGGCCTTGTGCACCAGTGCCACCTGTCTCCTGGTCAAGGAGGAGGGCCTGGGACTGGACGTGGTGTCCGGGGGCGAATTACATACCGCCTTGTCCGTAGACTTTCCGGTGGACAAGATTTATTTCCACGGCAACAACAAGACCCCGGATGAACTCCGGATGGCGGTGGAAAACGAAGTCGGGGTTATAGTGGTCGACAACTTTTATGAACTGGGCCTCCTGAACCGAATCTGCGCAGAGGCGGGCCGCCAGCAGAAGATAATCCTGCGCATAAGCCCGGGGATCGAAGCTCATACCCACGAGTATATCAAGACCGGGCAGATAGATTCCAAATTCGGTTTTACCCTGCCCAATGGGCAGGCCTTGCAAGCGGTGCGCAGCTTGAAGGATTATCCCTTCCTGATTTATCACGGCCTCCATTGTCACATCGGGTCTCAGATCTTTGAGATGGAATCATTCACCCATACCGCCGAGGTCATGATGTCGTTCGTCGCCCAGATCAAAGCGGAGACCGGGATGGCGACCACGGAGCTCAACCTGGGCGGCGGTTTTGGGATTTATTACTTTGCCGGGGATGAGCCGGTATTGCCGGAGGCCTGGGTAAAGGCGGTCATTCCCTGCGTAAGGGAAAAGGCTGAGCAATTTGGGGTTCCGATGCCGAAGGTGATCGTGGAGCCGGGCCGTGCCATCGTGGGTCCGGCCGGGACCACGCTGTATACCATAGGCTCCTGGAAGGATATCCCCGGGGTGCGCAAGTATGTGGCCGTGGACGGGGGCATGAGCGACAATCCCCGCCCGGCGCTTTATGGCTCTAAATACGAGGCCATGCTGGCCAACAAGGCCGACCAGCTACCGCAGGAGGTGGTCTCGATCGCGGGCAAGTGTTGTGAATCCGGGGACATGCTGATCTGGGATATCAATCTTCCCCGGGTAGAACCGGGAGATATCCTGGCGGTGGCAGCGACCGGGGCTTACAATTATGCCATGTCCATGAACTACAACCGGATTCCGCGTCCGGCGATGGTTCTGGTGGCGGACGGTAAAGCCGATCTGATCCTGAAGCGCGAGACCTACGACGACATCATCAGAAACGACGTGGTGCCGGACCGTTTGAAGGGTTAGCCAAGATAGCCCGGTCAACCGGAAACCATGCCGAAGTGGGAGCCAGACAGCGATATATCCCCTGAATAAATCTTGAGCGCGTTTGACGAAGATATATTGAGGCCGGAGCAGGCCGGGAATATAAAGAGCATGAAGTGGGAGGGCGAATCGCCGCCCCTGCCAATGCCGGCAATGTAGTTATCAATCCGAATATGAAATAAGAGAGGGGGTCCCCGGGATCCCCTCTCATTGCGGTTAGAGCAAGTTTTATTCCAGACAGGCCAGAGAAGCAGGCGGTTTATTCATCAATGCTGATAGAATTAGATCTCTTCCAGGTAGAGTTTAAACCGCTGGGTGCTGCCCTGCCAGATGGTATCGGTAACCTCGTACTCCTGCCCGGCGATTTTGATCCAGGCACCAAGCAGGCTGTAACTGGTGCCCCCATAGGTGTAGTTGAGGGGATCGGTAATAATGATGTCGTCGAAACTCCGCCAGGTCCGGTTCACATAGACGGTCACACCGGCAGTGGTGCTCTGCAGCAGCGAATTATCCCGGTAGAACAGGAATCGGGCTGGCTGGCTTGAAGACGCTGAGGATTCGGTTAGTTTGAGGGTCACCAGGTTAAAGGTTGAATCGTAGTCGATCTCTTTGATGTCATACAGCTTGCCGTCAAACCGGCAGTCGAAGGTGGAGTCCAGGGTGTACTGTTTCCCTCCGATGCGAAGCAGATTGCGGCTTACTACCACCACGCTGGACAGGGGGTAGGGGGTCTGGTCCCGGAGGATCTGCACCCGGCTGGCGTCAACATACTTGCCATCCACCCTGGCCATGGTATTATCAACGTAATTGCAGTATAGGGTCAGCTTGCCCTCATAATTCCTGATTTCCTTAAGCGTATAAAAATCACCCTGCAAGATCATGATGACCGACCCGGGCTGATAGGTCTTGCCGTCAACGCTGATGCTGCCGGACGAATCGACGGTCAGTTCGCTCAAGGTATAGCTTGAACCGTCAATGATGAAGTCCAGGCGGGAGAGGCGGCTCAGATCGTAGCGGGTTGAACCGGTGTAGATGTTCTCTATGTCCGCCAGGGTGAGGCGGTTTAAGACCACGGGCGTGGTTTCGGTCAACTCCAGGCTGGTATCGCCCGCATTCAGGATAACCCTTTTTACCACGTAAAACTGACTTCCTGCCGCGATGGCGATAGAGCCGCTGCGCAGGTCGATCTGTTGCTGTGCTACCTTGACCGTGTACTGGTCGATTATTTCCATGTCATGTAGATAGTAGTCTCCATTGGTTCTGTTTACGTAGAGCCTGACATATTCCGGATCGTATCTCAGATTGCCCAGGGCCAGGCGGTTCAGGCGCATGGAGGTGGGAACCACAACCAGGGTGCTGCCTGAGAGGCTGAGCCCGCCCACCTTGTAGCGGCTATTGCTCGTTATCACGTCCGGCCAGTTGGTGCCCGGATTCAAGGAATAGTTGTATGTATTGTTGATGAAGAGGGAGCCGGAGGAGGTGCTGAGACTCACCACCCGGATCTCGTTCATTCCCACCTTGATGTAGACCGGCGTGGTCCGAAAGTCCAGAGTCTTGCCCGCCAGCATGATCTTGCTCAGATTTCCCGTGTCAACCGGGTTGGTGCTTCCCCCGGCGGGAACCGTGACTCCGTTCTTCTCCGCGAACCGGTTCAGCATGGTGCAGGCCTGGGCCCGGGTTACCAGATCAAAGGGCTTGAACTGGCCGTCCGGGAAACAGCTGATCAGTCCCAGATCGTAGGCCTTCTTGATAAACCCCCGGTAAATGCTCTTCTCAACCTGGGTCTTGTCTTTGAATGTGATAGGGCTATTGTCGGGCGCCTGGCCCAGGGCCCGAACCATCATGGCAGTAGCCTCGCTGCGCTTCAAGGCCTGGTTGGGCTTGAAAATGCCCGTGTACTCGTTTTTAACCACAATGCCCTGTTTGACTGACTCGTTAATCAGATCGCGTGCCCAGTGCCCGCTGATGTCGGTGAAGGCGTTGCTGCCGGACCCGGTGGTCTGGATCCCTTTTAGCTTCATCAGAACCGCCAGGAATTCGGCGCGGGTGATGGTCCGATCGGGCAGGAAGGTGTTGTTGCCGTAGCCTTTGATGTAACCCCCATCCGACAGCTTGATAATCTCCTGCTTCGCCCAGTGCCCTTCGATGTCAGTGAAGGTCTGCGCGGCCGCGCCTGCGGGCGGGAGTAGCAGAGACAGTCCCAGCATGAAGGTAATAAGCAGTGAACGTATTCGTTTGCGCATGTTCATATCAGCCCCCTTGTCCTTTCATTGACCTTACTGTTAATACGCAGTCAACTCGACAAACTTTCGCCTAAACGAACCATGTTGGGAAGTATTTTACAATAAACGGCTAGCGGCCTGTGTGAGTAACACCTCAGAACGTATAATTATACCCTTTTAGGCATATTCGCTTCATGACGCCGAACATGTGGTCTCTGTAAAAACCTGAATATTAATTCCCCTTAGAGGGTTACTCACTCAGGCTGCAAGGTTTTGTGGTTCCGGTGATGGCGGACATACGGTGCTACATGTCCGCTGCTTTCGTCATCGGCTGGTCGCGGCGAAATCGGATATGTGCAGTTTAAAAAGGTTTTCCGGGCCGACATTCAGCATTAAATGGTCTGCTTAATATTCCTATTTCTGTTGGAGCCTTTTTTGCGGAAGGACTTCGGTGTGTACCCGCTCCAGGGTTTGGTCTGCTCCCGGCTGGGCGTAATGGATGCACTTTCCGAGATACAGCTTTTCCCAGGCCCTCCAGCGCTCGGCGTATTCCTCCTGGCTGACCCAGTCCGGGATTTCCCGGGCCGAGGCCTGCAACCCGGCGTTTACGGCACTCATGATCAGCTCCGCCAGATGAAAACAACCTTCCGGATTGATCAAAGCCTGGTTTACGGTCTTGGAAAAACCGGGCCCAATGCGGGCGCCGACCAGCTTCTTTATCGAACCCATTGCCTGCTTGCAGATGGGGAAAGGGGTGTTCAGGGCCTCCGCCTGGGCATCGACCACCTCGCTGCGGAAGAAATCAATGATCATATCAACCTTCAAATGATGCAAATCGTCCTTCAGTTCACCCTCCACCCGGAAGCCCCGGTGGGGAATATCTGTGCACCGTATGATCTCCTCCCGTGTGTAAGACAAAGCAACCATCCCTTCGGCACTGTATTTCTTTAAAGTATACCAATCAACCAAATTTAGGGATAGGGCGGTTGGGCAAGTTATGGTACTGTGATATAATTCGTTTAACAAAAAACGGGGAGAAGCGGATTTGGATATCATTACCTCACACAACAGCCTGGACTTTGATGGGCTGGCCTCGATAATCGCGGCCGGAAAGCTGTTTCCGACGGCAATACCAGTAATATCCGGAACCCTGTCCAAAAACGTCAGACAGTTCATGGGGCTCTACAA
>ENA-UOYA01004496-UOYA01004496.1-activated-sludge-metagenome-genome-assembly--contig:-NODE-4496-length-11643-cov-70.165516_pt1 | contig 11643 bp, 8 predicted proteins | sample MGYA00238163_ERZ764804 | MGnify/ENA primary metagenome ERZ764804 (study PRJEB28919, sample SAMN05720223) | activated sludge metagenome | isolation source: Anaerobic digester | place: Hong Kong...
ACCTTGATGAGTGGGTTGACGGTGAATGCGTCGCCGCGGCCTGCGTGGGCTGCCTGAGCGATACCTGCGTATCCACCCTGGTGACCGACGTTCATTGCGTAGTTGGGGTAGTTTGGACCACGGAGTTCGTCTGGGAGACCTTCGTCGCCCTGGTAGGACAGAACGTTTGTGGCACCGCACTGGTCCTGCAGGTCGTATCCGAAGAATCCGAGTCTGCCCCATGCTTCCTTGTGGAGGTACATGGAGAGGTACCAGCCGGAGAGACCAGCGTTGGCGTTTGCGGTTGCGAGTGCAGTTGCGACACCGGCTGCAGCTGCGAGCACGGTTGCTCTCTGGGATCCACCGAAGTGGTCTTCAAGGGCAGTCGGGAACTTCTCGTAGGTCTCGATACCGTAGAGTGTGGACTCGGTTGCGATGTCCTTTACGACGTCGAGGGTTGCCTTTACCTTGTTGTCCTTGCCTACTTCTGCAGCACCGTTGTACTTGTCGTTGATGTAGTCAACGTCGTAGTACACGTTGTTGTCGAGGATGTCATCAGTGTATGCAGCGGTTGCATACTGTGTGAATCCGACACCACCGGACATGTAGGATCCGAGCCAGATCTGGTCGTAGAGCATGCATCCTGCACCGACGACTTCAAGGGCAATCTTTGCCGGGTCCTGGGATGTGCGGCTTGTCTGGATGATGTCTGAGAGGTGACCGAAGGACAGTCCACCGGGCTCGTTTGGTCCGCGTGCACGCCTTGCTGGGAGCATTTCACCCATGGAGACAAGGGCTGCGTGCTTTGCAGCGAAAGACAGGTCAGCGACTGCTGCTTCACCAGCGCACATTGCGTATGCGGAGATGAAGGACATACCGATCTGCATGGCTGCCCACCTGGAGGTCTGAGCACCGTCAGTTGTTCTGGAGACAATTGTTGGGATGTGGATTGCCTGCCAGGATGTCTTGCCGATGGAGGCCTTAATCTGGGCTGCCTGCTCTGCAGGGAACATCTTGTTGATGTTGATTAAGAACTGCTTGTCGATTTCGTCTGCGAGTTCATCGTCACCGGTGAAGACCTTGACGTAACAGTCGTCGACGAGAGCGGGGTGGGTTTCGACCATCATTTCCTGAACCACTGCTGCACCGGGCATGGCGTGGTTAAGGACTTCAAGGTAGTGGTTGATGGTTTCAGGGGTAACTTCCTTACCCAGCCTCTTCTCGAGGGTCTCGTGAGCCATGTCAAGACCGACAATACAGGTTCTCCTGATGTCGTCCCACATCTGCTGCATTGCAGCGTTGTTGACGTAGTGGAGGTCGTCAGGTTCTGCAACGATATCAGTTCCGGAAATGACGTAAGGGGTGATTGCACGCTGACCGAGTGGTGCACCAGAGTGCATCATTGGGTTGTAGAATGCAATACCTCTCTTCTCTGCGATTTCCTTTCCGGCCTTAATCATTTCAACTTTTCTCGGGTCCTGCTCAGGGCCGAGTCTCAGGAACTTTTCGGTCTTGCCGGTGATGTCGCCACCAGTCTGCTTGTTCGAACCAAATTCCTGTGTGAACTTGACTTCCATTGATTTTTTGAATTTAGAGAAAATATCTGCTGCCATTATGGTCACCTCATTTTGGCTGGAATCCGTATGTCGTTCTCTTGTCGAATACTCTGTGTACCCATTCAACGACTTCTGCATCGTCCCTGAAGGCTACATTGTCCACACGGTAGATGGTGGTCCTCTTTGCGGCCTCTGCACTGGACATTGGCTTGCCGAGGTCTACTTTCCTGTCGAGTGGAATTGCGACCTGGTCCTTGTCCATGATGATGGTGCCGTTCTCGAGTCTTCTCCTGTCGACCATGTCGAACATTACGCCATCTTCCTGGAGACGGACAGAGTGACCGTGCACAGTTGAACCGCGCATACCGGAGAGTGCCGGGCAGCTCATTTCGGTTTCCATCTGAACCTTTGCACACTTTTCCATGTCTCTTTCACGGGCTTCAACGATCTGACGACCGGAAAGGGTACCTGGGTCTACACCTCTGAAGTTGATTGCTGCGAAGTATGATCTGAAGTACGGGGTAGCCGGAGCGTTGTACATGGAGTCTGCGAACTGGACGTACCTGACTCTGTCTCCTGCTGCTGCACCGGGTGTTGGTACTACGGTTTCGCGGATAGAGCATGCGGGCTCTCCCATCTCAGCAAGTGGTGGGTGGGTGCTCGGGTAGTCGCTCCCTGGGGCACGGTGTCCGAGGACTGCAGTTAAGTCTTCGTCGGAAATTTCCCTGAGTTTCTCAAGTTTTCCAGACATGTGCTTTCTTCTGTTAGCGCCGACTGATGTCGCGCCTGGATAAAACTGTAGTTTGTATGCCATCTCATGCAACTCCTTTATGATCTTCTAACTGGTCTAATGTTGTCTTGACGTATTTTACGATTAAATTTAGCTTATCCCTGGGACAGAAGTCACCACGTGTAACTCCACTAACCATATCCATTATAATTCCCTTTGTACGAATATTTTCATCCCTTGGCATCACTAATCTCGTCTTTATCCCTGCTTCTGCAAAATCTTCAAAATCCACCGGGATCTGGCTGACAATAATTGCCGGTATATCAGCCTGGCTCAGGATCTCCCTGGCTTTTCTGATTACGTGATCCTTGATATTTCCGAGGTGAATAACAGCCAGTTTATGCATTTCGATCTGTGCGACTTCTACAGGACTCAGTACAAATGATCCTGTCCTCATGCCTGATTCAGGAATTCCCGAACCGGAATAAAGTACCAGCACACTCACCTGAATGTTCTCTTTCCTCATGCCGTATGTAATCTCGCATACCGGCTTTGTGATATGTCTCTGTCCGGGACTCATGGCAATAGCTACCACATCGGCACGACCAGCTTCCGAAAGAGTGCCCCTTTGAGCAAGCCCTCCTCCTTTGCCCAGGCCTCCGCCGCATCGGCAGTCAACTACCTGCGTTTCCCGATCGATCATCATACCTTTCACTCATCTTTATCTTTTTTATTTTTGTTCTCTTGTTTCTCGATGAAGACGAGCTGGTTTATCTTGGCTTTGGGATCTACCATACCAAGCAAGCGAGAGTCAGCTTCAGGACCAAGTTTTGCATAGTCAGTAACTGTAGGCTTCCTCCTGAGGAAATGCCCTTCCCTGAATTCAAAAGAGAACGGGAGCACTTTTTCACATACTGCTCTGACTTTTTCTTTAACTTCAGCGTTTGAGAGTTCAAGCCTGATCCTGCCTACACTGATCTTGAGTTCAATGACCTGATCTCCGATCTGAATAGGCTTTCTTAGGGGATGTTCCACCTTTTCCCCGGTACCAGGACCGTAACCCACCTTTTCGGGGAGTTTCGGGCCCTGGACCATAACACGGAGTATCCCGTCAACCTGATAGAGCTCAGCGATGAGTTTCTGAGCAGTTTCAGGGGACAGGATCCTGCTGGGAAAGATTTCGATTTGAATAGAATTTTCCGTAGTTGAAGCAGAGTCTGACATCTTTAGACCTTTTAACTAATTTATTTGAGCGCTCCTGCAACTGCCTTAATCGGCTGGCGGAATTCCTCAATCGATCCGAACACGTCGCCGATGAGGCCGGATGTTGCTTCGATTGGGAACATCTGGGTACCTGCATCCAGGGCTACTGCTGCGCATACGCAGGGAATTGCGAAACCTCTGGAGTGCCTGGTAACGACGTGGTTACCGTTGAAGACACCGGGTCCACCGCCACCATAGATTGAGTGGCTGAAGAATGAGAATCCTACTGCAGTACCCTGTACTTTACCGTAGTCGCATCCTGGAAGACCGGTTTCCTTCTCAAGGATGTCGTTGAAGTACAGAAGTGTTGAGGAGACGTTCTGGGCTGCACGGCCTGCACCACAGTTCACTAAGGTGGCTGCAAGTGTACCGGCTGCGGCGTAGGCGTTCCACATTGGGATGTCATTTGCCTTGTAGAACTTATATCCGGAGGGTGCGGTCTTGTCAACGGAGATTATACCGTCTTCAATTGCCCTGCCGACAGTGGATGCAATAACGGTTCCAATAGTACCATCCTTGCCGTTTTCCTTTACGATATCACATACCATGTTGTTGGCATTGAGACCCTGGTAGGCAAGACCGAGGAGCTGGTGCCTCTCGAACATACCGACTGCGCCGCCCATTTCAAAGATACCGGCCTGTTCATATATTGAGGAGAGAGCTGCTGCGTTCATTGCACCGCGGTTGGTGATTGCTGCAACGTGGTTTGCCATGATGTTCCTGAGGGAGAAACCAAGACCTTCATTGTTCTGGGGGATGCTCAGGATGCTCTGAACCTGTCCGCCCATGAGGTCCATTGTCTGCGGGTAGCTTCCCCAGACTGCACCTTTTACAATTGGTGCATCGTACATGTCGGTCTTGAACATGTCAATGATGCTCTGGGTAACTGCTGCTGCGCCGACTGTTGTTGCAGCCATGTAGTCAGCACCAGCGGCCATTCTGGATGAGGGGGCCTGAATGAGAAGGCTCTTTCCGCCCTTAAGGACTTTGACAACTGTGTCGTCGCCTTCATCGACCTGGACGAGCTTCTTCACATTTGCTGCGAGTGCATCAACATTGCCTACGAGATCGTAGTTGAGTCCACGGCCTAAGATATGACGGCCTTTGCCGCCCATCTTGCCGCTGGCAAGTGCGCCCTGAATACCTGCGAGGGAGACTGCAACTGACCTCTTGGTGTCCAAGATAATCTTTTTAATTGCTGCGTTTCTTGTTGGAGCAAGGTCCATTATGTTGACATTGCTCTCGAGCAGTTTTCCTCTGTCGTCGTAGATGTCTACTGTGTCAGACACTTTAATTTCCTCCTTAATTTATTAAAATCATTTTGGGACTGGTCACCTACTCGAGTGCTGTGCACTCAATAAATCAAGTACCGCGTCGTTTTTAAGTGTCCACTTTCCCAATCAAATCTCATTCGTTTAGAAGGTACTTAAATCTTTTGTGTTCTCCGCTAGATGAATTCATGTATTTTTTTAAAAATAGTTTTATTAATGTGAATTGTATTATTCTAGAAATATATTAAAAATCGGCATCAATAGGAAAATGAATTTTTAGAGTAACCAAAAATTATCGAAAATTTTGCAAAAAACTTAATTATATATTTTTCTGAGAGACGCCTGAGATGATACAACTTTTTTTAGATTGTAGGTCTTAAGTTACAAGGATCATACCAAAAAGAATTAGTAATATCCTCATTATACGAAAGTTTGATATGGAAGTAGTTGTCGACGTAGGAGGAAATCCCGGGGTAGACTGCCGAGGCTTTTGCAAATACTGTTATTTTAAGAAAGTCAAAGAAGTTCAACCCCTTGGCTGTAAGTATTGCCTCCCTTTTAAAAAAGGGTGTGATTACTGTACTCGCAGCGTAAAAGAATCGTACTCAGGCTTCAAGTCCCTCCAGATGGTACTCGAAGAAACTGCAAATAAACTCTGTTTCACAACAGGAGAGGTAAAAAAATTCACAGTTAGCGGAGGAGGAGACTTAAGCTGCTATCCTGAGCTGAAGAATCTTATTGCTTTCCTGTCCCAGTTCAGCATCCCGATACACCTTGGATATACCAGTGGAAAAGGCTTCAGCAAGCCCGATGATGCTGTTTTCTACATAAATAACGGGGTTACTGAAGTTAGTTTCACAGTTTTTGCAACAGATCCTGCCCTGAGAGCCGAATATATGAAAGACCCTGAACCAGAAGCATCAATTCAGGTTCTTCGCGACTTCTGTTCCCACTGTGAAGTTTATGGAGCAATAGTCCTTCTTCCGGGAGTAAACGATGGAGAGGTTCTTGAAAAAACCCTCAGTGACCTGGAATCTATGGGGGCAAAAGGAGCCATTCTTATGAGGTTTGCAAACTTTCAGGAAAATGGCCTGATCCTCAATAATTCTCCTATCATTCCGGGAATTACTCCGCACACGGTTTCCGAGTTTACAGAAATTGTGCGCAGTTCCGCAGCAAAACATCCTTCTATGAGGATCACAGGAACGCCGCTGGAAGACCCTTTAATTGGCTCACCTTTTGCAATCCGAAACATTCCCGAAGCCCTTTCAAAACTTCCCGGAGTGACCAAAAAAGCAACCGTTATCACAGGACAGGTAGCAGCCCCCAGGCTTACCGAAATTTTTGAAGCTCTTGGAGGAACAGTAAACGTAGTTCCGCTAAAAAAAGACATAGGCTGCCTTATCACAATTGATGATTTCAAAACTCTGGACCTCTCAGAGGTGGCTGAAACTGTCTTCATTCCGGGCAGAGCCTTTGTTCATGATATGGAAATCAAAGAAGCTCTCAAAAGAGATGGGGTAGACAGAATTGTACGCAGAGGTCCAGAACGCCTTTCCGTAGATGGGGAAATGTCCATAGGCATGACCAGAGAAGAAGTTCTGGAACTGGAAATCGAGAATTTCACAGAGCTTATTAACCAGATAAACTCCCTGGGATTGCCTGTAGAGTAAAGCTTTGATCTACCCGATATCCTCAAAATAGAGGCATTAAAATCAAACTTTGAGAGGACCCCTACGTCATCAAAAAAAATATACTGATGAGAGTTTAGATATTAAAACAGATACTATATAAATCCATACGAAATTATATAAATATAGAGAAAATCAATAGAAGCCCATCCAATTAGATAGTAGAACTTTTGTCAGTAAAAAAAAGTCCGAAAATGAAAAGTCCTCTTTTCCGGAAGAAAAAAAATCCAGCAGGAGAGTTTGAAAGCATTATTAATAAACATTTCGATTTTTTTCCGGTTTTTAGACTGCCCTATCTTCTTCCTGAAAGTAGTCAGAAGATTTTCAGATTCTAAAACACTCTCTATTTTTTACCTCAGCGCGCAGACCCGGACATAAAATCTGAAAGTCCAAGCTGCTTAACCTTATGGTTTTCAAACAAAGAGCAGATATCATAATCTAGAAGTTCTATTCTCTGTCTGGTATAGCTGGAAACTCCATACCTTTCACCGATCTCTTTTGAAATTTCAAGATATTTGCGGACAGCCCCCTCGTGCACAGTCAGCACCACATTGCCTCCGCACTTGGGGCAGGCTCCCGTAAGTGGAGGGCGCCTGAATTTCTCTCCGCACTTGATGCAGCGCATACGCTGCCTGGAAAAGGAACGAAGATTTCCTATCAGGTCCGGAAGAAAATGAGACTTTAAAACTCTTTCGGCTACATCCGGCGCGTCTACTGCCCTTATCCTGCTAGCCAGAGAAAGCTGAGCCTCCATCTTGTCAATCATGCTTCCAAGAGTCTTATATGAGGAATGAAGCGGACCTGCAGCAATATTTGAGGTATCATGTGTAAACATAAAGTGCTCGTACTGTTCAGGTGTCCCGAGCCGGCTGCTGACGAGGTCCATCATGCTTTCAATTTCAGTTGGATTTTTAATCTCCTGCGTAGCCCTGTAGAACTCAAGAGGATAGCGCGCAGGAACATCAATATTATGAGCTTCCTTGTCAACTTCCTTGGGATCTATTCTGGTAGTTAACACCAGAGGAGCATCCATCTTTCCTCCCCTTTTATCGGGCAGATATGACCTTGAGAAATTGAGAATTCCGTCCATAAGAAGCATTATGCAGTCTTCGTCCCCATCGCAATTTCTTCTTTTTGAGGCATGGAAAAAGGGGTGAGCATAGCCTACGGATGCTTTTGTGAAACCCACCAGGCGCCCGAGTACACCTGCAGATGTATGCGGCGCAAGTCCTATCAGTAATGTCCCCACAAGATCCTGAATGGTTTCGGCATTGTAATATGGCTCAACTTTATAGTACTTCACAAGAAGGTCATCCACGTATTTTGCCGTGCGCAACATATAATCGCCCCCGTCATAAGAAATCACAAGATCCTGAACCTTTAAACAGACAACCTGGTCATCCCTCTCAAGGGGCTTTCCGTAAATGTCCTCCCTGTAACCGAGTTCTCTAAGTTTGGCTGCCGTAATTCCGAGTTCATCCGCCCTTATATGAGTAAGGGGGATATCGGACATATCATAACGGACAGTCCCATCTTTAAAAATGTAAACATCATGCTTTGCGCGCAGGATTCCTTTTTCCAGAGGCTCGGGAGTCATCTGCCCGTTCATGAGCCGTTTAACTCCCTTTATCATATCCCCTTTTTCCCTTTCCCCTAAGTTCTCAAAAGCCTGTTTGTAAATGGAACGGAAATCAAGTTTTACGTTTGCAACGGAAGTCGCCTTTCTCCCGCACTTGGGGCAGGTATCGGTACCTCTTACATCTATCCTGCATCGAGGGCAGGAAAGTTTGGGGTCCGTAAATTCCCCGCATTCGCAGCGCCAGAAATAAGTCTCTTTCCCGCAGGCAGGGCATTCCCTCTTCCCCAGTTCCACTTCAATTTCTCCGATCTTCGCATTCATGCAGGAGGTGTAATCAGAAGCAGTGACAAGGTTGCGCGTCATTCCTCCGGCATTGCTTATTGGAAAAAGAACCTGAGCCGCAGGAGACATCTTGCGCAGGTCAGCTTTTTCCGGCCTTCCCATCCTCGCCCCTATTCTTGAAGGCGCCCTGGGATAAACCTTAAACCCGCTCAAAAAGCCTGCAGCTTCCACCATATTATCAGTATCCGGCATGCCGGCTTTTTCTTTAAGCGAATCATCAAGCCCAAGACATAAAATGAAAGGAAGCGCCTCTTCAATAAGGATTTCACCTTCTTTTACCCTGTGCAGTACAAGTAGCTTTTCAAGCACAGGCTTTATGCCCCCCCTCAAAGAGGCTTCCAGAGGCAGTTTGAGAATTCCTTCCCCGTCCAGTTCGCCTTTCAGAAAGACCCCTTTTTCAGCAACGAACTTCCTGAGAGCCTCAAACTCATTCCGGTTTATATCGTGCCAGAGAAATGTGAATTTCGGGTGCAATGGCACATTATATTCCCTTGCAAGCCTCAGGGCAAGAACAGCAGACGGGTTTTTCAACTCTTCCTCTGGAATCTTTTCAGGACAGGCTGCTTCGTAATCATAAATCCACCACTCAAAAACATATGGAGAAGGCATGAGAGGGTGATTGTTTTCCAGAAAATCCCCATAATTGATCAGAATTTCCCCGATATCAACAATTACTTCAACCTGAGGACGGAGTTCGTATGCCTCCTTTATATTATCTATACGGATAAGATCTCCTGAAAAAAGCCTTACCGTAGGACCCTCTATTGAATCCACAGCAGACATTGCCGCAGCTTTTCCGGGTCTTTCAACCTTGAGCTGCGTTCCGTTAGTAATAAAATCATCAAGAAGGACCATGCTTGCAGGATTGATCCCTGCAGAAGCAAAGGAAGTATTTCTTGACCGCCCGTACCGCAGCCTGAAACCTCCCGGTCTTGAGGGGTGAGAGAATACAGGCCTTCCGGCAATCAGGTCGCGGATATACTTATCCTTAGGCTTGATCTTGTTTTTCTGCTCATCTTCAGCATTTTCCCCGCTTTTGGCTCCTCCAATAAGGATCTCCAGCCAGTCCCACCCTTCCATCTTCAATTTGTTCACGTGTTTTTTGACTTTTGGAGCCTTGAGGGCAAGCCCTTCGGCAAGCACGAGGCACATTCCTCCCCTAACACGGTTTGTCCCTATCCTTTCGAGATCCCTGTGACCTTCAACCTCGGCTTCTTCAGTCGGGTCTCCATCAATACAGACAGGACAGTTCCGGACTATCAGGCGAATTTCATCTTCGGAAGGTGTGTACTGCAGGCCTGCAACTCTCTTGTAAAGCAGGAGTTCTTCCACATACCTCTCCACTTCTTCTTCCCGCGGCTTATAGCGGTCAATCCCTATCCCGTGCCTCACATAATCGCCGACAAGCACGGAAAGTGCCTGCGCAGTCCCTCCCGCGCTCCGTATGGGACCGGAATAAAAAATCCGGATATACTGAGAGCCATCGTCATTTTTTCCGAGATCTACCTTATCAATTCCTTCTAGAGGAGCTGCAACTACCCCTTCGGTCAAAACTGCCATAGAGACACGAATAGCAGCATCCACTGCATCTTTTTTTGTTGGAAAACTTCCTACTTTCCCTTCAGCAACCTGTTTTCCTATTTCAAGGGCAGCTTCTTCTCGAGACATCCTGGTCTCAAGTTCCCGGATCTTTACAGCAACTCCCTGAATTCCGATAAGGTTCTCGACCCTGTCTGCAAGGTCTTTGGCAAGGGGAATTTCTACAAAGGGCCTGGGATCTCCACCGCGGGCCCGTGCTCTGTTTGCGATTTCAATCGCCTCTTTTAACCTTGCCTCAAGCCCGTCAAAATATTCATGCATTTCTTCACTTGCAATAGTTTCTCCCATATCGAAAAGCCCCTTTTAAGAAAAGAAAAAAGTTTATCTCTGCTTGCGCAGAGATCCGGCAGCAAAGAGTCCCTGCATTGAGACCACAAAGAAAACAAAGACGCCTGCCCACAGGAAATAGTACCCGATATCAATGCCAAGAAGACTTATTTTAAGATTTGTCAAAACCAGACCTGTAGCCAGGATCGCAAGGCTTATAAGTGTCGTTTTTTTGTTCTGCTGCCTGATTTTTTTATAAGCCCGCATTTGTTCCATTCTTTCTCTTTTTTCCGCCTTCAAAAAGATCTCTCCAGTAATACCTGAACAACCAATAACTAGCAAATTTGAATATTAAGTTTGACTATCAAATCTGACTGTCAAACTGTCACTTATACCCTTTCAATTTAACCGGCATTCCGATTTAAACAATATACCTTACTAAGGAGGCTTCTCTTAATCTGCTAAGGAGGGCAGTTCCAAGTCCTGAAAGTGAAAAAGAGCCGTCAGCCAGGATCACGTCCAGCCCTTCTGCATCCAGTGCCCTGAGCCCTTCAAATAATCTCTTTGCAGCTTCTTCCGGCTCTTTACGAGATCCCAGTAAAAAGCATTTATGGGCACTCAATCCCTCAGCAGTAAAAAAACCTGCAGTCTCATCACTGAGTAAAAGCCCGACCTTCTGTCCTTTGCTCAGGTAATCTTCAAACAGGGTACCAATCTTTTCAGAAACCTTTTCTTCTTTTTCTCCTTCGACAAGCACGACCATTGTATCAGGAGTATAATGGCTGTATTTCTGACCTGCCTGTTTTTCAGGCAAGGATTCTCCAGCCTTTGTTTCAGTTCCCATTGGCCTGCTGACTTTACCTATGACTTTTTCAAGATCATCAATTCCCACGGCTCCGAGCCGGAGAACCACAGGAGGTTCGACTGTCATGTCAATCACAGTTGACTCAAGCCCTATGGCAGTTCCTCCGCCATCAATAACCGCATCAATCCTCCCCGCAAGGTCAGCCAGGACATGGATTGCCAGACTGGGGCTGGGCTTTCCGGAAAGGTTAGCACTCGGAGCAGCCAGAGGAGTTCCTGCTCTTTTTACAAGTTCCAGAGGAATCCTGTGGTCAGGCATGCGGAGACCTATTGAAGGCAGGTTCCCCGAAGTAATTTCCGGCACAATGTCATTTTTCTCAAGCACAATCGTAAGGGGACCGGGCCAGAAAGCATCCATAAGCCTGACAGCTTTTTCAGGAATATTTTTTGCAACCTTTCTGATGTCTTCCCTGGAATGAACAAGGAGGCTGAGAGGATTCCCGGGAGGGCGTTCCTTTGCTTCAAAGATTTTCAGGACGGCATCTGGATTCAGCCCGTCTGC
>ENA-UOYA01004498-UOYA01004498.1-activated-sludge-metagenome-genome-assembly--contig:-NODE-4498-length-11643-cov-10.561184_pt1 | contig 11643 bp, 10 predicted proteins | sample MGYA00238163_ERZ764804 | MGnify/ENA primary metagenome ERZ764804 (study PRJEB28919, sample SAMN05720223) | activated sludge metagenome | isolation source: Anaerobic digester | place: Hong Kong...
GGGTTGCGCCGAAGGAGTAGGCGGCGCGTACTGCTGCGGGGTCGGCGGGACGTACTGGGCCGGCTGCGGCGCGGACGCGTACTGCTTGCGGGCCAGCGCGCTCCAGTCGGGCTCATAGGACCTCGGGGCGTCGACCTGCCCGCCCATGCGCCTGTTGATTTCCGTGGTGTTGCGGCAAATTACGAGCAAAACGAGGAGGAATTCGTAAACAAGCCTTAAGGCGACGTTGCCGAACACGACTATGATGAGAAAGCCGAGCAGGGCGGCTCCGACATTGCCGGACGTGCTGAACAGCAGATTTCCGAGGCTGGATAGCGTAATCCAAAGCGCCGAAATGACATACAAAAGCTTTAGCAGCATCTCCGCGAGCATCAGCTTAAAGTTTAGGAACTGGTGGAGCCAGGCCGCAAAGCCCGTCAGGCGGCCCTCTTTTTTGGGCGACATGAATGTGAAGTAAACGGCTATGCCGCCCCCGATTGCTAAAATGGCGCAGATTATTGTGACGACAACATACCGTGGGCTAAAAATTCCCGGCGGGTACATATTGCTGTAGTATTCTGCCATAAAAACACCCCTCTTCTTTTTTCGCTCAAACGCCGATACATATTCAGTTTACGGTCTCTGGCAAAGATTGTCAATATGTTCCGTAATAATTATTTCAGGTTTATTTTGGGGTTTTTACTTGCCAAAAGTCCAAGGATATACTAAAATATCTGTATGGATTTTTCGACGGAGGATTAAAAAATGGCAGTAAAGTATATCTTTGTCACGGGAGGCGTAGTGTCGGGCCTCGGCAAGGGGATTACGGCGGCATCGCTGGGGCGTCTTCTCAAAGCGCGCGGGCTTCACGTGACCATCCAGAAATTTGACCCGTATATCAACGTCGACCCGGGCACCATGAGCCCCTACCAGCACGGCGAGGTCTTCGTGACCGACGACGGCAGCGAAACCGACCTTGACCTTGGGCATTACGAGCGGTTCATCGATGAAAACCTAAGCGAAAACAGCAACGTCACAACCGGTAAGATTTACAGCTCGGTCATTACCAAGGAGCGCAGGGGCGATTATCTCGGGGGCACGGTGCAGGTCATACCACATATCACCAATGAGATAAAGGAAAAAATATTCGCGGTAGCGAAAGAGGGCGAGACAGATGTCGTTATTACCGAAATCGGAGGAACGGTGGGCGACATAGAGTCTTTGCCCTTTTTAGAAGCCATCCGCCAGGTGCCGGGCACTGTAGGAAGGGGCAACTGCCTTTATGTGCATGTTACCCTGGTGCCTTATGTAAACGGCTCCAACGAGCTTAAGACAAAGCCCACTCAGCACAGCGTAAAGGAGCTGCTGTCGCTCGGGATACAGCCGGATATCATTGTCTGCCGCACCGATTATGAGATGACCAGCGAAATGCTGAGCAAGATCGCCCTTTTCTGCAACGTCGAAAACGACGCCGTAATCCAGACCCTCACCGCAAAAAACCTCTACGAGGTGCCGCTTATGTTGGAGAAGGAGGGCTTCGACGATGTGGTGGTCCGCAAGCTGGGACTGCCGCCCGCCAAGAAGGACCTTTCCGACTGGCAGGCCATGGTGGAGCGCGTCAACAACCTTAGGGAAAACGTTACCATAGCAATCGTGGGCAAATATGTCGAGCTGCACGACGCCTATCTCTCCGTCGTGGAAGCCTTAAGGCACGGCGGGTTTGAAAACGGCGCCGCCGTATCCATAAGCTGGGTGGACGCGCAGGCCGTCACCCGCTCCAACGCCGCCGAGCTTTTAAGCGGCTGCGACGGCATTCTTGTGCCGGGCGGCTTCGGCGAGCGCGGAATCGAGGGCAAGATAGAGGCCGTACGGTACGCTCGCGAGAACAGGGTGCCGTTTTTCGGCATATGCCTCGGTATGCAGATGGCCGTAGTGGAATTCGCCCGCAACGTCTTAGGCTACAGCGACGCCAACAGCAGCGAATTTAACCCCAAGTCGGCACATCCGGTCATCGACATAATGCCCTGTCAGAAGGATATCCTAAACATGGGCGGGACCATGCGCCTCGGCCGGTACCCCTGCAAGCTCGTGCCGGGCAGCAGGGCCTTCTCGGCATACGGCGAGGAGCTTATTAACGAGCGCCACCGCCACCGCTATGAATTCAACAACAGCTTCCGCGAAATATTTGTGAAAAACGGCTTTTCGATAGCAGGACTCTCGCCCGACGAAAATCTCGTGGAGATCGTGGAGCTTAACGGCCATCCGTGGTTTGTGGGCGTACAGTTCCACCCGGAGTTTAAATCCCGCCCCAACCGCGCCCATCCGCTGTTTAGGGAATTTATACGCGCCGCTCTTGAATACGGCAAAGCGCGGTGATTTGCCGCATCTCTCGCCCTTCGCTTGGCTTGTTTCATAAGTGTGTAAGTAAAAGGCGCCCGGCTTTCGGGCGCCTTTCAGATATGCTCAACCAAAACAGGGTTATGCCTGTTTTTACCTCTTGGATAAAACGTCCTTCTCGTAGGCCTTTACCTCGGGCAGCCACGCGGCGCGCACGGGCACGCCCTTGGATTCGCAGTAGTAATCCCAGACGGCCTCGAACGGGTAGGTCTTATATTCCTCGGTAAGGGCGAGGCGCGAGGAAAAATCAAAGTCGCGCTCCATTGCCTTGAGAGCGTCGGTAGGCTCAAGCAGCGCCTTCAAAAGAGCCTTTTGGGCATTGCGCATACCCACCACCCAGGCTACCAGGCGGTTGACGCTCGCGTCGAAATAGTCGAGCGCGATATTCACGCGATTAATTGCGCCGCACCTTATTATGCTCTGCATGATGGCGCAAAGCTCGTCGTCGAAGGTCACCACATGGTCGCTGTCCCAGCGCACGGGGCGGCTTATGTGCAGGAGTATCTCGTCGACAAACACCAAAAGGGCCGCTATCTTATAGGATATGACCTCTGTCGGGTGATAATGCCCGGCGTCCATGGTGAGCATCACATCGGGGTTTGCGAGCGCGTAGCCCATATAAAATTCATGGGAGCCGGTGGTGTAGGCCTCAAGGCCAATGCCGAACAGCTTGCTCTCCACCGCGTCCTTGTTGTATCTTTTGTCTATCTTCTCGCGGTATATCTCGTCGAGGGCTTCCTTAAGGCGCAGCCGCGGGCCTATGGGGTCGACGGGCGCGTCCTTGAAGCCGTCGGGAATCCAGAGGTTGGTAACGCAGGGCTTGCCCGTCCTTTTACCGAAGTATTCGGCTATTTTCCGGCAGCGCCTGCCGTGCTCTATCCAGAACTCGCGGACCGCTTTGTCGGGGTGGGAAAGGGTCATCCCCTGCGCGCTCATCGGGTGGGAGAAATAGGTGGGGTTGAAATCCAGCCCGATGCCGCGGCTTACGGCCCAGTCCACCCAGCTCTCGAAATGCCGCGGCTCTATCGCATCGCGGTCCACCTTTTCGTCGGTATCAAGGTAAATCGCGTGCAGGTTTAACTTGATTTTACCCGGCACGAGGGACATGACCTTTTCGATATCCTGCCGGAGTTCGGCGGGCGTCCGTGCCCTGCCCGGGTAATTGCCGGTGGCCATAATGCCCCCTGTGAGGGAGCTGTCGGCGTTTTCAAAGCCGGAGCAGTCGTCGCCCTGCCAGCAGTGAAGCGATATCTCTGTGCTATTTAGCGTTTTCAGCGCGGATTCAGTGTCCACGCCTATCCCCGCATAGACCTCCTTCGCCATCTCATACGTCTTATACACGCTGCTTTCCTTTGACATTTCGATTGTTCCTTTCAGTCGCGGCCGCGCGCGTTTTTGCGCCGCTTGCCTGCGTTTTTTTATTTATCGGTTCATTCCACCGGGTAGGCCATTGTCGTCATGAGGGCCAGTTCTTTTTGCGTGGTGTCCAGCCGGCTGTACTGGGCCACCACCGGCGTGTCGCTTTCTATCAGCAGCGCGTAAGGCACGCCGCGCGGCACCGGCTCGCCGCTGCTGTTTTTTATTTTGTCGAGCCGGATATGGCGTGTGCTGCGGGCGGGACAGCGCGCCTTAAAGCCGGAAAGCTCGGACCTGTCCTCAAAAAAGAGGGTAAGGCTTATATTGGCGTCGGTCGCGCCCGTGTTGAGCACGCACACCGCCTCGTGGCTGGGCTGGCCGTTTGATTCAGTCGGCCAAAAGCCGTCGGCCACGAGCCACACCCGTTTGCCGTATGCTTTTGCGTTCATGCTTATCCTTCCTTCCGCTCGCCTGGATAGACTCTGGCCCGCAGGCTTTTGTCAGGCTCTGTCAAGCACAGCGAGATATCGGCGGTACGCACCCTCCCAGAGCTCGCTGTCGTAGGGTTCGTACACGACCGGAGGAAACGACTCCGCTATACAGGCGCGCGCCTGTGAGATATCGGAAAACTCTCCGAGCGCCATAAGCTGCACCGCGATATTGCCGAGGGCTGTGGCCTCGATAGGCCCGGCCTTGACCGGGCGGCGTATGGCGTTTGCAGTGTATTGGCAGAGCAGCGTGTCCTTGACGCCGCCGCCGATGATGCGCAGCACATCTACCTTGCGGCCGCAGAGCGTTTCAAGGTTCTCGAGCGAAGCGCGGTATTTTAGCGCCAGGCTTTCGGTGATGCAGCGGGAGATGTCCCCCTTGCCCTCGGGCGGGCGCTGCCCGGTACGGGCGCAGTATTCGGCGATGCGCGCGGGCATATTGCCGGGCCTCGCAAAGGAGGGGTCGTCGCAATCGATAAAGCGGGCGAGCGGTTCGGCCTTGGCGGTAAGGCGGTCTATATCGGCGAAGGACATGTCGTCGCCCTCGCGCTTCCACTGCCGGCGGGACTCCTGCATGAGCCAAAGGCCGATGATGTTCCTCAAAAAGCGCACGGTGCGGTTGACGCCGCCCTCGTTGGTGAAGTTGTAGGCAAAGCTGTTTTCGTTGATAAGGGGTCTTTTAAGCTCCAGCCCGAGCAAGGACCAGGTGCCGCAGCTAAGGTAGGCGTAATTCTCGCCCTTTTGGCAGGGGACGGCTGCGACGGCGCTGGCGGTGTCGTGTCCCGCCACTGCGTAAACGTCTACGCCGGGCACGCCTAACTCCGCGCAAATATCCTGCGAAAGCGCCCCGACCCGCGTGCCGGAATCGACGATGGGCCTGAAAATAGAGCGCGGCAGCTCCAGCATGTCCATGAGCTCGTAATCCCAGTCGCCCTTATAAGGGTCCATTAGCTGGGATGTTGACGCTATGGAATATTCCGATATCATCTCACCGGTCAAAAAATAGTTGAAAAGGTCGGGCATATGCAGCAGCGTTTTTGCCCTGGCAAGCAGCTCCGGGCGGTTTTGCGCGTCCCCGTATAGCTGAAACACCGTGTTGAAATCCATAAACTGAATGCCGGTCCGGGAATACAGCGTTTTTTTATCAACCTTCTCAAAGACTTTGCGGAAGGGTTCTTCGTTTCGCTTGTCGCGGTAGTGCACGGGCATGTCCAGAAGCCTGCCGTTTTTGTCCAAAAGCCCGTAATCCACGCCCCAGGTGTCTATCCCGATGCCGACGATGTCCGGGTGGGCGCGCAGGCCCTTTGTAAGCCCCTGCTGTATCTCGTAAAACTGGCGTAAAAAGTCCCAGTAAAGCGTCCCCTTAAGGGTTACAGGGTCGTTGGAAAAGCGATGGACCTCCTCTAAGCGTATCCTGCTGCCGTCAAAGTCGCCCACCATGGCCCGGCCGCTTCCCGCGCCGAAATCAAAAGCCAAAACTTTTTTACCCATGTGATACAACCTTTCTATGCGAGTAATAGGTCCGTGACTTATTTTACCATACATTTGGAGGATTGTAAACCTTTGAAGGCAGCAAGCGGGATAAAAAAGAGCCGCCGCCCGATAAAAGGCGATTCGGCTCCGGTCTGTTTTTTCGCAAGGCGGCGAAACTCACACCGCTGTTTTTTACTCCTTTTCGCGAGCCCCGTCGGCAAAACGGCGGATAAACACGCTTATCTTTTTATACACTACCATCGTTATGCCGCAGATGATAAGCCCTTTTATAAGGTTGAAGGGCACCACGCCGAAGAGAAGATAGGTCCCAAGACCGGTGATGGCGGGGTTTATCTCCGCGCTGGCTGAAAAAATTTTCTCAAGCGGGATAAGCATAACCTTTGAGTAAAAGGGCAGAAGGATGTAGGCGTTGGCGAGCACGCCGGCGACCATCATGCCGCCTATGCCGGCCGCGCAGCCTATGACCGCGCCGCGCCGCGTCCTGTTGCGGCGGTAGATTACGGCGGCGGGCACCAGAAGGCAGGAGGTTATCAGAAGGTCGGCGAGCTCGCCCACCCCCCCGGAGGTGCTGCCCAAAAGATGCACCGCGTTCTTGACCGAAGTCATGAGCACGGCCGGCACAGGGCCCATGAGAAAAGCGCCGATAAGCAGCGGGACGTTGCTTAAGTCAAGCTTCAGAAACGGCGGCAGAAAGGGCAGCGGCGTTTCAAGGTACATCAGCGCCGTGCTGACGGCTGCCAGCATGGCGGCAAAGGTTAACATACGCGCGTTTTTCATTTAATATTCCTCCAGACATATTGAAGTGCCGGAGAAAGCGAGAAAACGCCCCGCTTCTTAGCGAAACGGGGCGTAAAACGGACCAAACCGTCTATTTCTCGTCTTCTCTCATCCGGACTGTAACCGTCGGCCGCGGAATTCCACCGCGTCAATCGGCCCGCCGGGCCGACTCGTGGGCTTTAACCACCGGTAGGGATTTTCACCCCGCCCCGAAGACAGATATTTTTGCGTTTGCAAAACACCTAAAGCTATCCGATGACCTCGGACACAACGCCGGAGCCGATGGTCCTGCCGCCCTCGCGGATAGCGAAGCGAAGCCCCTGCTCGATGGCGATGGGTGTGATAAGCTCCACGCTGATGGTGACGTTGTCGCCCGGCAGGCACATCTCGACGCCCTCGGGCAGCGAGATAACGCCGGTGACGTCGGTCGTGCGGAAATAGAACTGCGGCCTGTAATTGTTGAAAAAGGGCTTGTGACGGCCGCCTTCCTTCTCGGTAAGAACATAAACCTCGCCCTTAAAGCTGGTGTGGGGCTTGATGGAGCCGGGCTTCGCCAGAACCTGTCCGCGCTCTATCTCGTTTCTCTGGATGCCTCTCAAAAGGGCGCCGACATTGTCTCCGGCCTGGGCAGAATCCAGCAGCTTATGGAACATCTCTATACCGGTGACCACGGCCTTGCGGGTTTCGCGAATACCGACGATCTCTACCTCCTCGGACAGCTTGAGGGTGCCCCTCTCAACCCTGCCCGTAGCCACGGTGCCGCGGCCGGTAATGGTGAAAACGTCCTCGACCGGGAGCAGGAAGGGCAGGTCGCTCTTTCTCTCCGGAGTGGGGATATAGGTGTCGACAGCATTCATGAGCTCTACGATGGGGGCGTACTCCGGAGCGTTGATGTCCCTGGAGTCGCACTCAAGCGCCTGGAGCGCGGAGCCCTTTATAACGGGAACGTCGTCGCCGGGGAACTCGTATGTGGACAGAAGCTCGCGAACCTCCATCTCGACGAGCTCAAGCAGCTCAGGGTCGTCGACCTGGTCGACCTTGTTGAGGAAGACCACGATATAGGGCACGCCCACCTGGCGGGCGAGCACGATGTGCTCACGGGTCTGGGGCATGGGGCCGTCGGCCGCCGAAACCACCAGGATAGCGCCGTCCATCTGAGCCGCGCCGGTAATCATGTTCTTGACATAGTCGGCGTGTCCGGGGCAGTCGACGTGGGCATAGTGGCGGTTGGCCGTCTGATACTCGACGTGGGACGTGTTGATTGTAATACCTCTCGCCTTTTCCTCGGGGGCCTTGTCAATCATTTCATATGCAACAAATTCAGCCTGCCCCTGAAAGCCCAGCACCTTTGTGATGGCGGCGGTAAGAGATGTTTTGCCGTGGTCGACGTGACCTATGGTCCCGATGTTTACATGGGGTTTGGATCTGTCAAATTTCGCTTTTGCCATTTTGAATTTCCTCCTTAATCTCCGTATCCCTGTTATGATTTATTTTATTCTTTTTGGACAGCGATTTCAAGTGTAATTTTTATGCGTAAAGCCGAATAATTATTACTGCTTTTTAACGCGGAAGCTCACTATGCCCTCCTGAATGGATTTGGGGACCTCCTGGTAATGGCTGGGCTCCATGGTGTATACGCCCCTGCCCTGTGATTTGGAGCGCAGGTCGGTGGCGTAGCCGAACATATCGGATAAAGGCACGTGCGCCGTTATCTGCTGGACGCCTCCAACGGAATCTATGCCCTGTATCTGCCCGCGCCGCGAGTTGAGGTCTCCCATGACGTCGCCCATATATTCCTCGGGCACGACGACGACCACCTTCATGACGGGCTCGGTCAGCACGGGGTCGGCCTTGGACATGGCTTCCTTGAAGGCCATCGACCCGGCGATTTTAAAGGCGAGCTCGGAGGAGTCCACCTCGTGGAAGGAGCCGTCGTAGAGCGTGACCTTGCAGTCCACCACCGGATATCCGGCCAGAATACCGCTTTGCATGGCGCCGCGTATGCCGGCGTCCACCGCGGGGATATATTCTTTTGGAATGGTCCCGCCGACAATCTTGTTTATGAACTCGTAGCCCTTGCCGGCTTCGTTGGGCTCCAAAACAATCTTGACATGGCCGTACTGGCCCCTGCCGCCCGACTGACGGACGTATCTGGCCTCCACGTCGGCCGTCCCGCGTATGGTCTCCTTATAGGCGACCTGCGGCTTTCCGACATTCGCCTCCACCTTGAACTCGCGCAGCAGGCGGTCCACGATGATTTCGAGGTGAAGCTCGCCCATGCCGGCTATGATGGTCTGCCCCGTTTCCTCGTCGGTGTAGGTGCGGAAGGTCGGGTCCTCCTCGGCGAGCTTGGCGAGGGCCAGTCCCATCTTCTCCTGCCCGGCCTTGGTCTTGGGCTCTATGGCCACGCGGATGACAGGTTCCGGGAAATCCATTGATTCAAGGATGACCGGGTGCTTGTCGTCGCACAGCGTGTCGCCCGTCGTGGTGTTCTTTAAGCCGACCGCGGCGGCGATGTCGCCGGCGCAGATGTCGGTGACGTCGGCGCGGTGATTTGCGTGCATCTGCAGGATGCGCCCGAAGCGCTCGTGCTTATTCTTGGTGGAGTTGAGCACGCTGCTGCCGGAGCTTATCTTGCCCGAGTAGACGCGGAAAAAGCAAAGCTTTCCGACAAACGGGTCGGTCGCTATCTTGAAGGCGAGGGCCGAAAACGGCTCGTCGTCGCCGGCTTTGCGGACACACTCGGCGCCCGTGCCGGGCTCCACTCCGCTGATGGGCGGGATGTCTAAGGGGGACGGCAGATAATCCACGATGGCGTCAAGAAGCCTCTGCACGCCCTTGTTGCGGTACGAGGTGCCGCACACCACTGGAACCATGGCGTTGGCTATGGTGGCCGACCGGATGCCGCGTTTTATCTCCTCTACCGTGAGGGCTTCTCCCTCCAGATACTTGGTAAAAAGCTCCTCGTCCTGCTCGGCTACATGTTCGATAAGGTCGAAGCGATAGCGCTCAGCAAGCTCGGCAAGTTCCTGCGGTATTTCCTCCTCGCGGATGTCCCTGCCGAGGTCGTCGTAATAGACGTACGCCTTCATCTCCACAAGGTCGATTATGCCACGGAAGGTGTCCTCCGCGCCGATGGGTATCTGTATGGGTACGGCGTTGCATTTGAGGCGGTCCTTCATCATGTCGACGACGCGGAAAAAATCCGCGCCCACGATGTCCATTTTATTTATATAGGCGAGCCTGGGCACGCTGTACCGGTCGGCCTGGCGCCAAACAGTCTCTGTCTGGGGCTCCACGCCTCCCTTGGCGCAGAACACCGTGACCGAACCGTCCAGGACACGGAGCGACCGCTCCACCTCTACGGTGAAATCCACATGTCCCGGCGTGTCTATGATATTGATCCGGTGGCCCTTCCACTGTGCGGTAGTCGCGGCCGAGGTAATGGTTATGCCTCGTTCCTGCTCCTGCTCCATCCAGTCCATGGTCGCGGCGCCTTCGTGGACCTCGCCGAGCTTGTGGCTTATGCCCGTGTAAAACAGTATGCGCTCGGTGGTGGTGGTCTTGCCTGCGTCTATATGGGCCATTATGCCGATATTCCGGTACAAATGCAGTGGATGGGTTCTTGCCATTTTCATTTCTCCTTCTCAGCTTGAGAAAAACGGCTCCTTGGGGAATACGCCTTGCACCGGGGACGCAGTTGCGGCCGCTTGCAAGGATAAAACCCGCAAAGCGGCGTTTTGCATTGCTTTTAGGGTTTACCAGCGATAGTGGGCAAAGGCCTTGTTGGCTTCTGCCATCTTATGCGTGTCTTCTTTTTTCTTTACCGCGCCGCCCTGGTTGTTGACGGCGTCAAGGATTTCCGCAGAAAGCTTTTCCTTCATTGTGCGCTCGCCGCGCGACCTGGCATATGATGTGAGCCAGCGAAGACCCAATGTCTGCCTGCGCTCGGGCCTGACCTCTACAGGCACCTGGTAGGTGGCGCCGCCCACGCGGCGGGCTTTGACCTCCAGCACGGGCATAACATTGTTCATCGCCTGCTCGAAGACCTCAAGAGGATTTTTGCCTGTCTTCTGTTCTATGATGGCAAAGGCGTCGTAGACCGTTCTCTGAGCAATGCCCTTCTTGCCGTCATACATGACAAAATTGATGAGCCGAGTGACCAACTTGCTGTTGTATACAGGGTCGGGCAACACATCTCTTTTGGGTACAAAACCTCTTCTCGGCACTGTACTTCCCTCCTTCAAACATTGAACTCATAGGTACTCGAAAGCGGCAACTCCCGTTAGCGCGTTTAAGAGGCGACAGCGTCTTTGCGATCTATCATAACCACCTAAAGCGGCTAACATTCAATTGTCCTGCGGACCGTTACTTTCCCGCAGCCTGGCCCGGCTTGGGCCTCTTGGCGCCGTACTTGGAACGGGCCTGCATCCTCTTTGCGACGCCCTGTGTGTCCAGCGTGCCTCTCACGATGTGGTAGCGTACGCCCGGCAGGTCCTTGACCCTTCCGCCGCGGATGAGCACCACGCTGTGCTCCTGCAGGTTATGGCCGACGCCGGGGATATAGGCGCTGACCTCGATGCCGTTGGACAGGCGCACCCTGGCGACCTTGCGGAGAGCCGAGTTGGGCTTTTTGGGCGTCGTTGTTTTGACAACCGTGCAAACGCCCCTCTTCTGGGGAGAGCTAAGGTCCACCATCTCGCGGCGCAGCGTGTTCATGGCCTTCTGCAAAGCCGGCGCGTCGGATTTCTTCTTCAGGGTCTTGCGTCCCTTTCTGACTAACTGGTTAAAGGTTGGCATATTACACCTCCTCACAAAAAAATATTATCTTAAATGCGCAAAAGCATTTAAAAGCAATGACATAATACCGGTTATAACTTCAAAGCCTTAGAGCAGGCCCGCCGCCGCGGCGCCCACGTCGATGCCGCACAGCGCGCCAAGCTCGCGCATTGTCGCGACCCTTTCCACCGGGACGTCCGTCTGCTCGCACAACGCGACAAGCGGCCCTACAATCCTTTCGTCGGCATCGTCCGCGATAAAGAGCCTGCGCACGCGTCCGTCCCTAACTGCTTTTTGCGTTTCCTTTACGCCAACTGTTTTTTTCCCCGTTTTCAGTTCATCCAGCAAAAGCCATCCCTCCGGTAAAAAACAG
>ENA-UOYA01004502-UOYA01004502.1-activated-sludge-metagenome-genome-assembly--contig:-NODE-4502-length-11642-cov-4.038319_pt1 | contig 11642 bp, 16 predicted proteins | sample MGYA00238163_ERZ764804 | MGnify/ENA primary metagenome ERZ764804 (study PRJEB28919, sample SAMN05720223) | activated sludge metagenome | isolation source: Anaerobic digester | place: Hong Kong...
CATCCGGCAGGGCAACCGCCATCGCCAGGCTGCCCAACATCAGCACGATCAGCAGAATCCGCACCGGCAGGCGATCGGGATTGAGCCAGTTGGTAACCCAGGTGGTGTACATCCACACCCACCATACCGCGAGAAACACCACCGTTCCTTCGATCAACCCGCTCAGGCCCAGGTGATGATGGAGAAAACCGGAAATCTGGGTGATCGCAAAGACGAAAACCAGGTCGAAAAACAGTTCCAGGTTGCTGACCGGGGCATGGCCGCCCCCGTGGTTGCGCAGCAGCGAACGGCGGGCCTGCCGCTCTGCAGCGGCAACCGCGGCGCCAATGCCGGGGCGGGGACGCGGGGCTTCAGGCGGTGCGGCCAAGGAATTCCTCCATCGCTGCATTCACCGCCTGGGGTGCTTCCCAGGGCACGAAATGCCCACAATCGGGCACTTTCGCCAGGGTCATGTTGGGGACCAGATCTTCCAGCCCGTCAAGGTTTTCCGGTGGCAGGGCAAGATCGTCCAGCGCCCAGATCACCAGCGTTGGCAGGGTCAGCGGCGGCAGCGGCGGCGGGGCCTTGTCGGCGGGCATTTCATAGGGTTCGTCCATGGCCGGAACGTAAAGCGGGCTGGCGCGATACCAGTTGATCATCGCGAAAGCGGCATCGCGGTTTTCCCAATCCTGCAGCAACGCGGCACGTTCCTCCGGTTCCATCTTGTCCGGGCCCATGTCGCGGCCCTCGAACCCTTTCATCAGCATCCCGGCCAGACCGAAATCGCGGATCAGTTGATCGTTGGCGGTATCGCGAAAGGTCCGCATGTACTGGCTGGATTCGCGCTGGTGGCGGTTGGTCCAGACTAAACGCGAAAAACCGACTGGGTGCGGCGCATTGGCGATGACTGCGCGGGTTACCCGGCCCATCATCTGCCCCATGATTGCCGTCCCCCAGGCGATCGCACCGCCCCAGTCGTGCCCGACAATCGTGAACTGGCCCACACCCAGCGCATCGGCCAGCTGGAATACGTCGCCGATCAGCTTGTCGGGGGTGTAGCTGGCTACATCCTGCGGCTTCGACGATCCGCGATAGCCGCGCTGATCGGGCGCAATGCAGCGAAACCGATCCGAGAAGTGGGCGATCTGGTGCCGCCAGGTCCGGTGGCTTTCGGGAAAACCGTGCAGGAAGATCAGCACCGGCGCATCGCGCGGACCCATATCGACGACGTCGAGCTCGATTCCCGAAGCAAGGACAACGCGCTGCATCACTGCGCCCCTTCGTTCATCCGTTGGACGTAACCCGCAGCCATGAAGGAGCCGATTTGATCGAGCAGCGCATCGGGCGTGCGGCGTGCTTCTCCCATCGCTTTTTCCGCTCCCTCAGCAATGATGATTTCGCGGTTTCCGGCCAGCATTTCCGCAATCATCTGTTCCGCGGCGCTGGCAGGTGGGATTCCGTTATCGATGACTCTGTCCGAAACACCCCGCCGCGATCCATCGCTGGTCAGGGCATTGCGTGAAACCTCGGTCGCGACCGATCCGGGATAGATATTGTGAACCTGCAGCCCCCGATGGGCGACTTCAGCCCGCAGCGCATCGGCATAGCCGGCAATCCCGAACTTGGCGGCGCAATAGGCAGTGCGCATCGGCACCCCAACTTTTCCCGCGATCGACGATATCATCGCGATCCGCCCGCTGCCGCGCGCAATCATCTGTGGCAGCAGCGCCTGGGTCAGCGCGATCGGAGCCAGCAGATCGACCGCAATGATCCGCTCATAGACGGAAAAGTCGGTATCCTGCGCCAGGCTGCGCTGCGATATCCCGGCGTTGTTGACCAGCAGGTCGACCCCGCCCGACCAATCCCACGCCTGCGCCACCGCAGCAGGCAGGGCGGCATGGTTGGTGGTTTCAAATGGCAGCACCAAGGTTTCACCGCAGTCGGCCGCGACCTCTTCCAACGCCGCGACATTGCGGCCCGACAGGACCACACGCGCACCTTGCGCCGCCAGTGCGCGCGCCAGTGCCGCGCCAATTCCAGATGATGCGCCCGTGATCCAGGCCGCCTGTCCGGCAAATGTCATATTCTCTTCCCTCCCAAGGCTGCCTTCCGAATTCATGGCAGCGGAATATATTCGTCCGGATCGCCCGGCACCGGCGGAAAGCGACCTTCCTGCCAGTCACGCGCCGCCTGCTGCATAACATCGCGCCGCGAATGGACGAAGTTCCACCAGATATGGCGCGGGGTGGCAAAGCTTTGTCCTCCCAGCAGCATCACCCTGCCGCCTTGGGCGCTTTGCAGCTTCATGGTGACACCCGGTGCCAGCACGGCCAGAGCATAGGGCGGCAGTGGTACCCCGTCGACCTCAGCCTCTCCTGCCACCAGCATCACCGCGCGCTCTTCGGCTTCGGCGTCGATCGGGATGCTGCCGCCGGGGGCCAGCACAATATCGGCATAAATCGCCGGCGCGTGCTGGTTAGTGGGCGCGGTCTTGCCCCACAACGTGCCAATGACGACGCGCGCGCTTGCACATTGATCCTCAACCAGCGGCAGATCGGTATGAACCTCGAACGCGGGGTCCATATCCTCCAGTCCGTCTGGCAGGGCCAGCCAAGTCTGCATCCCGAAGACAGGCTTGTCGATATCCAGCTGTGCAGGAAGGCCGCGTTCGGAATGGACGATGCCTTTGCCTGCGGTCATCAGCGCGATCTCGCCAGGGCGAACCGTGGCGAAGTTGCCCAGGCTGTCGCGGTGATCGATCGCTCCTTCAAACAGCCAGCTGACTGTCGAAAGGCCGATATGCGGATGGGGCCGAATTGCAGTTGTCTGTCCGGCAGGGATGATTGCCGGGCCGAATTCATCGACGAAGATGAACGGCCCCACCATGGTCCGGTGCGGGCTGGGCAGAACGCGGCGAACCTGGAACCCGCCCAGGTCATGCAGCGTGGGGTGCAGGACTTGCGCGATCATCCCGCTTCGCCCGGAGCCTGGGCCCTGACCGCCAGGGCATGGACCCGCTGTCCCGGGATATCGCCCAGCGCCCGATTGACCATGCGCTGACGTTCCAGCCGCGAAATGCCGGCAAAGGCCGGGCTTACAATCTCGACCGTGAAATGGCTTTCTCCCGATCCATCGTCGCCCGAATGTCCATGGTGGCGGGCGCTGTCGTTGATCACGTTCAGGCGGGTGGGGGCAAAGGCGGCGATCAGCAGCCTTTCCATTTCTGCGGCGAGGGGTCCGGTCATGGCTTCCCTTCTAGCCAATCCGGCGGCATGGGGAAGGGGTGAAGCAGGATCGATTTCATGGCCGGGTTGGCGGCAAGGCGCATGCTTGCGAATGGCCGGGTTGCAGCGAACCGGGCGAATTCCGCGCACCTGGCCCGCGCGGGGCGGGCTTTGACGGGCCCGGTGACTATCGCTGGTTCTGTCTGGATCACGTGCGCGAATTCAATGCCGGGTATGACTGGTTCGAGGGGATGAGCGCGGAGCAGATCATGGCCGCGCAGAACCCGATCCACGGCTGGGACCGGCAAACCCGTGCCTTTTCACCCACCGCCGGGATCGACGCTGCGCCGCGCTGGGCCGATTTCGCTGACCCGCTGGAGGCGATCAGCGGACGGGCGCGCGCGCGCAGGCCCGTCCAGCGCACCGACGGCAAGCAGTTCACGCCCGAAGAACGCAGCGCGCTTGAAGTGCTGGGCCTGGAAATCGAGGCAGACCGCAAGGCGCTGCGCAGGCGCTATTCAGAGCTGGTCCACGCACTCCACCCCGATCGCAACGGCGGCGACCGTTCCAGTGAAAAGCGGTTGCAGGCAGTGATCGAAGCCTACCAGCTGCTCAGGAAGGCTGCGCCTTTCGCTTAGCCAGATAGAAAATCGGCAGGCCAACGAAGGCCACATGCGGGAACAATGCCAGCAGCAGTTTGACCCGGTCGGGGTTGGGGAAGGGCACTCCGAAGCGCAGCGGCAACACCAGTCCGTACATCGCGCAATAGGCGATCAAGCCGAAAAATGTTCCCGCCTTCCACGGCGCAATTTCGCCCAGCATGGTCTTGCGGGCCAGCCAAAGACCCGTTCCGACCATCACTGCCATGATCGCGAAGTGGACTGCGATGCCAATCAGGCTGCCTGCCAGGCCCCAGCTGTCAGCGCCGTTGCCGAACGGTCCGGTCGCCACGCCGCGCCACATCCCGGCGACATCGCCTGCGCCGCGCAATAGGGTCAAGAGTGTAGCATATAGTGCATCGAGCGTGCCGCACAGCAACCACAGCCTGACGAACAGATTCCGCATCGACCTCTCCCGCTCAGCCGCGCAGCGTCAGCCAGCGCGCCAGACCTTCTTCGCCATAGATCCGCATGACATCCGCGCCCGAATAGAAGTCTGCAAAGGCTTCGGCGTCAGGCGGGACGATGACCCAGGGCTGCTTGCTGGATGTGAAAATATGCACGTTCGGCGGGCAGGCATCGGGATTGTCGAGCGTGCCGACGCGGATGAAGTTGGCCTTGTCCTTCACCGCGCCATAATGGCTCCACACCGCAACCTTGCAGTTCGGGCAGCGGAAGATCGGCTGGCCATTGCCACTGGCGGAGGGCGTATCGACGCGCTCGGGTGCCTCACCCAGCAGTTCGACCCGATCGGCCTCGATCACGGCGTTAAGGGCAAAGCTTGTCCCGCTTTCGCGCTGGCACCAGCGGCAATGGCAGCAGTGCACGACAATCGGATCGCTGGTCAGTCGATAGCGCACCCTTCCGCAATCGCAGCCACCTTCATGGGGCATGGCCTAAGCCTCCTCGCACAGTGCCTTGAACTGGTCGGCCATCATTCCCCAGCCTTCGTCGAAACCCATTTCCTTGTGGTGGGCCATGCTCTCCGAAGTCCAATGGCGGGCGCGGCCGGTATAGCGGGTGCCGTCGCCCTCGGGCGCGATTTCCCAGATGCCCAGCATGAAGGGGCCGGCCGGCTGCAGATCGCCCTCGATCGCGTCGGTTACGGCAATCCGGCGGCCTTCGTCCCAGGCTACGATGAAGCCAGGGTGTTCGTTGCGTTCGCCATTGGGGCCGAACATCACGGTGTGTGTCCTGCCGCCCGGGGTGCGCGACCCCCAGTCAACTTCGGCGCGCCAGGGTTTGGGGCACCACCATTCGTTGGTGCGCCCGGTCAGGATTTGCCACACCTTGTCGGGTGCGGCATCGATCAGGCGGGTAACGGAAAGTTCGTACATGGCATGGTCTCCTAATCCCGGTCAGGCGCGCCCAGCGGGAAGAATTGGCGATAGGGTCTGGCCTGTTCTACGCAGCGCGCGACCGGCGGCAAGGCCAGCAGCTCCGCACGCCAGGCCTTGAGGCGCGGATAGCCGTCCGGGATCCGATAGACCCAGTCGGCATAGAACAGGCTGGGCGCGGCGGCGCATTCCACAAGTGTGACGCCTTCGGGCCGGGCATAGCTGGCAAGCCATTCTTCGATCCAGCGGTAGGAGCGGTCGAGCCGGGCCTCGACATCGGCGCGGGTTGCCGGGCTGAGCGCACCGTCGCGGATCGCTTCGGCTACGCTTTCCTGCATCAGGTTCATGACATAGTTGTCGAACACCCGGTCCCACATCCGCACGCGCGCCGCTTGGGCAGGATCGGACGGAATCAGTTGCACCGGTCCAGGACGATGGACCGCCAGATGCTCGATGATCGCGGTCGCCTCGAACACCACCGCGTCGCCATCGACCAGCACGGGGAATTTGCCCTGCGGACTTGCCGCCGCGACGAATTGCGCATGCTCATCGCCGCTCGGATCGAGTTCGACGAAGGTGAAGTCGGCCCTGTTGGCATAGAGCGCGATCAGCGCCTTCCAGGTATAGCTTGAGAACGGGTGGCCATAGAGCTTCGGCATCGCGCTATCCCGCCCGCGCTTTCTCGATTGTGGCAATGTCGATCTTCTTCATTGTCATCATCGCCTCGAACACCCGTTTGCGCGCGGCGGGATCGGGATCGGCCATCCACTGGCTGAGTGCGCGCGGCACGATCTGCCACGATACGCCCCACTTGTCCTTGCACCAGCTGCACATGCTTTCGGTGCCGCCGCCCCCGACAATCGCATCCCACAGCCGGTCGGTTTCAGCCTGATCGTCGGTGTGGATCTGGATCGAGAAGGCTTCGCTGTGCTTGAACGTCGCCCCGCCGTTCAGCAGGATCGCGGGCATTCCCAGCAATATCATCTCGACCACCAGCACTGCGCCTTCGCTGGTCGACGGATTGTCTGCCGGGGCGCGCTGGATTGCCTGCACGGCGGTATCCGGGAAAGTCGCGGCATAGAAAGCTGCGGCTTCTTCTGCGGTGTGATCGTACCACAGGCACAGCGTGGCCGAGCTGGATCTTGGGCTCATTTGCGCATTTCCTCGATCAATCGGGCATCGATGCCCTTGGCGGTCTTGTAGGCTTCGCGCGCCTGGAGTCGTTCGGCATAGGCGACGAAGGCAGGGCGGGGCGGGATCGAGCCAAACGTCAGACCCCAGTCGACCTGGCTGCCAACATAGACATCGGCCATTGTAAAGCGCTGGCCGCAGACAAAGGCCTTGTCCGAAAGGTGCGCTTCGAGCGTATCGAGCACGCGCTCATAGCTGCCAAAGCCGACCATGCCCTGCCGGTCAGCCGGAACTTCCCAACCCATCGCGCGGCTTACCACCGCCTGTTCGACTGGCCCGGCCGCAAAGAACATCCAGCGGTAATAGTCGGCAGCCTCATCCGCTGCAGGCAAGAGGCCGGCTTCGGGATGGACCTGTGCCAGGTATGCGCAGATGGCGGCACATTCGGTCACCACATGGTCACCGCCGGGCGTATGGTGGATCAACGTCGGAACCTTGCCCATCGGGTTGGCGGCGATCAGCGCAGCCGGTTTTGCGGCCCAGTCAACCAGCACCTGTTCATAGTCGGCCCCGGCTTCATGCAGTGCCCAGCGCGCGATTTGGCCGCGGCTCATCGGATGGGTGTAAAAGGTGAAGGCGGGCATGGCGAATCTCCAGGTCTGGACATGAACAAATAAGGAACATTATACCCGGAGCGAACCGCGTCAAGGCAATCAGGGGTGGCCCACCAGGCTGAACAATGCACCCTGTGGGTCGATTGCCTGGACAATCCACAAGGGTCCCGGAACTTCGTGCGGACCATTGATCACCTGTCCGCCATTGGTTTCGATCAGGTTCTTGGCTGCCCCGATGCTCGCGACCCAGAAATAGTGGCACCAGACTGGTACCGGCACAGCTTCGGGCTTTGCCATCATCGCCCCGATCGTCACGCCGTCGTGGGCGATGAACTGGTATTTGCCCATCGGTCCCATGTCCATCGGCGCTGGCAGGGTCCAGCCGAACCGATCCGTGTAGAATGCCTCGGCCTTGGCCAGGTTTCCGGCGTAGAGCTCATTCCAGCCGCAGCGTCCGGGATTGGGCAAGGCTGAAAACGAGGTGCTTTCGCCGCCGCCGGGAGGTGGGGTGGGGGTCATGATATAGAACGGTGCGCCGCAGCAGTCGGCGACCATTGCGATCCGCCCGGCCATCGGCACGTCGCGGGCCGGCATCAACACTTTGCCGTCAGCCGCCTCGATTGCGGCGCAGCTTGCATCGACATTGTCGACGCCGATGTAACCCAGCCAGCACGGGCGCGCGCCATGGGCCGTCATATCGTCTGTCAGTGGCAGAACGCCGCCGGTCATTCCGCCGTCGCCGTTGGCAATGAAGCCATAGTGGTTCGTCTGTTCGCTGCCAGGGGTGATCGACCAGCCGATCACCGCTTCATAGAACGCCTTCGACCCCAAGACATCGGGGGTCATCAGCTCATACCAGATCCAGCTGCCTTGCAGGGTGGTCATCTTACTTGCTCCTTAAGTTCACGACCGGATCGAACGATCCGAAAATCATGCGCCGCCCGTCGAACGGCATTTCGGTCATGGCCTTGAACCGCTCGTCCGCATGGATCGCCTCGTGCGCGGCGTCGGCCGTGGCCTTGTCGGGCCAAAGGATGAAGGCGAAGACGATCTTGTCGCCGGGTTCGGCGGCAACCGCCTTGCGGAAATCGGTGCGCTTTCCTTCGGGCACATCCTTTTCCCAGCCCTCGATCACCTGGATGGCGCCAAGCTCGATCATCGCCTGATCGAACCATTGGGCCAGTTCCAAATAGGCCTCGCGCTTGCCTTCCGGCACAGGAATGACGAAGCCGTCGAGATGGCTCATGGCGCAGCTTCCTGAACCGGAGCGGATTGGACCGCCGCCGGATCCATCCAGAACGGCTCCCAGATGTGCCCATCGGGATCGGCGATGGTCCGCTGGAACATGAAACCGTGGTCTTCGGGCGGGTTGACGTCGGCCATTCCGCCGGCGGCGGCACCGGCGGCAACCAGACGATCGACCGCGTCCCGACTGTCCACTGTCAGCGCAATCGAAACCTCGCTGGAACCGCTGGGGCAAATCGGACGCGCGGTGAAGCCCTGCCACTTGGCGTGGGTCAGGATCATCACATAGATCGCCTCAGACCAGACCATGCAGGCCCCTGCATCGTCGCTGAACTGCGGATTGAAGGTAAACCCCAGTGCGCCGTAAAATGCCTTGGCCCGATCAAGATCGGTAACCGGCAGGTTGACGAAGATCATCTTGGTCATGGCGTTCTCCCAGTGTGGTGGTCAGGCCGGTTCGGATTCGAAATCGGCCAGTTGCGCCGCCATCGCCGCCCGGAACGCCGGACGGGCAGTGGCGCGTTCGACAAAAGCGGCAAGGTTGGGGTGAACGGCGACCAATTCGGGTTCAGGGGCAGCGCGTAGTACGTCGGCCATCACCAGATCGCCGATGCTAAAGCGATCTGCCAGCCAATCTCTGGGGCCCAGCGCGGCGGCCAGCTGGCCCAGCCGCTTTTCTGCATAGGGCCGCACTGCATCCATTGCGCGGGCTTGCCAATCTTGCCCGGTGCCGCCGAAACGCACCAGCAACAGCGATTGCAGGAACGGCTCCACGCTGTTTAGCGCCGCAAACACCCAGCCGATTGCGCGTGCGCGTGCCACCCGATCGCGCGGTAGCAGGCGTTCGTCCTTGTCGCCCAGGTGAACAAGGATCGCGCCGGATTCAAACAGCGTCAGATCGCCTTCGCGCAGCACCGGGACCTGGCCGAACGGCTGGTCGGCCAAATGCTCGCTCGATTTGTCCCCGCCGGCTCCACCAACCAATCGGACGCGGTAGGGCAGGCCGATTTCCTCCAATGCCCAGCGCAGCCGCATGTCCTTCACGAAGCCTCGCGCCATTTCGGGCACCCAGCGATAGGCGGTGACTTCGATCGCGGCGGCAGGATCAATCGGCATGGGTCGGCTCCGGCTTCAACAGCATTTCGAAATAGCGCCGCAAGTGAGCGAGCTGTTCGCGCGCCAGGCGGGCAGCTCCGTCGCCACCCTCGGCCTTGGCCAGCACAAAGGCACCTTGGATCACCGCCTGAATGTGGCGGGCAAGCCCTGCCGCAGTAACCCCCTTTGCGCCGATCCGGTCGAGCGCTGCGGCCAGGTCGGGTTCGATCGCACGGGCGTTACCGTTGATCGAATCCCGGCAGGCGGCGCGGATCGCATCGCTGGATAGGAACGCTTCCTGAACCATGGTTCCGGCAACGCAGCTGAAGCTCTCCACTGGCCCGGTCAGCAGCGCGATGCGAAGATCGATATAGCCCAGCACCCGGTCGGCTGGATCGGGCAGGTGATGAAAAGGCGCTCCGGCAAAGAACGCGCCGGTGCTGGCTGACCAATACTCTGCCAGCGCGACCCCCAGCGCCTCCTTGCTGGCGAAATGGTGGAAAAACGCCCCTTTGGTCACCCCGGCCGCCTGGCACAGCTGATCGACAGACGTGGCTGCAAAGCCCTGTTCGCGAACAAGTTTTATCCCTGCTTCAAGCAACCGTCCGCGCGCAGTGGTGGGCGCGGGGCGAAAGGGCTGATTCGGGATCATGCTTCAAGAACATACCAACCGGTTGGTATGTAGTCAATGAAAGGCGCGTTAACGGGAAGTTTGCCCCAACGCATTACGCGCGAAGGTGATGAGGACGCCCGGAGGATTTCTGGCTTGGCTGTTTGCCATGCTGTTGCTGCTTGTGCCGGCGGCTGCCTTTGCGCGTCCGGCGCATGGGATCGAAACCTGCATCGCCCCGCTGAGCACGGCGAGATTGGCCCAACCGGACTACTCCTGCGCCAAGGACCAGACGATTTTCGGTGCGGGCAATTTTGGCGTGCAGCTGCGTTTCGCGCCCGTTCTGTCCGAGGCGAGCGATCCGCTTGTCCTGCGCCATACCAGCGTCTGGCAGGACGCGGAGCGCGTGGTGTTCCACTATGCGGATGGTACGACTGCAACCACTTCGTTCGATCAAGCTAGCGCCAGAAAGTTCATGACGATCGGGGCGATATTCGAAATCCCGGTACCAGCCCGCGCTGCCGCGCTTGACGGAATCTATCTTGAAACACGCGGTTCGGCTAATTGGCGCGGCGTCCTGCTGGGCGCGGAACTGGTCAAGCGCAGCGAGAGCCATGAAATCCAGTACTGGCTGGTCGCGCTCTATGCCGCATTTGGGGGGCTGTCGCTGGCCTTGCTTGCCTACAACCTGGCGTTGTGGACCGTCTTGCGGCACCGGTTTCAGCTGACCTATTCGGCGATGGTCGCAGCCATGATGGCCTATACTTTCACCTCGTCGAGCCTGGTGATGAGATTCCTGCCCGCGCTGGAAAACAACGATCGGCTCAGGATCAATTATGTCCTGCTCAGCCTTGCCGGAATTTGCGGGATCCGGTTCATGCTCGATTTCTTCGGGCCGCGGGTCACCAGTGCCAGGCTGCGTCGGATCTGCGCGGCGATGTCTGCGCTCAATTTCTTCTCGGCCCTGGGCTTTGCCCTGTTGGCGCCGACACTGGGCTGGCTGTTCGACCGGGCCTATTTTCTTTCGGGCGCGGTCCTCATGACGCAGTTGTTCCCGATTATCCGGTCGGCCTGGCGGGCCAGGGTCCATTACTTCTGGCTGTTCATGCTGGCATGGTTGGCGCCGATTGGTGTTTCACTGCTGCGTTCCGCGCATGGCCTGGGCCTGATTGGCTACAACTTCTGGCTCGATAACGGCAACCTTGTCGCGTTGTCGATTGAATCGCTGCTGTCTACCGCGTTGATCGTTACCCGGCTGCGCGAACTCTCGCGCGAGCGCGACCGGGCCCGTGAAAGCGAACAGACCGCGCTCAGACTGGCCAATTCCGATCCGCTGACCGGGCTGCTCAACCGCCGCGCCTTTATCCACCTGGCAATCGGCCGCCCCGCCGCGCACCGCCTGCTGCTGGTCGATATCGATCACTTCAAGGCGATCAACGACCGCTTGGGCCACGATGCCGGAGACGACGTGCTGTGCGTGGTCGCGCGGGTCTTGCAGGACTGCCGCCCGCCGGACAGCCTGGTGGTGCGCCTGGGGGGCGAGGAATTCGCTTTGCTGGTGCCCTTGCAGCATCAGCGCGAATGCCCGCCCGAACGGATTCTCGCTGCGATCCGTGCCGCGGCCATGCCGATGGGCTGGAAAGTCACCGTCAGCCTGGGCTTTGCCGACGGCAAGGTTTCCAGCGAAGACGACTGGAAGCGGCTCTACCGGTTGGCCGACGCCGCGCTCTATCGCGCCAAGGCGGATG
>ENA-UOYA01004506-UOYA01004506.1-activated-sludge-metagenome-genome-assembly--contig:-NODE-4506-length-11639-cov-4.906336_pt1 | contig 11639 bp, 11 predicted proteins | sample MGYA00238163_ERZ764804 | MGnify/ENA primary metagenome ERZ764804 (study PRJEB28919, sample SAMN05720223) | activated sludge metagenome | isolation source: Anaerobic digester | place: Hong Kong...
GGCGCAGGGTTCGGGGGCTCGGTCTTCAAGCCCGCAGACCCGGCCGCAGACCCATCAGGACGGCGAAGACCGCGCCGAGGAACAGTTCCACCCACGTCGAGCGGGACGGGGGGGGACGGCGCGGCCAGACCGGGCGGGCCGGACGCCTGTTCCGCCAGGCGTGTCTCTCAGAGGCCGGCCAGATTGCTCCAGGCGGTGGCGGCCGCGGCCTCTCGCCCGGGGGCGGGAACTCTTCCGGGTCCGGACAATTCGCAGGATGGGTGACAAACGGCTTGGCGCGACGCGTCGGGGCTCGTAAAGGCCGCTGATGCAATTGCGGGCGCTTCAATGCTGAGCTGGTTCAACGCCATCATGCCGAAGGAGACGGCGTTCTTCGGCCTGTTCGAACGGCACGCCGCGACCATCCGCCTGGCCGCGACGTCGCTGCGCGATCTCCTCGAGGGCGGGGACAGGGTGGCCGAGCACTGCGCGGCCGTGGCCCGCCACGAGGAGGCGGCCGACGAGGTGACGCGCGAGGTGATGCTGGCCATCCGGCGCAGCTTCATCACCCCCTTCGACCGCAGCGACATCCGCAACCTGATCCAGTCGATGGACGACGCCGTCGACCAGATGCACAAGACCGCCAAGGCGGTGACACTCTTCGATCTTTCGGCCTTCGAACCGCACATGGTGGCGCTGGGCGAGATCATCGTGCGGGCGGCCGAACTGACCGCCGAGGCCGCGCCGCTGCTGCGCTCGCTGAAGACCAATGCGCGCCGGCTGAACGAGATCACCGAGGAGATCATCCGGCTGGAGGGCGAGTCGGACCGGCTCTACGACGAGGGCATGTCGGCGCTGATCCGCGGCCCGGCGCGCAGCGATCCCATGGCCTTCATCGCCGGCGGCGAGGTCTTCGACCACCTGGAGAAGGTGGTGGACCGGCTGGAGGACGTGGCCAACCGGATCAGCGGCGTGCTGATCGAGCACCTCTAGAGACGGCGGGACGGCCTTGGACATCGGCGGCGTCAGCGCCACGCTCATCTTCCTGATCCTCGTCGCGCTGGCGTTCGACTTCCTCAACGGCCTGCACGACGCGGCCAATTCGATCGCCACCATCGTCTCGACGCGGGTGCTGTCGCCCCGCTGGGCGGTGGCCTGGGCGGCGTTCTTCAACTTCATCGCCTTCCTGTTCTTCGGCCTGCACGTGGCCACCACGGTCGGCAAGGGGATCATCAGCCCGGACATCGTGTCGGACGCGGTGATCTTCGGGGCGTTGGGCGGGGCGATCGCGTGGAACGTGATCACCTGGCTGGCGGGGATTCCGTCGTCGAGCTCGCATGCCCTGATCGGCGGGCTGCTGGGCGCGGGGATCGCCAAGGCCGGGCTGTCGCAGGTGTTGTGGCAGGGGGTGCTGAAGACCGCCGCGGGCATCGTGGTGTCGCCGGCCCTGGGCTTCGGGCTGGCGCTGGTGCTGGTGCTGGTCGTGTCCTGGAGCTTCGTGAAGAGCACGCCCGCCTTCGCCGACTCCACCTTCCGCAAGCTGCAGTTCGTGTCGGCGGCGATGTTCTCGCTGGGCCACGGGGGCAACGACGCGCAGAAGACCATGGGCGTCATCGCCGTGCTGCTGTTCAGCCACGGGCTGTCGGGGCCGGAATTCCACGTGCCGTTCTGGGTGGTGATCAGCTGCCAGGCGGCGCTGGGCCTTGGCACGCTGTTCGGCGGCTGGCGGATCGTGCACACCATGGGCTCGAAGATCACCCGCCTGTCGCCCCAGCAGGGCTTCTGCGCAGAGACGGGCGGGGCGATCACCATCTTTCTGGCCACGCACATGGGCGTACCGATCTCGACCACCCACACGATCACCGGCGCCATCGTCGGCGTCGGCGCGGCGCGGCGGGTGTCGGCGGTGCGCTGGGGCGTGGCGAGCCGCATCGTCTGGGCCTGGGTGGTCACCCTGCCGGCGGCCGGACTGATGGGCGCAGGCTTCTACTGGGTCGCGCGCCTGGCCGGACTGGGCGTCTGACCGTGGCGAAGGGTCCGCTCAGGCGTTCGGAGACCGACCGCGAGCCGCGCGTGCAGTGCGCGGCCTTGCCCTGGCGGCGCAACGCGGCCGGCGAGGTCGAGGTGATGCTGATCACCTCGCGCGAGACGCGCCGCTGGGTGATCCCCAAGGGCTGGCTGATGAAGGGCATCGGGCCGGGCGGCTCGGCGGCGCAGGAGGCGCTGGAGGAGGCCGGGGTCCTGGGGCGACTGGGCAAGAAGACGGTCGGGACCTACGGCTACGACAAGCGGCTGCGCTCGGGGCGCATCCAGCACGTGCGGGTTCGGGTCTTCGCGCTGGAGGTGCTGGGCGAGCTCGACGCATGGAAGGAAATGGCCGAGCGCGAGCGCCGCTGGATGGCGCCGGAAGTCGCCGCGACGCTGGTCGAGGAAGCCGCTCTGCAGCGCCTGCTGGCCGCGTTCAAGCCCTAAGGGCCCGGCGGCGGAGCCCCTAAGTTACTCAGAATGAGCGTGGCGTCTGTGGCGCGCGGCGGCGCCCCGCGCGGGCCCTATCTTGTGGCTCGGTGAGCGCGCGCCACAAGATAATGAAGTTTGGATGCGTGTTTGTTCGCGCGCCGCAGTCGCAAGTTCATCTCTCCGGAGAGTAGCCCGAATATTTCACTCGCCGCATGCATGAGCAGGCCAGAAAGGCCAGTCATTCGGCCGTTGAGTCCGCAGAGCTTTTCGTCGCTTGATTTCGCCCGGTCTCGAAGGGCCGGGGGAGCATTGTCGGGCGATGGACGATATTCAGGCGGTGCAGGGGGCTGAATACGCCTTTCCTTACCATTATCTGGCGCAGCCGTCGGACGGGAGCTTCCGTTCCTACCGGGCCTGGGACTGGTCGCTCAGCTATGTGACGGCGCTGCGGCTGGTGACCGAGCGGCTGGAGCGCGCCGGGGCGCGGTCGCTGATCGACATCGGCTGCGGGGATGGCGCGCTCGTCCACTTCCTGCACGACGCCCTGCCGCAGCTGCGGGTGAGCGGCATCGATTTCGACGAGCGGCCGATCGCCTTCGCCAAGCTGCTGACGCCGGCCGCCGAATTCGTCGCGGGCGACATCGCCAAGGCCCGGTGGGACCAGCCGTTCGACGCGGCGACCCTGATCGAGGTGATCGAGCACATCCCGCCGGCCGAGTTGGCCGGGTTCATGCGCGCGGTGCGCCGGGTGGTGGACGGACGGCTGATCCTCACCGTGCCGCACGCCAACATGCCGGTCGAACCCAAGCACTACCAGCACTTCACCTTCGACAGCCTGCGGGCCGTTCTGGAGCCCGAGTTCGAGGTCGAGGAGATGTTCGGCTTCGACCGCAAGACGGGCCTGAAGTCGACGCTTCAGAAGCTGACCCACAACCGGCTCTGGTTCGCCGACATCCGGCCTCTGAACCGAATGCTGCTGCAGAGCGAGCTGAGCTTCCGGGACGGCGCGGAGCGCAATTGCGCGCGCATCTTCGCCGTGGCGCGCCCTAAAAATTCTCTATAGAGAAATTCCATCTCCACCGCGAAAACGGCGTTGGCCGCGCGGCGGCCATGAGCCATTGTCCCGACAACGAGAATTGTTATCGGGATGGAGACGATGGCCCAGGTCGATCTGGTGGTGCGCGGCGGACTGGTGTTCGACGGCACGGGCGCAGCGCCGGTCCTGGCGGACGTGGCGGTGCAAGGCGACCGGATCGTCGCCGTGGGCCGCGACCTGCCGCACCAGGGCCGCCAGGAGATCGACGCGGCCGGCAAGATCGTGACCCCGGGCTGGGTCGACATCCACACCCACTATGACGGCCAGATCACCTGGGATTCGCGGATGACGCCGTCCTCCACGCTGGGCGCCACCACGGTGGTGGCGGGCAATTGCGGCGTCGGCTTCGCCCCGGTGCGAACGCAGGACCACGACACCCTGATCCGCCTGATGGAAGGTGTGGAGGACATCCCCGGGGCGGCCCTGCACGAGGGGCTGTCCTGGCGCTGGGAAAGCTTCGGCGAGTACATGAAGGCGGTGGAGGCCCTGCCGCACGACATCGACGTGGCGGTGCAGGTCCCGCACGGGGCGCTGCGCGTCTATGTGATGGGCGAGCGCGGCGCCAACCGCGAGCCGGCCACGCCCGAGGAAAACGAGACCATGCGGCGGCTGACCGCCGAGGCGATCCGCGAGGGAGCGCTGGGCTTCTCGACCACGCGGACCATGGTGCACCGCACGGCGGACGGCGACCTGACGCCGACCCTGACCGCCGAGCGCGAGGAGATGCTGGCCATCGCCCAGGGGCTGAAGGACGCCGGATCGGGCGTGCTGCAGATCGTTTCGGACTTCCGCAACATGGACGAGGAATTCGCCCTGCTGCGGGAGATGATGGCGGTGTCCGGCCAGCCGCTGTCGTTCTCGATGGTGCAGGCCGACGTCATTCCCGACCAGTGGCGCCAGCTGATGGAGCGACTGGACCAGGCGGCCGAGGACGGCCTGCCGATGAAGGCCCAGGTGGCCGGTCGGCCGGTCGGACTGATGCTTGGGCTACAGGGCTCGGCCCATCCGTTCATCTCGCGACCGTCCTACCAGGCGATCAAGGACCTGCCGCTGGCCGAGAAGGTCAAGGCGATGCGGGATCCGGCGTTTCGGGCCCGGCTCATCGCCGAGGCGCCCCTGAAGGATCACCCGTTCATCAACTCGCTCGCGGGCGCGCACCACAAGATGTACGTGCTGACCGATCCGCCGAACTACGAGCCCGATCCGAAGGACAGCCTGGGCGCCAAGGCCAAGGCGCTGGGCGTCAATCCGGACGAGCTGGTCTATGACGCCATGCTGGAGGACGAGGGACGGGCGTTCCTGTTCTTCCCGATGCACAACTATGTCGAGGGCAGCCTCGACAACGTGCGAACCATGCTGGCCAACCCCAACACCCTGTCCGGGCTGTCGGACGGCGGGGCCCATGTGGGGGCGATCTGCGACGTCAGCCTGCCGACCTTCATGCTGACCCACTGGTGCCGCGACCGGACGCGCGGTCCGAAGTTCGAGCTGGCCGACGTGATCCGCGCCCAGACGCTGGACACCGCCCGGGCCGTCGGCCTGGATGACCGCGGGGTGGTGGCGCCGGGCTACCTGGCCGACCTGAACGTCATCGATTTCGACCGCCTGACCCTGCACAAGCCCTACATGGTCTACGACCTGCCGACCGGCGCGCGCCGCCTGATGCAGGAGGCCGAGGGCTATGCGGCGACGATCAAGTCCGGCCAGGTGATCTATCGCGACGGCCAGCCGACCGGCGCCCTGCCGGGCAAGCTGGTGCGCGGCTTCCAGCCGGCCCCGGCGGCGATCGCGGCGGAATAGGCGGCGATGCAGCCGCTGATCATCGAGGCCGCGCTGAACGGCGGGACTTCCAAGTCCCGCCAGCCGCACACGCCCAAGACGCCGCAGGAGATCGCGGCGGACTGCCTGGCCTGCCTGGAGGCGGGGGCGGGGGTGCTGCACACCCATATCGACGGCTATGGCGCGACGGGCGACGTCGCCGCGGAGCGCTACTGGGAAGGCTGGGCGCCGGTGCTGGCGCAGCAGCCGGAGACGGTGATCTACGCCACCGTGGCCGGCGGCAAGACGCCGGAAGAGCGCTTCGGCCACTATCGCCAGCTGGCGGCCAGGGGCATGCGCATGGGCGCGCTGGACCCCGGCAGCGTCAATCTGGCGACGCACGGGGCCGACGGCCTGCCGGGCAAGGCCTTCGTCTACCAGACAACCTATGACGACATCGCCGCCCTCACGGCGCTGCTCGACGAGGAGCGGCTGGGGCCCTCGATCGCGATCTACGAGCCGGGCTGGCTGAGGGCGACGCTGGCCTATCACCGGGCGGGACGGCTGCCCAAAGGCGCGTTCGTGAAGTTCTACTTCGGCGGCGCCTACAACATGATCGACGGCCAGAAGAGCGACGTGACCTTCGGCCTGCCGCCCACGCCGACGGCCCTGGCGGCCTATCTGGAGATGATGGAGGGCTGCGACCTGCCGTGGGCCGTGACCATCCTGGGCGGCTGCGTCGCCGAGACGGGGCTGGCGCGCCTGGCCATCGAGAAGGGCGGGCACGTGCGCGTCGGCCTCGAGGACTACGCCGGTCCCCGCACGCCGACCAACGCCGAGCTGGTGGCCGAGATCGTCGAGATGGCGCGCGCCGCCGGCCGGCCGGTCGCCGACAGCGCCGTGACCGCACGCCTGCTCGGCCTGCCGAGGTGAGGCCCGGAGGATGACCGCCCAGGTCCATCAGCTTCGGGCGCCCCCGGCCAAGCCGGTCGGCGCCGTGACCTCGGCGATCGCCATCCTGCGCTTCCTGGGCGAGGCGGGGGAGCCGCAGCGCCTGTCGGACATCGTGCGCGGCCTGGACCTCAACGGGTCGACCGTCCTCAACATCCTGCGCACCCTGACCTACGAAGGCCTGGTCGGGTTCGACCGGCATTCCAAGCGCTACGCCCTGGCCAAGGGCCTCGCCGACCTCGCCGCGCCCATGCTGGCCGAGGCCGACCCGGCGCGGCGGCTGGCGCGGGCCATGGACCTGGCGGCCCACGAGCTTGGCGCCACGGTGGCCCTTTGGACCGTGGTCGGCGAGGAGGTCGAGCTGACCTCGGTGGCCGAGAGTTCGGCGGTCATGCGCATCGCCTTCACGGTCGGGCGGCGCCTGCCGGCCTATCTGGGCGCCATGGGCCGGCTTGTGGCCGGCCGTAGCGGCCATGACGCCGACGAGCGGCGGCGGCTGTTCGACCGCGTGCCCTGGGCCAGGCCCCCGGCCTATGAGGCCTGGCTCGACGAGATCGCAGACGCGCGGCGCGACGGCTGTGGCCTGGACCGTGGCTGCGTCAATCCCGGAGTCCTGGGCGTGGCCGTGCCGGTCGAGGCCGAGGGACCTGTCCGGCGGGTCATCGCCGCGGCCATGTTCGACAGCCCCGACACCGACATCCCCAGCATCACCGAACGGCTGCGCGCCATCGCCGCGCTGGTCGACTGACCTATCGGAGACCCGAAATGCACGACCTCATCATCAAGAACGGCGTCATCGTCGACGGCACGGGCGCCGGGCGCTTCCGCGGGGACGTCGCGGTGAAGGACGGGCGCATCGTCGAGGTCGGCGAAGTGTCGGGCGCGGCGGCGCGCACGCTGGACGCCGACGGCGCGGTGGTGACCCCAGGCTTCGTGGACATCCACACCCACTATGACGGCCAGGTGACCTGGGACAGCGTGCTGGCGCCGTCCTCGATCAACGGCGTGACCTCGGCCGCCATGGGCAATTGCGGCGTGGGCTTCGCCCCGGCTCGGGTCGAGAAGCACGACTGGCTGATCAACCTGCTGGAAGGGGTCGAGGACATTCCGGGCACGGCCCTGGCCGAGGGCCTGACCTGGGACTGGGAGAGCTTCCCCGACTACCTGAACGCCCTCGCGGGCCGCCGCTACACCATGGATATCGGCGCCCACCTGCCGCACGCCGCCCTGCGGGCCTACGTGATGGGCGACGCCGGCGCCGACCACCTGGCCGTGCCGAGCGTCGCCGAGCTGGAGCGGATGGAGGCCCTGACCTTCGAGGCCATGGAGGCCGGCGCCCTCGGCTTCTCGACCTCGCGGACCTATGTGCACCGCAGCCGCGACGGCCAGAACATCGGCACGCTGACGGCCTCGGAAGTCGAGCTCCTGGGCATCGCCGGCGCGTTGAAGCGGGCCGGCAAGGGCGTCATCCAGCTGATCAGCGACGCCTATCTGACGCCGGACGACGACTTCGCCCAGGCGGAGATGAACCTGATCCGCACCCTGGTCCGGCAGACCGGCCGGCGGCTGTCGTTCACGGTGCAGCAGACCGACGACGCGCCCGACCGGTGGAAGCACATCTTCCGCGAGGTCGACGCCATGGTCGCCGACGGCCTGAACGTGAAGGCCCAGGTGGCGCCCCGGCCGCTGGGGGTGATCCTGACCTTCGCCTCGACCACCAACCCGTTCTTCATCGCCCCGACCTATCGCGACATCGCGCGGGACTCGACGGTGGAGCAGCGCCTGGCGGCCCTGGCCGATCCGGCGGTGAAGGCCAAGATCCTGGCCGAGCACAAGCACATCCACCCGCCGGGCATGGCGCACATTATCGTCCAGGGCTTCAACCGGATGTTCCGGATGACCGATCCGGTCGACTACGAGCCGGAGCTGAAGAACTCGCTGGGCGCCGAGGCCGAGCGCCTGGGCCGCGACCCGGCGGACTATGTCTACGACGTGCTGCTGGAGGAGGGCGGCCGGCGGCTGCTCTACATGCCGTTGATCAACTACGCGCGGGGCGACCTGGACGACGTCTACGGCATGATGACCGGCAACAACGTGCTCTACGGCCTGTCGGACGGCGGCGCTCATTGCGGCACGATCTGCGACGGCAGCTTCCCGACCAGCACCCTGGCGCTGTGGACCAAGGGTTCCCGCAACGGCCACTCGACGCCGCTGGAGGCGCTGGTTCACGGCTACACCCAGCGCAACGCCGCGCACGTGGGCTGGAACGACCGGGGGGTGATCAAGCCGGGCTACCTCGCCGACCTTAACGTGATCGACCTGGGCGGGCTGGAGCTGGCTCCGCCGGAAATCGTCCAGGACCTGCCGGCCGGCGGCACACGCCTCTTGCAGACCGCACGCGGCTATCGCTGGACGGTGAAGTCGGGGGCCGTCACCTTCGAGAACGGCAAGTGGACCGGCGAGACGCCCGGCGGCCTGCTGCGCGGCGACCAGGCGCTCTGAGGCGCGACAAAAAGACTTCGGGGAGAGAGACATGGACCTAAAGGGCAAGACCGCCTTCATCACCGGCGGCGGGAGCGGCATCGGCCTGGCCATGGCCGAGGCGTTCGGCCGGGCCGGCATGTCGGTCATGCTGGCCGACGTGGACGAGGGGGCGCTGAACGCGGCGGTCGAGCGGCTGGAGGGCCTGCAGATCCGGGCCGCCAGCGTGCGCTGCGACGTCACCGAGCGGGCGGCGGTCGAGGCGGCCGCGGCCCGGACGGTCGAGACCTTCGGCAAGGTCCACGTGGTCTGCAACAACGCCGGGGTCGGGGCGGGCGGTCCGCTCGACCAGATCGCCCACGCCGACTGGGACTGGGTGATGGCGGTGAACGTCATGGGCGTGGTCTACGGCCTGGAGAGCTTCCTGCCGCACATCCGCGCGCACGGCGAGGGCGGGGCCTTCGTGAACACCGCCTCGATGGCGGGCATGGTCTCGGCGCCGGGCATGGAGCCCTATTCGGCGACCAAGTTCGCGGTGGTGGCCATGTCCGAGGGCTGGGCCGAGCAACTCGCGCCCGAAAACATCGGCGTCTCGGTGCTGTGCCCGGGCTTCGTGAAGACCCGCATCGACCAGAGCGGCCGGGCGCGCGGCGAGAAGTTCGGCGGCCCCAAGGCGCTGGGCCCCGTCGACGTCAACGGACCCGTGCAGAACGGCATCGATCCCGGCCGGGTGGGCGAGCGGGTGCGCGAGGCGCTCGAGCGCGGCGAGCGCTACATCTTCACCCATCCGGACATGCGCCCGGCCATCGAGATGCGCTTCCAGCGGATCATGGCCGGCTTCGACGACGCGGCGGCCAGCCCGGCCCTGGCGGGCATGGACTACACCTCGCCGACCTTCGATCCGGTGGCGTTGCTGAAGGCCGAGAGCTGAACCGGGGTCAGGCCCAGGACAGGGCCGCTTCGCCCCGCAGGAGCGCCTCGGCCTCGTCGGTGTGGCGTCCCTCAGGCGGGTGGACCACCAGCGGCGGCAGGAGGCGAAGCGGCGCCTTGCCGGTCTTGACGGCGCGCACCAGCACCCGCTTGGCGGGCGCGTCGGCATAGGGGTGGACGGGCCGGATCTGGAAGGAGCCGGCCTTGGGCGACAGGGCGGCCAGGATGTCGGCCAGCCGGTCGGCGCGATGGATCACGGTGATCGAGCCGCCGTCCCGCACGGCCTTGAGCAGAAAGGACGCCCAGGCCTGGAAGCCGCCGCCTTCGGCGATCCAGGCGGCGCGCTTTTCCGGCGGGGGAACGCGCAGGGCGGCTTCGTCGTCGAAGAAGGGCGGATTGGCCAGGGCGGCGTCGAAGGGCGGCAGGCCGAGCGTCCTGAAGGGCTGCGTCACGTCGCCGCGCAGAACCTCGACGCGCCCGCCCATCGCGTTGCGGGCGACATTGCCCATGGCGAGGTCGAGGGCCTGGTCCTCGCGCTCGACGCCGGTGAACCGGGCTTCGGGCCGGCGGGCGGCGGCGCAGAGGAGGACCGCGCCCGGGCCGCAGCCGGCCTCGATCACGCGTTCGCCCGGACCGGCGTCGCAGGCGGCGGCGAGCAGCCCGGCGTCGAGACCGGCGCGATAGCCCCGGCGCGGCTGGCGCAGCTTCACGCGACCGCCGAGCAGCAGGTCGTTCGTGGCCTGGTTGCAGAGCGGTCTCCAAGCGGAATTGCTGGCGCGACGGGCGCTTGACCGCCCCTTGCCGCGTGACCATTGTCCCGGCTACGACGGCCTGAGTTCCTTATCGGCCGTCTAGCAGGAGCCGCCAACCCCGTGGACGCAGTGAGCGCGCCGGCACGACCCAAGTCCGCCTCGATCGAGGGGTTGCTGGAGCTCGCGCGGCCGGACATGGCCGGCGTCGACGCCCTGATCCGCGACCGGATGCAGAGCCCGGTCTCGGTGATACCGGCGCTGGCGGAGCACCTGATCGGCGGTTCGGCCAAGCGGCTGCGTCCGCTGCTGACCATCGCCGCCGCCCGGCTGGCCGGGGCGCGGGACGACTCCTGCCTGAAGCTGGCGGCTGCGGTCGAGTTCATCCACACCGCCACACTGCTGCATGACGACGTGGTCGATTCGTCGGAGCTGCGCCGTGGCAAGGTCGCGGCCCACCTGATCTGGGGCGCGCCGTCGAGCGTGCTGGTCGGCGACTTCCTGTTCGCGCGCAGCTTCGAGCTGATGGTCGAGGCCGGCTCGATGCAGGCGCTGGAGATCCTGGCGCGCGCCAGCCGCGTCATCGCCGAGGGCGAGGTGCTGCAGCTGACCCGCGCCCACGACCTGGACCTGACCCAGGACATCTACCTGGAGATCATCAAGGCCAAGACCGCCGAACTGTTCGCCGCCGCCGCCGAGGCCGGCGCCGTGGCGGCCGGCGCCCCGCCCGAGCGCTGCAAGGCGCTGCGCAAGTTCGGCCAGGACCTGGGCCTGGCCTTCCAGCTGGTCGACGACGCCCTGGACTACAGCGGCGTGTCGGACGAACTGGGCAAGAACCCGGGCGACGACTTCCGGGAGGGCAAGGCGACCCTGCCGCTTCTGCTGGTCATGGAGCGCACGGGCGTCGCCGAACGGGACTTCTGGGTGCGCACGGTCGACCGCCGCGAACAGACCGACGCCGATTTCCTGAGGGCCCAGGCCCTGATGAAGGAAACGGGCGCGCTGGAAGCCACGCTGGATCTGGCGAGCGCCTACGCCGAGAGCGCCAAGGCCGCGCTGGCCGACTTCACTTCGAACAGCTGGCGGCCGGCGCTAGAGGCCCTGGCCGACTTCTCGGTCATCCGCCGGATGTGAGCGGCCGAAAGGCGTGGGACCACGCCTGGCCGGATTGCGCGACGAAGCCCTGCGCCTCCCAGAACGCGGCCGCCTGCGGGTCGGGCGCGTGGACGGTGACCAGC
>ENA-UOYA01004513-UOYA01004513.1-activated-sludge-metagenome-genome-assembly--contig:-NODE-4513-length-11629-cov-5.361586_pt1 | contig 11629 bp, 12 predicted proteins | sample MGYA00238163_ERZ764804 | MGnify/ENA primary metagenome ERZ764804 (study PRJEB28919, sample SAMN05720223) | activated sludge metagenome | isolation source: Anaerobic digester | place: Hong Kong...
TCCTTGTTGGGAATGTCTAGCGAGACAGCCATACCCTGCTTCATGTCTTCGCTTGCAACAAAATCCGCCTTGATGGGGCGGTTGCCGAGGGGAGTAAGAACTCTAAGCATAAATAAACCTCCTTAAATAAAAAGGCTCCGGCTTCTGCCGGAGTAATCGAGATATTGAACTTAAGCATCTGCCCAAATTGCGTAGAGGGTAGTGGCCGCGCCGATCATTCCGCTGGTAACTGTGATTTCGTCATCGGGAGCATAATCTGTGCCGCTGCCATCAGAAGATGTATTCCACTTGGAGAAGTTCTTGCCGGACGGCGGGGCAAAGGTGCAATCAGGCACAACGATTACTTCGTCTTCGTAATACTTTGAGTTGTCAGTCATGGTGCCAGTGCCGCCATTAGCGTTGAGCACAAGTTTCGTATGACTGTTTGCGTACTGAGCATACAGCGTAATATTAGAAGCCGCAACTGTTATTTCGTCGCCGGGAGCATAATCGGTGCCACTACCATTTGCCAGAGTGTTCCACTTGGTGAAATCCTTGTAGACGGGAGCGGCAAATTCGCAAGGTAGAATTTTAATCTTCTTGCCCACATAATACGGAGAGCGAGGATCGGTCATAGTGCCCGTGCCGCCGTTTGCATCATACGTCATCGTCCGCGTTGCGGGAGCAATGGACTCCGACACTTTCTCTACAATACAGAGCCTACTTGTGGGGTCGTAATGAATGCCACCATAAACCCAGTTATATGCACCTTGAGAAGGTGTCCTAACTAGTTTTCCATTGGACACGCTAAGCGGATCGCCGATGTCAGCGTAACCAGGTGTGGCTTCAGAGGTTGCATATCTTTCACCAACAATAGTAGGGATACATACGCACTTGGCACCGGACGCAATTGATTCAGAATCTCTATCAGTGGGATTCAAAACTGAATATTCACCAGTATAATTCTTGGATGCATCAACAAAGTATTCGCCATAGCCGCTAGACTCGGTATCAACCGTTCCATCGGTTAAGTCTTTTGCAACAACTGCGCCAGTAGTTAAATTTGCGCCCGCCTTTACAATTTCAAAAGGTTTATTTCCTTTGGTTCGCAAATGTCTCAACATTTCTTTTCACCTCCCTATCGTTTGGAACCAAACACTTTTTCTCTGAATATAGAATAGCTATCATCCACAGCGGAAGAGAAAATGTTGGTACGGACATTTGTCGGATTGACTGATGCGGTTTCTGTAGGCTTCGCCTTTTTTTGCTTAGCAACAATGCGGTCGCAGATGAGCACCTTGAGTTCAGTTTCCTTTAGATTCTCAATCATTTCAGCGATTTCGCCGGATTCGAGTTCTTCCTTGGAAACCATACCGGATTCCTCTGCGTAAGCACGGAGAGCATCAACTTTTTCCTTGCGCTCGGCTTCTGCCTTTTCGCGGGCAGCCTGTTCAGCCGCTTCTTTATAGGGCGCAAGTTCCGCAATCTGCGCGGTGAGTTCGTTGATTTGCTTCTGCGCTTCAATCAAGGCGGATGCCTTTTCGGCGACGCTTGCGTTGAGTTCTTCGATCTTAGCAAGAGCCTCGTCAAGCTGTGCTTGCAGGGGATTCTCAATCTTTTCGGCAGGAATCTCGTCAACAGAGATTACTTTTTCTTCGGCTTGTTCTTCTGTGGCTCCGGTTTCTTCGGGCTGGGTTTCTGCGGCTTTTTCTTCTTCGCCAAGTTCCACACCTCCGGCGATGACTTCCTGTTCAGAAGTGTCGATGGTTTTTACTTCATCCATTTTTTCAACCTCGTTTCCATTGGATTCGTTCATCTTCATAACGTCGCGGATGAGCGCAGAACAAAGCTGATCGTCGTCGTTTTCGTCCTTTGCGGCAACTTCAAGAACGCGGCTTATGTCGTAAGCGGGTGAAACTGAGGATCCAAGCAAACTGTGTCCGATAAAGCGACCTTTATCAATCACTTTTACAAGTGAACCGTTCATGATGCGACTTGTTGACTTTTCAACCGCAATTTCCCAACTTGTAGACAAAGTGCCTTCTTTAATCCGCTTGACAATCAGATTGGATGCGTCATAGAAGCGTTTCCATACACGGGCGGTAGCAACAATGCATTCTACGCCTTCGATGGTTTCAATGCTCGCATCGACAAAGGTGCCAAATGCGTCAGTATTAAACTCTATGTCTGCGTACTCGTTCCCATTTTCATCAACTCGCGTGACAACCGTGGCGTTATGTGAGGTGAAGTCGATTTCGCCGTTGGATTTGGCTTTGATTTTCCCTACAAGCGGAGCATTCACAAGGGATGACATCCACTCCTCGATAGTGTCACGATTTAGCATGACACCGTTTTTGTTTACGCTGAAATCGCAAATGACTACTTTTGCAATTAGAGCATCTGGGTCTCCCTGTTCTTCCGCAAGCCAAACCTTATTGCTAAACAATTTAACGTTGTCCATCTTCTTCACCCCCTTCCATTATCCCAAACTCATATCCAAGATCGGTGATTGCGGAGTATTCAGCTTCTTGGATATAATGAAAAAGCCCGACAGTGAACTCACCACTATCGGACAACTTCATTTCAATTTTTAGCGGCATGTTGCAACATGGGCATCTTACATCGATTATCTTTTCCATAGCCGCTAAGTCCTCGTTTCGTTGTAATTTTCGTCATAGACCTGTTTATCGGTTTCTTTGCCTTTAGGTCTGCCCGTTGGATTGTCGGAATTACCACCCGACGTATAGCTTGTCTGACGCGGTTTGAAGACGTCATACAGCTTCATATCTTCTTCTGCTTGTCTCCGGTTGATTTCCTCTTGGAAATTGATACCAAGAATCTCCAGTGCAGTCTGAAGCGAGCAGTTCATCTTGGAGTAGAGCAAGTCAACCAACTTGGACTTCAATTCAAACTCAAGAGCCTCGGAATCAATAATCTGAATGCTTGGCGCATACTCAGGCGGCAAACCTTCATCCTCAAGAATCCGACGATAGAATTTCTCAATTACATCCTCAATTTCGGAACTGATAGAATTAATCGTCCGCATCAACTGTGCAAGGCTGATGTTTGCGCTGGTAACTGCACCGGCACCAGAATCAAGGGCGTTAAAGCCAATCCCAAGAGTGGACATTTGCTTATGCAGGTAGAAATAGATGGTATCCTTGTTAACCATCTCGCCCTGAAATTCAACCGTCTTAACGTCGCGGACGTATGCAGGAGCCGTGAAAAGCGGATTTTGCCGCTTATAAGCCTCAACCAATTCGGCGTGAGAAAATGCCTGTTGGGTTAACGGATTTTTCTGTCCATCATCACCCAGCAACTTGGGATCTAGCAACGCCACAATCATTTTCTTGGCTCGTGCCTTAGCATTGAGCATATCGCTCTTGAGGAATGTTTCAAGTACGATGCTTGACGGCAAAGCCCTCATAATGGGGGAGAGTCCATACTTCCTACCCATATTGCCCACTCTGACCACGCCAGAGTAGCGAATATCAAGTTTTGCAAGCGGATCTCTTTTCTTGAAACTATCATATATCTCTTTGGGGAAGTTGACTTGAATTTCTTGATCGAGGTTTTTGTAGAATAAAGACTCGCCTGTTCTAGACACAGGAGCAACCTTTTGAAGCCGCGATTTCAGTTGCTCGATATCAATAAGGACTACGGGATCGCCGCCCACCTTGTATGGGCTAATCATCGCTACTCCCAAAGGATACGTATCCACTGTCCATGTGTCTGTATCCTTGCGAAGATACATTATTACCGTGCCTTCTGTATACACTCTGGGTATCGTTTCGCGGATGATACGCTTAATCCCAACTTCTTCGTTGAAGTTATTGATAAGTTCTTTCGCCCGTTCAGCCTTTTTGCTTTTGTTCCGCCCATCAACATTTTTATAAGCCAGCCTGAACTCGTCATTGATGTTGGTGCTGATTGCATTCACAACCATACCCACAACATCGTCAACATTTGCATATTTACTGATTATACTGTTAATCCTAAGAATCTTTGAAAGACTGTCCTGTGCGCCTTCTGCAAGCTGCCAAATCTCATCCAGAGTAGGAGCATTATAAGAACCATACTCATTCAGAAAGGCAGACGATTGCTTCTTTTCGTAATCGTAAGTCCTCATGGCTTGGGTAAGCCATTTTTCAGCCAGTTCATCGACGCTTATTTCCTTTTGCTCCGGTTGCGGCTCTCTTGCGGCTTGATCTCTAGTTGTTATAATAAAATCTTCTAACGGCTCATCAATGCTCGGAACGCTTTTGACACCGGCTTTCTTTACTCTCGGCAAATCTGTCACCACCCTTCTAATTCGAAATCAATTTCTGATGATGTATGCTTGAAATTTTCAAAGTCCGCTTCTTCATTCCTTGAGAATAAATCTCTAGCAACTTCACTTGCGAAGAAGCAGCCCATAGCAAGACTGATGTATCTATCTTTTGTCTGCGTCGGCAATTCTTTAATCTTGATAAGCCCCGTATTTTCCATCTTCTCATACTCAAGATTTACCATCTCATTCACAAGACACATCGTTTCAAGATAAGGCCGTTCATAATATAACTGAAGATCTGTGTCTGTCGTCGTGAGGTATTCCGGGAATCTCTTTTGAATTTCTTCTGAGGATTCCGTATTGCTAATGAGAAGATCTATCATCTGCTCAGCAAGCATGTTTCGAAGATTGATAGCAATTTCGCTATTGATCCTTGCCGTACCCGTAAATGAGTAAATGACGGGCAGGGCATTGGGATTAGATATGCGCTTTGCCAATTCATCGTCGTTCATATACGTCCACGGCTTATACTCAACATCGCGCTCGTCATCATAGAGAACGCGCATCAGAGCGTCGCCGACCGAAATACCGGCGTTTCTGGTGTCCAACACACAAAAGTCAGCGTCAAAATCCTCATAAAGCTGCTTAATGCGAATTGCCTGCTTCGTGGTTTCGTATCCGCGACTTGCCTTCAAGTACGGCATTTGAACTTTGAAACTGTGGTCATATGCTCCACGGGTTTCGCCGTCCGTATTCACACCTTCCGGAAGCATTCGGATGCAAGTATACACAGAGTTGTCGTTTGCGCTATTGTTAATCATGGCAATATCGCACGACAAAATTCTGATTTCGCCGTCCTGACGCGGGATTGCGTTCTTGTTTTTCAGACGGGACTTATACTCTGAATTGCGAACAGGGTAGAAGGCGCGTTTCAACACTTGGTTCTTATTGATTATGTCAAACGTAAAGTACGCCTTTGTGTTGGATGACAGCATTTCGTTCTCATACTCAATCGCCCAAGAAATCGGGTCGAGCTTCTTCTTCTGGTCTACCATGTATCTCCGCGTCTTGATATTGTGTCGCAACGTCAAACTGTAGTCCATCGCAAGCAGGCAGGACGTGCCATTGTACATATCCTTAGCAATTGTCATGGCGGTTCCCCACATCCAATGACTTCTAAGCCACGCAGAACTGATGTAAATTTCTGTAGGCTCTTCGAAGTGCTTGGTGTACTCATCCATCTTGATATACGGCGGTTGCCTGACCATTGAGAAAGGGGAGAGAACGCTGTCAACGACGTTCTTATCAATAGTCCTAAACTCTTCGTAAATAAGAACTGTTGAGCGATAGCCACGAGCGTTGTCACTGGCAGGAACAACCGTAATTGTGCTGCCATTGCGGAAATAGACAACCGTATCGTTCTGATTATCTCTAATATCCCGTATCTCACGGTTTAGATTGGGCGACATTGAGCAGAGTTCTGTCTTTATTTTCTCCGATACTATCAGTTTACTTTGTCGCTTAGTGCCGGACGCTATGACAATCTTTGAGCCGGGGTAGAGGATAGCTTTACAGCAAGCGTAAATGGCGATTACAAAGGATTTTGCGGCTGAACGCGCCGCGATGATGCAGAAAGATGGGTACAAGCCCATTAAATAGAGAACGATATGCTGATAGAGATGAAGCCCCAATCCTAAGTAGTGAGAGGCAAAGCGGTTGAAATTACGCCTGTAAAAAGTAATCCAATGGATAAGGCGCTCAACGTTTTCCTTCTGTGATAGGTAGTGTCCTGGAGCGCAGTGAGTGTGTACTTTGCTCTGATTATGGTCAAGAGTTGGCATCGGCATCATCTCCACCCGAATCGTCATGGATGCTGAACTCCGGATCCATATCCTTGCTACCAGTAATCAAATTCCTAAGAGGTCGGACAATGAAGCGCTGGAAGTATTCGCCAAACCCATCATGATCCTTATAAATCTTCTTGTCAGCAAAGAACTCTGCCGGGGCGTGCTTCTCAATCTCTTGTATCCAAGTGCCAAACATATCAGTTTCCGCCTTCAGTTCCGCTTCTTTTGCGCTCTTGGGCTTCAGGTTGGCACTTCCAAGCGTTGCTTGATAAAGCTGGGTGAGTTTGACATACTTGTCCACTTCCTCATTAGCAAGTGCGCGATTCTGCTGAACCTTAATGGTACACAATTCACGGACAAGGTTTTCCGTAACAATATCGTCCGACGCTTGCTCTTTGAGGTTTTTGTAGTGGGCGTTCATAAGTTCATATTCTTCTGGGGTATAACCAAAGCCCCAACGCTTGACAGAGCGTTCAGAAACGGTTACGCCATCCTTTGATTGAACCATTTCTTCCAATTTGTCAATGCTGTCAATCGCATCGTCGGCCTTTAGCTTAATATAGTCGAGATAGGTGGTGCCGCGCTTTGCGCTTTGAGACAGATTTAGCTTAGCAGGATAAATGCTGATTCTGCTTCTGTCCATACTGATACGACGCGAGGCGGCGACAGCATCGTCATCATAAAACCAGTCAAAAATCCCACAGATGCGCTCAATGGCTTTTTCTTCGTTGCCGGAGAAGAAGTCTACAAGCTGATAGTAGTACTTGTCAGTGCAAGATTTGCAGATGGGAACGTATCCGTTATTCCCCGCATATAATGGGGACTTGGTTGGGGCGAAGTTATCTCGCTGACGCTTGTAAACCTTGCCGCAACAAACGCACTGATAAGTGCGGTCTTCATCGTCCGGCTTGATCTTCTGGATTTTTACGGTCTTGTTGATTTTGGTTTTTTTCTTGATATTAGCGGCAACTTTTTCAGCGCGTGTTGGCAAAAGGTTTCACCTCGATTGTGCCTTAATCAATGTAGAATTTTATGAACATAGCAACTGGCATGAGCCTAATATGGATGCGATATTATTGATTTGTGTATATGGGATGCGAATCACCTACGTAAATAATTCATCGGCTTCATCGTCATCTGTGTCGCGTACAATGTAATGAGATTTTGTTACTTCTGAACTTGCGTGTCCGAGTAATTTTTGAGCAGCCTCGACAGACTTACCTTCTTCTACAACAATGCTCGTCGCACGCGCAGCTCTGATTAAGTGAGGATGGAATCTGCGCCCAAGAATTTTACTAAACGTATTTGCACACCACTGATTCAGTGTTTCGGGCGCGAGTTGCTTAACTCCGCTTGCGGTCTTTGTGACAAAGACGTACTCGCAGTCATCTTCTCCGCGTACCTCAAGCCACTTTTTAATAGCATCCATCGAGTAATCAGAGAATTTGAACTTGCGTAATTTGCCAGTTTTGCCGCGACCTTTGCACCTGATGGTGTGTGTCATATAATAAACGGCTTCTCTTTCTACAAGATTGCCGTTTTCGTCTTTGACTTTTACCATACGAGTAATAGGCTCTTGATTTACTATGGATTTGAGCAATTGGATTGATTCTGCACGACGACAGCCTGTTTCCCATGAGAACTTAAGCCATGCAATTTTCATGTATTTGTCTTTTACATCACTATTCTCAATAGCTTCGCAAAGCATTTGCATTTCGGCGATAGTAGGAGGCTTCTTCTCGTTCACAAGCCTTGGTTCAGGCTTCTTGATAGCTTTACTGATGAAGTTTCTGAACGTCGGGAAATCGTCCTCATAGTACACTATTATGTAATTGTTAAGCGAACTAATTGCTGAACGTTTATTACTTATGTCCGCCGGTGAGTGGTCAAGATTCACAAGCCAGTTTTGAAACCTTAGGTAGTCGCGCGGTTTGATATCAACCTGACGTTTATTATCGCAATGCTGACGCACCCAATTAAACCAAATAGTTAGATTTGAGCGATAAGAGTCCAAAGATTTGGGGGAGAGTTCCGTTGAATTCTCTATGAACTCATCGCGCAAGTTGCGATTAAACTCGTTGCACAACAGCCATTCTTCTTCGGTGACTGGTGGTATCTTCTTCATCTTATCACTCCTTTCTTTAAACCATCGTATAGATAATATCCGTAAGATTGCGTGTATCATTATAAATGAATGACTGTGATACACTATTTGCTCCATAATCACATTCGCATGACCACGAAGATTTTCCGCTAACAGTAGGAAGTCTACGCGCCGTTATATTGCGTTCTTGCTTAACCGTCTCTGAATGAAGATGGGCCAAGAATACTTCTATAAACTTCGCGCCAGCAAGCATATCCGATGCTTCATCCAAAACAACATTACCAGTCTTGTCGATCTTAGCATCGTGCTTAAACATCATGAGTGTGTTACCAAAGCGGAAGTACTTCTTTGTAACAGGAGAATAATCCACATTCACGCGACCTCCGCTGTTCTTAAACTGCGTGTAGAGGTTATGCATGAAATAGAACGTAACTTCTTTATCGTGATTACTTGGAATATACAACGCTTCTACGGGGGCAATTTCAGACAACTTGGTGAGCGCAAAAACCATGATATTAAACAGTTCAACATATGCCTCGCGAATGTCTTTTTCATTATTCTGCGGCGTCCCCTTGAATGTAGTACCATTGATCCCATTGGCGTTGAAAAGATCATTGCCGATAGGGAAGATAATTTTGCTCAACTTTTTATTCTTGACTCGCTCAATAACATCATCGACAACAGACAAGAACTTATCTTTTGCAATCTGGCAGTTATATTCGTTGCCAGTTATGAACCGGGTTGAGAGCAAATTATAATGCAAATCCACTATGGGCATAACGAGACAGTTATCCCCGGAACCGTATTCTGGAGTGACTTTTGAGTAGGCAATGGGCTTAGGCTCAAACTGCTCAAACCAATTTTTCAGCCATTCTGGGCTGATTTCATCTTTCCCGTATGGCTTCACAGTCACGCGGCTCTGATACATAATAAGCCGCTTTCCGCCCTTTATCTGGCTATGCCAGTAATTATTTCTGTATGCAATAATCTTCCAATCGCTAGGCGGAAGGTTATGAGCCTTTAGTAAAAATTCAGGAGTAATATCCTGCCCTTCACATATCTCAATAAGTCTGTCAGAAACGTAGGAACCATCCTCATTAGCCGCAAATGACTTTAGTCTTTCCGATTTTTCCTTGCTGTCGAACTCTTCAGGAGCAACTATATCCCATCCGGCGTTTATGTACTCGTTGATAATTTTCGCGCCTTTTCGAACGGTATCTCTTGCTTCTGCTACACCATAATAGGCGGTGCGCATGTCCGTCAAGTCTTGCCACTCAAGTTCTTCGTTTCGCGTTTTCTCAACCAAAAACTCCTTCTGTTTTTGAAGGAACTCATTTAGTGACATATTTGAATCAGCCAGTGTACTCACTCCCCATCGGGCATGCGGTCATCGCCAATCTTTAAAATGACAGACAACCCTTCTTTGCCGTGATATTCTCGAAGAACTTTAATGAAGTCATATACTTTAGTTTCGTCCTTTTCGTACTCTGTGATTGTCATATCATCGGTATTCAGAACCGCATTACGGAATGATATGGATTGTGATTGCTTTGCCATATAAATCTCCTTATAGCAAGTCTGCTAGTTTTGCGGTTTCACTTCTTACACTATGCGGCATGTAGACATATCCAAATAGACGATTGCCTTTCAAGCGGTCAATCGCCGCTTCAAGTCCGTTGTTCAGTTCAAACACTTTGGAATCACGCTGATTTGAATCGCCATTAACCCATAGAGAACTTCCGGCAGCCACTCTGCCCAGAAGCAGTTTCATGTGATCCCGTGATAGGTTTTCTGCCTCAGAACAAAGAATGATAGAATCTCTGATATCTCGGCCCCGAATATGCCCCAAGAATTGGACTTCTACTTTAGCAGAATCCATCTGCATCCTCAGCGCATCTTCACCGCCAAGATGATCAATCAGTGGGGATGCCGTCCAGCCGATTTTCTCGTACAATGAGCCTGGCAGGGCACCGATACTGTTTGTGTCGCGAACTTCTATATTGTTTCTACACCACACAATTCGATTGGCATTGCCTTCGTTCATTAAGTAAAATGCCGCCGCAGTCATGAGTAGGTCTTTTCCGCTCCCCATACTGCCGACGAGCACTTTAACGGTAATACTTGTATCGAGAAGCATATCAATGGCAAGTTTTTGCTCGACATTCAACGGTTTGATTTTGCCAAGCATCCCGCTTTCGAGCGTTTTATTTGCGACCTTCTTATGTTTTCCGTCTTGCCATTTATATTGTTCTAGAGGATTTCCATCTCCGTCCACGACTACCAGATATTGATTCTCTAGCAGGTTGAACCAGTTTGTTTCTTTACTCTTATCAGAATAGAAATTGAACAGATTTTCATCATCGCATCGGACGGTCTTGTAGCCTGTATAAATTTCTGCCATAAGACCACCTACGAGATTTCGTCAATCGAAGTAATTACAGCATCAACAATCCCATACTGGATCTGGTCATCACAATACAAATACCAATCCTTACCCTTCTTCTTGGCATAAGTTTGTGGTGAAATCTTGGTGCGGCGCAAAATATAATCCTTAGTGTATTCAATGAGTTTCTTATAATCATTTGAGGCTGCTTCAACCTGTTCAAATGTGCCACCTACGCCGCCGCTGCCTGAGTGAATCATGGCGCGGGAACCGCTAAGGCAGAACCGCTTGTGTCCTGATAGAAGAAGCAATAGTCCGGCAGACATGGCAACGCCCATGTTATAGGTGTAGATAGGAACCCGTGAGAGTTCGCAAACATTAACTAGACTAAGCGTGGCTTCCAGCAAGCCTCCGTTAGAAAAGATGAAGATGCGCACTGGCACGATTTGATCTATGGGTTTATCCTTATCTTCTTGGTTGAACTCAATAATCTTTTTCTCGATCTCTAAGATGTCCTCTGTGATTTCGCCATCAACCCAGAACATTCTCTTATTCATGTTTTTATAATACATGAGAAGGTTTGGGTCAGGGAGTTGAAGGTTTTCAATATACTTTGGAACATCTGCGCTAAAAAGAGCGATTTCAGACATTATCTTCGCGCCACCTTTCAATTGTACGTGAATCCCAGAAATGATTAAGAAATGCAATCACACGCGGTACAGCAGGCGCATAGTAATTTCCGCGTTTTGAACGTTGCTTGCAGGTGCGTGTGATCTCTCTTTCGATTTCAGGGTATTTTTTGACAAGCGCGAATTTTTCTTCCTTACTGATTTTTATCAAGCGCAAATCAGTCCTTTTTCGATAGTAAGAAAAGAGCCGACGCAAATGCGCCGACTCATCTTCTTCCTATATCAACCTTATAGAGCGCTCTGAAAGTATTGAATTTACTGCATTTCTCATGAAAACGATTCCCAAAAATCGCTTAAATTTGTATAATATCACCAATATTTTGCAAATTTAAGCGATTTTTGGGAATCGTTTTCATG
>ENA-UOYA01004516-UOYA01004516.1-activated-sludge-metagenome-genome-assembly--contig:-NODE-4516-length-11624-cov-6.150575_pt1 | contig 11624 bp, 9 predicted proteins | sample MGYA00238163_ERZ764804 | MGnify/ENA primary metagenome ERZ764804 (study PRJEB28919, sample SAMN05720223) | activated sludge metagenome | isolation source: Anaerobic digester | place: Hong Kong...
TTTAGCGCCTGATACGGAGAGTTTAAGAACCTTCTTCCCTGAGTGTGTGCTTATCCAACTTCCTAATGCAAAGCATTTGTACCGGTGGATTCGATGTATACTGCATCTTACTTTAGCCACAGAATGTTATCTCAAAGGCACCCTCATTCACTTTGCCAGTTCCTAATAAATATTTTGGAATCACTGCAAGAGAATACTATTTTCGTACAATTTACATTTCGGCTCGTATTCCGCGTAACCACTGGGCAACGGAATCCATCGAGCTTTCTTTCACTAATTTTAGGAAGGCGCTTCCAATGATAATTCCATCAGCGACAGAACTAATGGCATGAGCTTGTTCTGCATTATTAATTCCAAAACCTACTAGCACTGGATGCTTTGCAATTTTTTTTATCCGACTGACATGCTTTATTACTTCATCTTCGGCAGCCGAGTGTCCAGTAACGCCTGTCGCAGAAACGCAGTAAAGGAATCCTCTCGTTTTTTTATCGATTTCTCTTACACGAACCGAAGGAGTTGTCGGCGTAACTAATAATATAAGTGCAATTGCATTACTTTTAGCGCTCCCTTCAAATCTAGCAACTTCTTCAAGCGGCACTTCAGGCAAAATTAAGCCATCAACACCAGCAGAATGTGCGTCTGCAAAAAATTTATCGACCCCATACCGTAAAATCGGACTTAAGTACCCCATGAGAACGATAGGAATATTTGTATGATGACGAATATCTTTTACCTGCTCAAAAATCCACGGCAACGTTACTCCATTGAGTAAAGCTTGCTGTGAGCATTCCTGGATTACCGGACCATCGGCAAGCGGATCGGAAAAAGGCATGCCAATTTCCAGAATATCGACTCCAGCTTCTGCACAGAGAAGCGCAAGAGGCACAGTTGATTCCTTCTTGGGATATCCTGCCGTCAAAAAAATCGTTAGAGCTTTCTTATTCTGTTGACGAAATTCCAAAAATTTTTCTTCGATGTGGAATGGCGTTTCCAAAAGATTCAATTCACTTTTCATACTGTAACTTCTCCATATAGGTTTCCATATCTTTATCTCCACGTCCCGAAAGATTTACGACAACGCACTCTCCTTTTTTTGTCCGGGGCATTAGCGTTTCAAGGTATGCAAGTGCGTGGGCGGATTCGAGCGCAGGAATAATTCCTTCTGTCCTTGCAAGAAGTTGCGATGCTGTAAGCGCCTCTTCATCTGTTGCAATTGCATACTGAACAAGTCCGAGCTCCTTGAAATAGCTGTGCTCAGGACCGACGCCTGGATAATCGAGCCCAGCAGAGATGGAATAAACCGGCGCAATCTGTCCATTTTGATCCTGCAATACATAACTGAGCGCTCCGTGAAGAACCCCTGGCGAACCTTTTCCTAATGATGCCGAATGGTGTCCACTCTCTAATCCAAGTCCTGCGGCTTCAACGCCGAACATCTTCACATCATCATTTACAAATGGATAGAATAATCCAGCGGCATTACTTCCACCGCCGACACAGGCAACGAGATATGTTTTCTTAAATCGCTCCATCTTCCTTAATTGCTTTTTTACTTCTTCTCCAATAATTGATTGAAAATTTCTTACAATCATCGGATAAGGATGGGGACCTACAACGGAGCCAATGACATAGAATGAATTTTCAACATTTGTAACCCAATCTCGAATTGCTTCGCTCGTAGCATCTTTCAATGTTCTGCTTCCAGACAATACAGGAACAACTTCAGCGCCTAACATTTTCATTCTATAGACATTCAATCGCTGACGATGAATATCTTCTTCTCCCATATACACCACACACTGCAATCCAAATTTTGCGGCAACAGTTGCCGCTGCAACTCCGTGCTGTCCTGCTCCTGTTTCTGCTATGACTCGCTTCTTCTTCGAACGCAAAGCTAAGAGCATTTGACCAACGACGTTGTTAATTTTGTGAGCGCCTGTATGGCACAAATCTTCACGTTTGAGAAAAATCTTTGCTTTTCCATAATGCTTCGTTAATCGCTCGGCATACGTCAATGGCGTAGGCCTTCCGGCATACTCCGTCAGAATCTGCAAATACTCTCTTTTAAAAGAGCTGTCCTTCATTGCTTGCCGATACAATTGCTCAAGTTGACGCAAAGGTTCGATTAACGTTTCAGGAACAAATTTTCCACCGTATGAACCATAGTATCCTTTTTCATTCGGCGCCTGGTATCTTTTTTTCATAGATTATTTCCTTCTTTGAAGTTCTTGAAATAACAGTTCTAACTTTTTGTGATCTTTTTTACCCGGCGATAGTTCAACGCCGCTATTCACATCGATTCCATAAGGTTGAACAACCTCAATAGCGCTAAGAATGTTTTGCGAACAAAGTCCACCGCTAAGAATAACATTACAGTACTGCTTTGCTTCTACAGCCTTTCGCCAATTGAATGTTCGACCTGTTCCACCATACATTTGCGACTCGTACGTATCCAGAACGCACGCTTCGGCATCATAATCTTTTAAAATGAGCGGTTGAAAAGCATTAGAGACACGAAACGCTTTCCATATTCTTTGAGAGTAGCCCTGAATTTCGTTGGGCAATTCATCGCCATGGAATTGTATGCAATCGAGCGGTACCTCCTGCAAAACATCGTTGATGTATGAACGCGTTGCATTGACAAAGACTCCAACGAACTGTGGCGATTGTTCTCCAAATCGCACCTTTACCGCTTGATAGATGTCTGCTGCTTTTGCTGGTTCAATATATCTCGGACTGGTCGAGACAAAAATAAATCCTAAAGCTGTTGCTCCGAGTTCCGATGCATAGAGGGCGTCTTTTTCCTGAGTAATGCCACAAATTTTAATAATCATAACAAGATTCTTGATTCATCTATTAAATTTCGTAACGCAACACCCGGATCTGTGGCTCGCATAAATGCTTCACCGATGAGAAAATTTTTAATGCCTTCATTGTAAAGCATCCGGATATCAGATCCTCGCTGAATTCCACTTTCACTTATAAGTGTAATATGCTCGGGAATTTCTTTTTTAATCCGAAGCGCCGTCGTAAGGTCGACTGCAAATGTCGTCAAATCTCTATTATTAACTCCAAGCAAAGTAATGGATGACAATGACGGAAGCATTTCAAGTTCATAAATTGAATGAACTTCAACCACGGCTTCTAATCCAAGCTCTTTTGCTTCAAGCAATAGATCGAGAAGACGTGACCGTTCACATGCTGCAACAATTATCAAAACTGCATCGGCGCCGTACGCTTTTGCTTCATAGAGCTCGTAGGAATCGGTGAGAAAATCTTTCCGCAACAGTGGGCACAAGACGGATAAGCGGACAGCTTTCAAATGTTCAAGATTGCCCGAGAAAAAATCTTCTTCCGTAAGCACAGAAATTGCAGAGGCTCCATTCATTATGTATGATTTTGCAATTGCAACAGGATCATACTGCTGACGAAGAATCCCTTTCGAGGGCGAAGCTTTCTTCATTTCTGCAATAACGCCAATTTGTTGTCGAGCCAGCGCATCGCACAGTGAAATTGTTTCTCGATGGAACCATTCCATATCTTTGAGGGCTTCGATTGGCTGCAATTTTTTTGCAGCTTCGAGTCGCTTTTGCTTCTGCTCAAGAATTGTAGTAAGGAAATTCATGCTGCGCTCGAAAAATCGATCAGTTGTTGTAATTTTTGATAAGCTCGTCCGCTCTCGAGAGATTCCTGAGCCATAGCAATTCCATCATCAACAGATTTTGCTTTCCCCGACACATAAATTCCATACGCCGCATTTGCAACAACAACATCTCTGGCAGACGATGGTTCGTTTTTCAAAACACTCATTGCAATCTTTACATTTTCTTCTTTCCCGGATGTCTTTACGTGCTGCAAAGTTTGCTTCCTCATTCCGAATGTTTCTGGCGACACTTTATAAACTTTTTCTCGTGTTCCATCTTTTACTTCGAATACCGAAGTAACATTCGACAGCGTAATTTCATCCACGCCATCATAGTTGTATACGACGCACGCATGGTCGGATCCAAGCGGTAACAAGGCATGAGCAATTTTTTGAGCAATTTCCGGATTGAATGTACCAATAAGTTGTTTCTTAACGCCGCAGGGATTTGTAATGGGACCAAGAATATTAAAAATTGTTTTGACGCCTAACTCCGTGCGTGCCTTCGCTGCATACTTCATTGCAGGATGAAATTTCGGCGCAAAGAGAAATCCAATTCCAATTTTATTGATTGACTCGGCAACCTTCTCGGGCTCTAAATCGATCTTTACGCCTAACGATGATAGCAAATCCGCGCTCCCGCAGTGGCTGGAAACTGCGCGATTTCCATGCTTTGCTACCGTAACGCCTGCGCCAGCAACTACAAACGATGCTACAGTAGAAATATTAAAAGTACCCGCGCCATCTCCGCCAGTTCCACACATATCGATCGCATCTGGATCTTCGATAGCAATCGGAATTGCCTTCGACCGCATCATCTTGGCAAAGCCAACCAATTCATCGACCGTTTCTCCTTTCGAGCGCAATGCGATAAGCAAACCTGCAATCTGTATATCGGTTGCATTGCCACTCATTATTGTGTCGAGAGCATCGGCTGCTTCAGATGTTGTGAGATGTTCATTGTTCAAACATTTTTCGATAAAGTATTTCATTGTGAAAGTCCTCCTAACCAATTTGCCAGGATAGTTTGTCCAATTGGGGTAAGAATAGATTCAGGATGAAATTGTACCCCAATGATTGGAAGTGATTTATGTTGTAATGCCATAATAATGTTATCTTCGGTATACGCAAGAACTTCAAACTCCTCAGGTAAATTTTGCGATGATATAACAAGCGAATGGTATCGCCCAGCAATGAAAGGATTTTCGATGTTCTGAAAAATACCTTTCCCTGTATGAAAAACTTTTGATGCCTTCCCATGAACAAGCTCCGGTGCATGCACAATGGAACCGCCAAAGACTGCTCCAACTGCTTGATGTCCCAAACAAACGCCAAGGATAGGAATGCTCATTCCAAGCGTTCGAACAATATCCATTGTATTGCCTGCTTTCTCTGGTCTCCCTGGACCTGGCGAAATAATTATTCCGCGTGGATGAAGTTTCCTTAATTCTTCGGCAGTGATTGCATCATTCCGAAATACCTGTACTTCTGGCGATAATTTCCCTATCATTTGCACAAGGTTGTAGGTAAAGGAATCATAATTATCAATGACTGCAATCATGCGACGCCTCTCCGAAGAAGTTTCAAATCGAAATCTGATGAAGCCAGCGAAATTGCTTCGAGAAGTGCGCGGGCTTTCGACTGCGTCTCTCGATACTCCTTGCGGGGGACCGAATCTGCAACAATCCCAGCGCCGGCTTGAATATGTAATTGCTGTTGAACTGCAACGATCGTTCGTATCGCGATGCACATATCCAACGTTCCATCGAAGCCGACGTATCCAACTGCACCAGCATAGATACATCGGCGCAAAGATTCGAGCTCGCTAATAATTTCCATAGCTCTTACCTTCGGCGCTCCAGTAACGGTACCGGCGGGAAAGCATGCTCGCAACGCATCGACGCTACTGCAGTCCGAGCGTAGCTCGCCATGAACTTCGGAAACCAGGTGCATCACATGGGAATAATGGTCGATCCGTTTAATCACCGGCACATGGACGCTTCCAAGTTCACACACTCTGCCCACATCATTCCTTCCCAAATCAATAAGCATATGATGCTCAGCAAGCTCTTTTTCATCTGCAAGTAATTCCTTTTCGAGCGCAAGATTTTCCTCGAGCGTAACACCTTGATTCCGTGTTCCTGCAATTGGGAATACTTCCACATGCCTGTTTGCAACTCGAACGAGTATCTCTGGCGACGAGCCAAGCAATTTTACAGAATCAAAATCAATATAGAAGAGATAAGGGGATGGATTGATGAGTCTCAATGCACGATACACCGGGAATAAATCACCGCTGTAGTTGATCGAAATTCTTCTCGAAAGCACAACCTGAAAAATATCGCCTTCATAGATATATTTTTTTGCACGCTCGACAATTTGTTCGAATTGCTCTTCATCTTCCTCACCGATAGAGGATTTTTCAAAATGGAACGGTTCATAGTTCGTTGGGACTGAATGTATGCGCTGCTTCAATAGCTCTACAACTTTTACTCCTTCCTCATATTGTTCCCGAAGAGAATTCCCTTCCTTTACAATCACATTATGAATAATGGAAATAAGATGATTGCGATGATCGTAACGAAGCGCCGAATCAAAAAATCCAAAGAACGCATCCGGTTGTTCGTACGGACGAACGTCTGGCAACGGAATTCTTTCAAATTGCGCAACAGTGTCGTATCCAACGTAGCCCAAAAATCCTCCGCAGAAACCTTCCAATTCAGGCACAGAATACTGATGAAATTGCGACGAATATTCCTTCAGAAGATCGACTACGTTACCCTTTCGATGTTCTATCGTTTCGCCGGAATGAATTTGAAGATCATTTCCATACGCCTTTATGAAAAATTTCGGCGAGCAGCCAATAAAGGAAAACCGACCAATCCGTTCATTTGACTCTGCGCTCTCGAGTAAAAAGGAAACGCGTTCGCCATTCCGAAGAGCCATATAGAGTGAAACCGGTGTGTGCAGATCAGCGAGTATCGTTGAAACTAACGGAATGACATTGTACGACGAACTGACTTCTTTAAATTGTTCGAATGAAATCATACTCTCTCCCTTAAAAAATTTGTGTCGGCATGGAATTGACATACCGACACAGAGACCCTTTCAACGGATTATTGTCCATTGCCACTGTTAAATTTTCCAGCAAAGTAAGCGTCGTACGAGCCTAAATCGAGAAGTCCGTGGCCGCTAAGATTAAAGAGAATGATTTTCTTCTTGCCCTCGGCTTTGGCTTTCTTCGCCTCTTCAATAGCAGATTTTATTGCATGGGAAGATTCTGGCGCTGGAATAATTCCTTCAGTTCGAGCAAAGAGCACACCAGCTTCAAACACATCCGTCTGTGTATACGCTTGAGCTTCGATGTATTTATCTTTATAGAGTTTACTAAGAATTGGCGACATACCATGGTACCGAAGTCCACCAGCATGAATCGATGGAGGCATAAAATCATGCCCTAACGTATACATCAGCAGTAATGGCGTAAGACCGGCGACATCTCCAAAATCATACCGATACTCTCCATTCGTAAACGATGGACAGGCGGTTGGTTCGACAGCAACAGCGCGAACTTTTTTCCCTTCGAATTTATCTTTAATAAATGGAAGAGCAATCCCGCCAAAATTGGAACCACCGCCAACGCATCCAATTACTACATCCGGATATTCACCGGCAATTTCCATTTGCTTCTTCGACTCTAATCCAATAATTGTCTGATGCAATAGGACATGGTTGAGTACGCTCCCCAAAGAGTAATTCGTATCCTCGCGTGAAGAAGCGTCTTCCACTGCTTCACTAATTGCGATACCGAGACTGCCTCGTGAATTGGGATCCTTAGCAAGGATATCTCGTCCGGATTTTGTTTCAGGGCTAGGACTTGGCACAACCGAACCTCCCCAAGTTTGAATCATCGACCGACGATACGGCTTCTGTTCATAACTTACTCTGACCATATACACTTTGCATTCGAGTCCAAATTCTTTACACGCAAGAGATAAAGCGCTTCCCCATTGCCCAGCGCCAGTTTCAGTCGCTATTCGTTTCATCCCTGCCTGTTTATTATAGTATGCCTGCGCTAATGCCGTATTAAGCTTGTGACTCCCAGCAGGACTAACGCCTTCATATTTATAATAGATGTGTGCAGGAGTATCGATTGCCTTCTCTAGCTCATATGCACGGTAGAGCGGCGTAGGACGAAACTTTGTGTATGCGTCCCGTACCTCGTCAGGAATCTCAATCAACCTTTCTGAGCTCATCTCCTGCTTGATCAATTCCATTGGAAATATCGTTGCCAGGTCTTGCGGAGTCACCGGCTGCTTCGTCGCTGGATGCAACGGCGGATCTAACGGCGTTGGCAAATCAGCAAGAATGTTGTAATAATGGGTTGGAATATCCCGTTCCTCGAGTGTAATTTTTCGTTGCATAGAATCCTCCATACAATTGTTGTTTATTCTGAAAGCCTTCAGGCTATCAGTGTGATTTAATGTTTACGATGGATTATTTCTGCGGGCGAGGTTCCCACACTTTTTAGAAGAGTTGTACAACAAAAAAGGTGGAAACGCTCAGTCCACGTCTCCACCTTTTTGAAAAATCAGAACCGAAAATCACTATTTCGGCGGAAGCGTGGACATACGCCAGCGCCACCACCAAGCCCATAATGAATTTCGATATAACTTTTCCTTAATCATGTTGCTTTACTTTAGTAAATTCTTACAAGAAAGTCAAGAGATTTTTTCAACAAAATAATTTTTCTAACTTGATTTTTAAGAAAGTTGGAATGATTTTAAAGATTGGGTATGAATTGAGCACAGGGAAAAGTGATGCGTGTGACTTTATCTGTGATCATCTTACTCAATACATAGATTGTTTTTATCAATTCAATTAAACTTTAACTAATTTCAGGATGTTCTTATGAATAGTCTGAGAAATCTCATTGCAACAAGTACGAATCGCACTCGACGAAATTATCTCTTCGTGATGATGATTTTGTTCGCAGCCGCATACGTATTTCTTCCTTATACAGGATATACTCAAACATCTGATGCAGTAGCTCACGAATCTTTTAAGCCATTCGCTCTATTTTCAGATGCTCGATACACTTCAGTCGAAGTTACTGCATTAATTATCGTTCTCTGCATTGCTGTTGCTGGCTTGCTCTATGCGCTTATGTTAGTAAAGCAAGTAAGAAAGGCAGATCAGGGAACAAAGAAAATGCAGGAAATTGCTGCAGCAGTACGTGAGGGCGCTAATGCTTACCTTGCTGCTCAATTCCGAAAAATTGGACCTTTGATTATCATCATTACGATCCTCCTCTACTTTACCTATACAGGCGCTGTGGATGCTTTTCGATGGGGACGCGCTGGTGCATTTTTAATTGGTTCACTTTTTAGCTTAACCGTTGGATTCGTTGGAATGCGACTTGCGACACAGGGAAACCTCCGTGTTGCTGCGGCTGCAAAACGAAGCTACGGAGAAGCTCTCCAACTTGGCTACCGGACAGGAACAATTACTGGAATGCTTACTGATGGATTGGGATTGTTGGGTGGCACAATGATTTTCATGATCTTTGGTGAACAAGCCTACGAAGCTTTACTTGGATTTGGTTTTGGAGGAACGCTCCTCGCACTCTTTATGCGAGTTGGCGGCGGTATCTATACAAAGGCGGCAGATGTTGGCGCTGACCTCGTTGGAAAAATCGAAAAAGATATTCCAGAAGACGATCCACGGAATGCTGCAACGATTGCCGATAACGTGGGAGACAACGTTGGAGACTGCGCTGGAATGGCAGCTGATATTTTCGAAAGCTACGAAGTAACGATCGTCTCCGCTATGATTCTTGGTATGGCAAGCTTTGGACATAAAGGCGTCATATTCCCGTTACTAGTTCGCGGAATCGGAGTTCTTGGCTCTATTATTAGCACCTACACGGTCAAAGCGGGAGCTAACGATACTTCTGATACTGCTTTGAAGAGCGTACATCATGGATTCTGGATTGGCTCGATTATTAGTATTGTTGGATTCATCAGTTTGGGATTCTTCTACCTTCACTTCGATGCGTCATATCTTGCTGGCAATCCAATGGCACGCGCAGGATTCCCAAACGGCGATCCATCACAATTGAGTTGGTTTGCAAACTTCGGCATTCCAGGACTTGATATGCGGCCCGCAATTACTACACTCATAGGCATTTTCCTTGCGGTTGCGCTCAATAAAGTAACCAGTTACTATACTCACACAAAGTATCCCCCTGTTCAAAGCTTAGCAAAATCCTGTCAGACAGGTCATGCAACAAATATTATTCAGGGCTTTGCAGTTGGTTACGAAAGCACTGTCGCTGCAATTATTATTATCGCCGTAGCGATTCTTCTTTCCGTACTTACTTATGCGGGAACTCCGCCAATGTTCATTGCTTACGGCGTTGCAATGACCGGTATCGGCATGTTGACACTAACAGGAAATACAATTTCTATGGATGTCTTTGGACCTGTTGCAGATAATGCAAACGGAATCGGTGAAATGGGCTACGATAAAGATGAAATGGAAAAAGAAAGTCCAGGAAGTTACAAACGCGCTCGTCAAATCCTTGCCGATCTCGATGCCGTTGGAAATACTACGAAAGCAGAAACAAAGGGAATTGCAATCGGCTCTGCAGTGATTGCGGCTGTTTCGCTCTTCTCGAGTTTCATTGCAGTGATTGCAGTTGGAAGTGAAGATAAAATTAACTTAATGACTGTAGCGCAGTACCTTGAAGAAGCTGGAAAAATTACAGTTGCAGATCCAACCGTCTTCATCGGATTCCTCATCGGTGGAGCTGTGCCATTTCTCTTTAGCAGTATGCTGATTCGCGCTGTAGGACGCGCCGCCTATTACATCGTCAAAGAATGCCGTATACAATTCCGCGACCCAGAAATCTGGAAAGGCACAAAGAAACCTAATTACGGCAGCGTCGTTGACATTTGCACAAATACCGCGCAGAAAGAACTCATCGGTCCGGGCTTCCTTGCCATTATGACTCCTATTCTTGTTGGATTCATTCTTGGACCTTACGCTCTTGGCGGATTCCTCGCCGGTATGATTCTCGTCGGTCAATTACTTGCAGTCTTTATGGCAAACGCTGGTGGAGCATGGGATAATGCTAAGAAGATGATCGAGGACGGTCTCTATGGCGGCAAAGGTTCAGAGGCGCATAAAGCAGCTGTTACAGGCGATACTGTAGGCGATCCTCTTAAGGATACAGCAGGTCCTGCAATCAATCCTCTGATCAAAGTTATGAATATGGTCAGCTTGTTGACATTAGGACTCGTGCTGCGATATAATATCGTCAATCCGGCTGTCAGTCCAGAATTCCTTGGCACTGCACGCATCATCGGAGTCATCGTGATTGTCATTTCAATTGCCTTAATCGGATGGGCAGTGTGGCAAAGTAAACGAGAGTCTGGTGATCTTCTCGAAGCTGAAGCTGAAGCAGAAGCAGAAAAGAAATAACGCTTAATTTATTTCATCTCTAAGCCCGCTCAAGAATTTTCGAGCGGGCTTTTTCTTTTTAAATTGAAATTTTATTAAAGTACACTTTGTAAAAAATGCACTCGTTCCTCGATTGATTCTACTGGAACTCTTTTGTATATTATTTTTCGTTTTGGACGCTTAGCTCAGTTTGGTTCAGAGCGCCGCCCTTACAAGGCGGAGGTCGTAGGTTCGAACCCTACAGCGTCCACTACTGTTATCGGGGAAATTTTAATGCCTTACTATACTTATATCCTTTATAGTAAATCCCTGGATTCTTACTATGTTGGTCAAACTCAAGACCTCGTCGAACGATTGGATCATTATCACAATGCAGGCAAATGCAATTTCACAAAACGAGGCGAACAAAGCGAAAGTACAAAATTCTGTTTGATCTCGATTTCGACGTAGTCGAAAACGGGAGAGTTTATTTTGTGCAGCGGAGTGAGCCGAAGTTTTACCCATATTTTTCTTCAGT
>ENA-UOYA01004520-UOYA01004520.1-activated-sludge-metagenome-genome-assembly--contig:-NODE-4520-length-11619-cov-9.064511_pt1 | contig 11619 bp, 8 predicted proteins | sample MGYA00238163_ERZ764804 | MGnify/ENA primary metagenome ERZ764804 (study PRJEB28919, sample SAMN05720223) | activated sludge metagenome | isolation source: Anaerobic digester | place: Hong Kong...
TAAAATGTCATAGAATTCAATGCCGCTAATGCCCTGTCGGCAATAGCCTGATACTTTGCCTGCTTATCCTTTATCCGCACATCAAGCTCGGGCAGTATGCCCATATTAGCACCCATAGGCTGAAAATTCTCAATGTAAGGATCGGATATATAGCGGGATAATGCGCCTATCATTGTTTCTCTTGGCAGTATAACAGGCTCTTTGCCGCTATTTTTCCTTGCCATGTTAAGCCCTGCAAGAATACCGCTTGCGGCGGATTCCATATACCCCTCAACCCCAGTTATCTGACCGGCAAAGAAAATTCTGCCGCTATTCCTCATGGAAAAATCAGCGTTTAACAGCTTTGGAGAGTTAATGAACGAATTTCTGTGCATAACTCCATATCGCACAAATTCAGCATTTTCAAGTCCTGGTATCATGGAGAAAACACGCTTCTGCTCACCGAATTTGAGGTTAGTCTGAAAGCCGACAATATTGTAAAGAGTGCCATCATTGTTTTCCTTTCGGAGCTGAACAACAGCATAGGGGCGCTTCCCTGTTCTTGGGTCGTTAAGTCCGACAGGCTTCATTGCTCCATAGCGCATGGTTTCCTCGCCTCGCTTTGCAAGAACCTCAATCGGCATACAGCCCTCATATACGGTAAAATCGTCCTTTGCTCCTGCAGGTCTGTCAAAATCGTGCAGGGGAGCGGACTCGGCTTTTATTATTTCATTGTAAAAGTTAAGGTATTCTTCCTTTGAAAAAGGGCAGTTTATATAATCGTCATTGCCTCTGCCGTATCTTGCCGCAAAGAAAACCTTTTCCTTATCAAGTGAATCAAACGTTACAATCGGAGCAGCGGCGTCAAAAAAGCTGAGGTATCCTCCGCAAAGACGGCTTATGCTTTGTGCAAGTCCTCCCGACGTAAGCGGCCCTGTTGCAATAATAACGTTACCGTCTGGTATTTCACTTACCTCGCAGGTTTCAACGGCTATATTTTCATGCTCCGTAATTTTCTTTGTAACAAGGTCGGAAAAAGCCTCTCTGTCAACAGCAAGAGCACCGCCTGCTGCAACCTGTGTTTCTACTGCACATGGGACAGTCAGCGAGCCTAACAGCCGCATTTCTTCTTTGAGAAGTCCTGCCGCAGAATTAACCCTTGACGCTTTAAGAGAGTTTGAACAGACAAGCTCAGCAAAGCCGTTATATTTATGTGCAGGTGAAAATTTTGCAGGCTTCATTTCGTAAAGAGTAACCTTTATTCCTGCATTTGCAAGCTGCCATGCAGCCTCACAGCCGGCAAGTCCTGCTCCTATAACCTTAACACCTTCGGACATTACTTATCCTTTCTCACAGCAGTTTCGTATCCGCAGCCCTCTTTCAGGCAAAACAGCTTTCCGCCCTTTTTGAACAGCGTTGTTCCGTCATTGCACTTAGGGCATTTGTCCGAAACAGGAGTATCCCATGTCATAAAGTCACAGTTCGGGTTATCCTCGCAGCCAAAATATTTTTTGCCCTTTTTGGATTTTTTCTGCAGTATCTTTTTGCCGCACTTAGGGCATACTCCGCCGGTATCCTTAATAATTTTTTTGGTGTTGGTACACTCCGGAAACCCTGAACAGGCAAGAAATTTTCCGAACCGCCCTATTTTTATAACCATAGGCTTTCCGCAGACCTCACAGACCTCGTCTGTTTCTTCATCAGGGACCTTTACTCTCTTACCCTCCATTGATGTTTCCGCTTTTGCAAGGGTATCGGAAAAATCCTTGTAAAACTCATCAAGAGTTTTAACCCAGTCCTTTTTCCCAACTTCAATTTCATCAAGATTGTTTTCCATTGACGCAGTAAACTTTGTATCAACAATATGCCTGAAGTGATTTTTCATAAGCTCTGTTGTAACCTCGCCAAGGCCTGTAGGCTTCAGCTGCTTTCCGTCACGCTCAACATAAAATCTGTTGATAATAGTGGAAATGGTAGGCGCATAGGTGGACGGACGCCCTATACCATATTCTTCAAGAGCCTTGATTAAAGTTGCTTCGGTATATCTCGCAGGCGGCTGAGTAAAGTGCTGACTGCCGTTAATAGCCTTCATTTTCAGCACATCGCCTTTTTCTATATCAGGAAGAACCTTGTTTTCCTCATCATCCTTAGATTCCTCATAGAGCACAGTAAAGCCATCAAACTTAACGGAAAAGCCGGTCGCCTTAAAGCTGCAGCCGTTTGCCTCAATATCAACCGATACAGTATCAAGCATAGCGTTTGCCATCTGGCTTGCAATAAACCTTTCCCATATCAGCTTATAGAGCTTATACTGCTCCACTGTAAGACTGGACTTAACCCTTTCAGGTGTAAGCTCAGGCATTGACGGTCTTATTGCCTCATGGGCATCCTGTGCATTTGCTTTTGATTTGTAAATTTTAGGTGTTGTCGGAATATAGTTGTCACCGTAGGTTTTCTTTATATACTCATATGCCGAAGCCCTTGCCTCATCGGAAACACGAAGGCTGTCAGTTCTCATGTAGGTAATAAGACCAACTGCACCCATTCCCTCAATGTCAACACCCTCATAAAGCATTTGTGCAGCCTTCATAGTTTTTGCAGCGGCAAAGCCAAGACGCTTTGAGGCCTCCTGCTGCATGGTTGAAGTCGTAAACGGCGGAGCAGGAGATTTTTTGCGTACAGATTTTTTCACTTCAGTAACGGTATATTCGGCATTTTCAAGCTTTTTAAGAACAGCATCGGTTTCCTCTTTCGAATGAAGCTCGGTCTTTTTGCCGTCAACTCCGGTAAAGGAAGCGTCAAACTGTTTTTTGGACGACGGAGCGGTAAACTTTGCTTCAATCGACCAATACTCCTCCGGCTTAAAGCTCCGAATTTGTTTTTCTCTGTCAACGATAATGGAAACAGCAACAGACTGAACGCGCCCTGCCGAAAGGCCTCTTCTCACTTTCTTCCACAAAAAAGGAGACAGCTTATAGCCAACAATTCTGTCAAGAATTCTTCTTGTCTGCTGAGCGTTGACAAGGTCAATATCAATAGCTCTTGGCTGGCTCATTCCTGAAGAAACACCTGTTTTTGTGATTTCGTTAAATGTAACCCTGTTCAAATCGTTAACAGGAAGGTCAAGTATCTGAGCAAGGTGCCATGAAATTGCTTCCCCCTCGCGGTCAGGGTCAGTTGCAAGATAGACTTTATCGGATTTTTTCGCTTCCTTTTTCAGTGTTTTTATAAGGTCTTCCTTTGCTTTGATTTCAGTATATACAGGCTCAAAATTGTTTTCTATATCAACGCCCAGCTTCGACTTGGGAAGATCTCTTATATGTCCCATCGAAGCTATAACCTCGTAATCTTCTCCCAAATATTTTTTTATTGTTTTCGCTTTTGCAGGCGACTCAACAATTACCAGTTTTGACATTGGTTTTTCTCCTTAATGTATAAAATATCTTTTATTTTAGTTTATATGTTTGACCTGCGCAGGATATAACTATTCCCTCAAGCTCAAGGTCAGTAAGTATCATAAGAACATCCGATATCTCCATCTGAGCAGCTTCAGCCACTTCATCTGCAAGCATAGGAGCATCGGAGCCTTCAAGTATTTTTGCAACTGCTGCCTGTTCCTCGGAAAGCTCTGTTATGTCAAAGGCTTTGCTGCTGTTTTTTTCTGCAGAAACGTCAATACTGCCATTATCTATTATTTTGTTCTGACTGGCTTTAATTCCTGATCGTTTATGTGAATAATTTTCATAATATTCATACAGAATATCCTGCTTGCCGAAAACGGCTATTGCACCGTCACGGAGAAGCCTGACGTTTCCTGCATACCTTGTGCTGAAAATATTATGCGGAGGAACGCAGAAAATATCTCTGCCCTGCTGAAGAGCAAGGTTAGCTGTTACAAGAGAGCCGCTTTTTTCTCCTGCTTCAATAATAATTGTGCCGAGAGAAAGTCCAGATAAAATTCTGTTCCTTTGAGGGAAGCTGGTTTTTGACGGCCTTGCCCCGGGGAAAAATTCAGATATAATCACGCCATTGGTTAATATTTCATCCCTGTGCCTTACATTTTCAGCCGGATAGTCGCAGTCAATTCCGCAGCCAAGAACAGCAACAGTTCTTCCTCCGTTTTTTGCGCAGGCAAGGTGAGCGGTTATATCTATTCCGACAGCAAATCCGCTTGCAATTACAGTGTCATATGAAACCAGTTCCCGCACAAGAGCCTTTGTAACGGCAGTGCTGTACTCCGACGGATTCCTTGTCCCTACAACCGACAGCACAACAGCCTCGTTTATGCCTCCTATGTTTCCCCTGTAAAAAAGCTGGCACGGCGGATTGAATATTGAGCGGAGCCTTGACGGATAATCCTCATCGTCAAAGCATACTACCCCTATGTTTCTTTCAGCACAGTAATCAAGAACCCTTTCACACTGCTCAATGTGAGTGCGGTCAGCAAACTGCTTTTCCTTTTCGGTAAGCAGCGCAGTCCTTGCGGACTGGTTCCCTTTTAGCGTATAATATGCCTCATCAATAGAGCTGAACATTGAAACTATATCCCATGCTCTTCCTCCGGCGCCGAAGCATGAGGAAAACCAGAGCCAGTATTTTGCCAAAGGATTTATGTCCATAAAAATACTCCTGTTCAAAAGAGGTCATCTTCCAGCAAGCTCCCACATTATTATTCCTGCAGCCATAGCAGCGTTCAGCGAATCGACATTTCCGTGCATTTTTATGGTAAGCCTTTCCGAGCATTGCAAAGCCACATCATCAGGGAGTCCGTTGCCCTCATTCCCTATAAATACAGCTCCACCTTCCGAAAAATCACAGCTGCTTAATGAAAGAGCACTGCTGTCAACAACGGCAGCATATGTTTTAATGCCGCAGCCTTTAAAGTAGCTCATAGCTGTACTGATGTCCGTGTCAATAACGGGCATTCTGAAAAGGCTGCCCATAGTTGAACGTATAACCTTAGGATTATATATATCGCAGCAGTTTACGGCAATAACGGCATTCAGACCAACAGCATCCGCAGTCCTTATTATTGTCCCCATATTCCCGGGGTCCTGAATATTATGGAGAAGAATGTATCTTCCCCCAGTCCTTATTGTATCAGAGATTGAAAATTTGTCAATAGCACCGCATATGGCAAAAATCCCTTGGGCCCCTTCCGTAACGGAAATCTTTTCTCCAAGCTCATCGGATATCATGTAAATTCTTCCTATATTTGCACGGCTAAGAAAATCCAATGCGTCGCTGTGCTTTGACATAAAGCTTTCAGTAGCAAATACACAGTGAAGCTCTGCATTTTCTCTTGCAGCATCGGCAATAAGCCTTAATCCCTCAAGCGTAAACTTCATGTATTCCCTTCGGTATTTTTTGCTTTCGGACAGTTTTATATACAGCTTTATGCTGTCATTATCCCTTGAACATATTTTTGTATACTTTTCCATAATACCCCTGATTGTAACAATATAATAAACATCAAAAGTCAGAAGCAAATTTTTACTTCTGACTTTATGGCACTATTTAATTAAAGAGCAGCCTTTGCCTTTTCAACAAGAGCAGTAAAGCCCGCTGCATCGGTAATAGCAATTTCGGAAAGCATCTTTCTGTTAAGAACAATCCCCGCCTTGTTAAGACCGTTCATGAATGAAGAATAATTCATTCCGTTCATTTTGCAGGCAGCGGAAATTCTTGTGATCCACAGCTTTCTGAAATCACGCTTTTTAAGTCTTCTTCCGACATAAGCGTAATTTCCGGATTTCATAACGGCTTCTTTAGCCATTTTAAAATGCTTGCTCTTTGCTCCCCAGTAGCCCTTTGCAAGCTTTAATGTTTTATTTCTTCTCTTACGAGTAGCCATTGCTCCCTTAACACGAGCCATAATTATTTACCTCCGTATTATATTTTGTGGTTAACAGCTTGTTTTTCCTATTATTTATAAGGGATTAACAGCCTGATTGTTTCGGCATTTGCTGAAGTTGCGTAACCTGCTCCTCTTGCAATTCTCTTGCGCTTATGAGCCTTTTGAGTAAGTCTGTGTCTTTTGTTTGTCTTCTGGTATTTAACCATACCGGTTTTTGTGAGCTTAAAGCGCTTTTTTGCGCCTGAATGTGTCTTTTGCTTTGGCATAATATATCCTCCTTTAATTTAACAGAACCTCTCTGCACCACTATTTTGAAGCCTTAGGGGATATGAACATTACTAGAGCACGTCCCTCCATTTTAGGCGGCTTTTCAACAGTACCCGCTTCTGCACAGGCAGCTTTAAACTTTTCCAGCAGTTCCTCTCCGAGGTGAGGATGAGCAATAGCGCGCTTGCGGAAACGGACTGAAACCTTGAGCTTATCGCCCGACTTCAGAAATTTCATAGCCTGATTAACCTTAGTATCAAAGTCGTGAGTATCGATTGTGGAAAACATCCTGATTTCCTTGATTTCGACAACCTTTTGGTTCTTCTTTGCTTCCTTTTCTCGCTTTGCCAGTTCAAACTGATACTTGCCCACGTCCATAATCTTGCATACAGGCGGCACAGCCTGAGGCGCAATTTTAACAAGGTCAAGATCCTTTTCTTCGGCAAGTCTTAATGCTTCTTTTGAAGAAACAATACCAAGCTGGGTCCCGTCAACTCCGATAAGGCGAACTTCTTTATCGCGGATATCTTCATTGATCTGTAGTTCTTTGCTGCTGATGACAAGCACCTCCAAAATCCAATAAAAAAATGAGCGGAAACAGACCTGTTCCACTCATACAAAATGCAATATTACACGTACTAAAAAGCACGTTAATCACATATAGTATTGACCACAGCGCGCATATGCGGCAGGGTGAGAACGAACAGTTCTGCTTTATTTTTACAATGACACAAAGTCAACATAAAGTATTATAACCCAATTTGATAAGATTGTCAATAGCTTTTTAATATTTTTTTATCCGGTTAAAAAATTCTTCCTTTGTAACGGAGTAGCATACAAGATCCAAAATCTGTCCGTCAAAAAGCTTTTCACCCCTGCGTAGAGTCCCCTCATAAACCATTCCGCACTTTTCAAGAATACGTTTTGAGGCATTATTGTGAGGATAGTAGCGTGCTGAAACAAGCTCCAGTCCGAGCTCTTCAAAGCCGTATTTTATAACAGCCTGTGCAGCCTCAGTCATTATTCCCTTGCCCCAGTACTCCTCTCCGAGAGCATAGCCTATCATAAGAGCCTTCTCGTTTTCACGCATAGGATCTTGTATAAGCCCTACAGAACCTATTACTTTTCCGGTTTCGGGGACAACAATTGAAAAAATGCCGTCCTTATTAAGAAAAATTGCCTTAATGACTTCAGCGGTTTCCTCTATGCTTTTATGCGGCGCCCAGCCGGCATTCGGGCCTACATTTGGATTTTTGGAATACTCATACATATCCTCAGCATCCGTTTCAAGAACAGGACGCAAAAGCAGTCTTTTTGTTTTTATTTCCATTATGTAAATAACCGCCTATTCATCTGCTTTAGTTGTGGTGGCATTCTGTGCATTCTTTTCCATCGTCCTTTTATAAACCTCATTTTCAAACCAGCTGTCAAGGTCGTCTATATCAATGGAATAGCCCGTGTCAGTCTGTATGTATTCAGTTATTTCACCGTTTGTGATAAGTGAAACAACTTTATCCTGCGATATGTTAAGATAAGCGGCAGCCTCCGCTTCAGTGAGAAATTTCCTGTTGGTGCCATTCATATCCACTGAAAGGGCACTAGGAGAATTAAGCGTTGAGGTAAATGTCTGCTTTTCAACGGCAGTGCTGAGCTTTTTTACAGCCCCGCCTATGCTGATACCTGCTATTAAAATGCATATGCCAAGAAACAAGGAGCCGATAAAATTTCCGCTTATTTTCGGATAGCTTCTTGAGCCTGATGATGAGCTGCTGCTTCTTCTTATATTATTCTGATATGATGGCATAACCTGATCCTCCCGAAACTATATTTTTATTTCTTTGCTAAGTCCGAACGAATAAATATATGCTTCCTTTACATTTTTCCCAAGAATTTTACCAAGAGCAATGCTGTACAGCCTGAGCTGACGTTCATATTTGTTTATGAGTGACTGTGCATTGTTAGTCCTGTCGGTTTTATAGTCGATAAGCACAAGGCCGTCAGGCTCCTCAAAAATACAGTCAGCAATACCCTGAAGCATACCATTGGTATTATTATACTCCATTCCCATATCATCGTCAAGCATAAGAGCAGATATTTCAACAAGAAATTTATGTTCCCGCCTAACCTTGACAGATTTTTTAATCCTGCCGTAAAGGCTGCCGGCAAAAAAGCTTTTCAGCCTTGAAGTATTGTGGTTAAGGCTTGCAGCCTGTGCTGGAGTAATAATTCCGTTCTGTTCAAGGCGGATAATTTCGGCGGCAATATCCTTTTCGGCACGGGCAAAGTCAGCATACTGCATGAAGGTATGCATGGCAGTTCCCGATTCAGCGGCGGAAAGCCCTGTGCTGTCTGAGATAAATCCAGGCCTTTTAAGATATATCTCATCGTCCTGTTCTTTCTTGGCAATTTCAGTAACAGTGAGCTTTGCAGGAAGCTGCGAAAGTCTGCCGTCGTATTTGAATGAGAAATTCTTTTTCAGCTGTTCAAGCATTTTCATATCAGGCAGAGCCTTGACATTTTCCTGCTGAGAATTCGACTTGGTTTGCTTTTCCTCGTAAAGGCTGAACTTCAGCTTTGTATCAGTTACAGCCGATGTCATATAATCGCATTCAGCCATTTCACGGACAGGCTCTCCGTCAGGGTGAACGAGCAGGGCCATAATCAGCCAGTCCTGCATTGAAAGCGCATTTGCCGCACAGAACGGCGTAATTCCGCCCTCAGCTTCAATATCCTGCGCAAAGCCTGCCGCCCTCGAACGGGTATGGTCGTTATCGGCAAGAGTGATAAAAAGCTGCTCCTTTGCTCTTGTCAGTGCAACATAAAGCAGGCGCATTTCTTCGCTGACTGAATTTACTTTGTTATGCATTCTTATTACTGTCTGGGGGAAAGAATTGTATCTTCTCAAAGTTTTAATATCCTGAATTTTAAAGCCTATACCATAATCAAAATTAATCTGCATTCTGCTGTTAAGGTCGATGAAGTTGAATTTCTTTGATGTTCCGCATAGGAATACAAACGGGAATTCAAGCCCCTTTGATTTATGTATAGTTTTTATTGAAACAACGTTGTCAGAGGAGGAAACTGTTCCGGCACGTCTGAAATCATCTCCCTGTGCAAAAATATTCCCTATATAGCGTATGAAGCCGGACAAGCCTCCTGCTGAATTTTCCTCATAGCTTTTTGCATATTCAAGCAGAAGCCGAAGATTAGCTTTCTTCTGCTCGCCGTCCTTGTAAATCTGCACAACGGAAAGGAAATCCGTACTGTCATAGGCTGTCCTTATAAGCTGCTCAAGGCTTTGCGAAGCGGAGCAGTATCGTAGCTTTTCTATAACCTCAAGAAATCTTTCTGCTTTTGGGTAATAGCTTTGAGCAGTATCGGCAGGAAAATCCTCTGTTCGCCCTGCACATTTCAGCACAGCCTTATAAAGAGGTTCACTTTTATCCTCCGAAAGAAGCCGTATTTTTGCAAGCTCGTCCGCAGTCACCATGAACATAGGTGACATAAGCACCGAAGCAAGCGGAATATCCTGCAAAGGATTATCGGTAACGGTAAGCAGGTTTATAAGCACTGATATTTCCCTTGAGCTGAGGTAGCCTGCTGTTTCCTCCGAATAAGCCTTTATTCCCAGCTTTGAAAGCTCTTCAATATATGAGGCCGCTCTTCCCCTGTCACGGAGAAGAATGCAGAAATCCCTGTATTCGCTCGGTCTTGTCATGCCGTTTTCAAATACAGTTCTCACTCCTGCAAGCGACTTGATTTTCTCGGCAACGGCTTTTGCCTCAAGGCTTGCTTCAATAATGTTATCCTCTTCGCTGTCATTTTCTTCGGCTTCGTCAGAATGCTGTTCTTCCTCCTGCAAATCAGAAGGAACAATTATAATTTCGGTTGTTCTGTCAGTATCGTCAAAAGCTGCCCCCTGAACAAGCTTTTCATCGTCGGTGTAGTCAATTTCACCGACTTCCCTTGTCATAAGCTGTGAAAAAATATAGTTGACAAAGCCGACAACCTCTTTGCTGCTTCGGAAGTTTTTGTTAAGCAGGACAGCGGCATTTTTGCCTTTGTAACCGTCCTCATACCTGTCAGCCTTTTCAAGAGTATCAATGAAAATTTTCGGGTTCGCAAGTCTGAAGCGATAAATTGACTGCTTAATATCCCCGACAGCAAAAAGGTTATCACCGCTCTTTTCGGCAGTGCCGTTATGAGAAAGGAGCTTGAAAATCAAATCCTGAGTGTTGTTTGCGTCCTGAAACTCATCTATCATTATAACTCTGTAATATTCTGAAAGTTCCTCTGCAAGCGGAGTTTTCAAAATCCTGCCGCTATAGTCCTTAAAGGCAAGAAGCATTACAGCAAGCTGTTCAGCGTCAGAAAAGCCAAGAGCATTTTTTTCAATTTTGATTCTCTGTATTTCATCACAAAGCGATAGAACAAGCCTTATTAATCCGGACAAAATCTCCCTGTGCCTTTTGTAATCATCTATAATATCCGATGTTGAAAAAAGGCTTTCGGATATTATCTTTTTTGCCTTATCCTTATAGTTGTTTCTAATAGATTTTATACGTTCTGCAATAATTTTTTCTTCCGAATCAGCCTCATATTTAGGAAAAGAAATTCTGTCCCAGATAAGGCCTACGCCATAAATTCTCTCGTCCCAATCAAGCTCCCTGTTAAGCGTATTGTCTGCAAGAGAATTAAAAGCGTCAAGCTCATTCTGGACAATAAAAGCTGCTTTCTGTGCGCCTATGTCCTGACAGAGAGAAAGTGCAGCTTCGGCTTTTTTTGCAAGGCTTCTGTACTGCTCACGCAAATCCTTAAGATAATCCTTTGCCCATATGTCAGTATTTGGGTCAAAAGCATCTGTAAAACGGTTAAGCTGTACAGCAAGCCAGTCCTCATAAAACGGTATCGACATAATGAATTTATAAATTGAAAGAACCGTCTTTTCAAGATTGCTGTCATCACGTCTTGCACCGCAGAAAAAGTCGGACAGTACAGCCATCATTTCAGGTTTTTTTATGTAATAGTCCTCCATAACAGCGGAAATTGCCTTTGCTTTAATAATATTTTCTTCCGTATCGTCGAGGATGCGGAAGCCCGACGATATGTCAAGCGACTGAATGTTATCTCGGATAAGGTCGAAGCAAAAGGAATGTATTGTTGAAATTTTTGCTGTCTGGATAAGTGACTGCTGCCGATAGAGCCAAAGGTCGTTAGGATTTTGTTCTATAAGCCTTGACAGCTCAGCGGTCAGACGCTGCTTCATCTGTGCGGCGGCATCGTTTGTAAAAGTAACAATAATCATTCTGTCGGCAGGAATTTTGTTTTCTGTATCGGAAAGCTGCCGGAGCAGACGCTCTACAAGAACGGAGGTTTTTCCGCTTCCGGCGGCGGCGGATACAATAACAGCGGTATCTCTTGCAGTTATAGCCTGCAGCTGTTTTTCGGTCCATCTGTCAGCCATTGTTATTACCGTCCTTTCCATCCAGTATATCCCCAATAAGCTCCTTTGCATT
>ENA-UOYA01004522-UOYA01004522.1-activated-sludge-metagenome-genome-assembly--contig:-NODE-4522-length-11613-cov-5.154525_pt1 | contig 11613 bp, 7 predicted proteins | sample MGYA00238163_ERZ764804 | MGnify/ENA primary metagenome ERZ764804 (study PRJEB28919, sample SAMN05720223) | activated sludge metagenome | isolation source: Anaerobic digester | place: Hong Kong...
TCACCACCTGGCGCAGGTATTTTACCCTGGCGTCTCCCGCGGCGCACACGCCGTCCACGTTGGTCTCCATCATCTCGTTGGTTGGAATATAGCCTCGCTCGTCTAACTCTACTTTGCCTTGCAAGAATTCTGTCTCGGGCACCATGCCCACGTAGATGAAGACTCCCTCGGCTTTTACTTCTGTGTGCTCCCCGGTCTTCAGGTTTTTAACCACTACGGCCTCAACGTTTTCCTGGCCTTTGATCTCGGCCAGTACGGAGTTCCAGACGAATTCTATCTTGGGGTTCTGGAAGGCTTTTTCGGCGCTGGCTTTGTTGCAGTCCACGATTCCTTCATCGTGGATAACTATTACTATTACTTTGCTGGCGTACTTGGTGATGTAGACGGCTTCTTCTATGGCGGCGTCTCCGTTGCCGACGACCACCACGGTCAAATCTTCGTAGAATTCGGCGTCGCAGGTGGCGCAGTAGGACACTCCATTGCCTCTCAGCTTTTTCTCACCTGGTATGTTCAGCAGGCGGGGCTGGGAGCCGGGGGCTAAGATCACTGCTCTGGCCTGGTACTGGACGCCTTTTTTGGTTTTAACTGTTTTAATTTCTCCGTCCAATTCTACTTCTGTTACCTGACCTTTAATTATTTCAGCGCCGAATTCTTTGGCGTGATTGGCCATGGTTTTCATTAAATCGGGGCCTGTGGTGGATTTAAAGCCGGGGTAGTTTACTATCTCCCGGGTGGTAAAGGCCATGCCGCCGACGGCGCCTTTTTCCAGGATCGCTGTTTTAAGTTTGGCTCTTGCTCCGTAGATCCCGGCGGCGAGGCCGGCGGGGCCTCCCCCTAGGATCAGCAGGTCGTATACTGACATTGACTAGTCACCTCGTTGATGAATATGTGTTTTACAGCAATTCTTCGATCTTTTCTTCCAGTCGCTCCTCCTCGACTTTACCGGCCAGCTTGCCTTGGTACTCGCCGTCTTTAAAGAAGAGCAGCTGCGGCACTCCTCTGAGTGAGAACCTGTTGTACAGGTCTTTTTGTTCTTCCACATCAACGTAATAAAAGCTGAATTTGTCCTGGTACTTTTCGGCTACCTCTTCTACCATAGGCACCACTTCGGCGCACACGTGGCAGGTTTTCCGGCTGAATACCACCAGGCAGTTCTCGCAGTTGTCGTAAACTATTTCTTCAAAAGATACCGAGTTCAGGTTTTTAAGTTCCATTGTTATTTCCCCCCATCAAATAATTGCTCATTTGTACAGAGCGGTAATATGGATAAGATAAATAATACTTATAGTCACTATTGCTAATGACAGTATACTGCGAGGGAAGGCGACTGACTAACAGAATCCAACTTTAGATCAGGTGATACATACAGGTTTCACCTGTAACCGCAGCGGTAGTAATATAGGAGGCGCCTCCTCAACACTATTGATTGATAGGCGCCTCTTTTTAAATTTCCTTTTTAATAATTACAGGAGTGCTCTTTTTTACATATTACCTTACTTTAAAGAAGCACTTTTAGGCCTTTTCTAAATCAAACTTGCCTAGCCTTTCTATTTTTTCATTATCTCTATCATAAAACATCCTGCATAATAAAGTCATTATCATCAAAAAAACAAAGGAAATAGCTGCAACATACCCCAGGGCCATATTAAGACCAAATTTATCTGAGAGCGCCCCACATAAAACTGGACCCACGCAACCTCCAACAATCTGGTTCGCAATAGGTATAAATGAACTTGATACACTACGGTAATATGGTGGAAGCAGGTCTTGTGTTAAAGTATTAATGTTCGCAATTCCACTTGACATAAATGACTTACACAATCCAAATGTAATAAATGCTATCACAAGGTTTTTTGCATGCAAAGAGTTTTGCGTAAATAGAAGTGCAGCCAGCATTAAACCACATGACATTATAATTGAAGCCGTAATTCTCCCTTTCTTGTTTTTCTTATGCAGGTAATCCGCCATCCATCCCAATAGGACTGGTCCTATCGCAGCAATTATCGCGATAAAACCTATAAATGTCGTTGCCTGTTTAACATTCATCCCGAAAGTCCTGACAAACAATGTTACTCCCCAAATAGTCAAAGCAGTACCTATGCACATGTACCCTCCGCTAATAAAGAACGAAAAGAGAACAGCTGGCGATTTTAATGTATATTTAAAAGCGTCTATTACACCTAATTTTAAAACACTTTTAGTACCTTCCCCTTCTATTTCTTTAACTTGTTCGTTTACTTTGTTTTTAAAATCGGGCATAAACCAACTAAGAACTGCCAGAAACAACCCGGGGACACAAAGTATACCAAAACTTGCTTGCCATCCATAAGTATATACAAGCCAACCGCAAAACATGAGTCCTACGGTAGCTCCAACTTGTGAAGCGGCATAAAACCACCCCATCATTGTTCCACGCTTACTTTTTGGATACCAGGCACTAATAAGGGAATACGAAACAGGCATATAGCCTGCTTCACCAACACCAACGCTAAAACGGGCGGCTACAAGAGCGGCATATCCCTTAGCAAGACCGGTGCCCCAGGTAGCAAGACTCCACGCAGCCACCATAAGTGCACAGACTTTGGTCCGGCTCCATTTATGCGCGACTATAGCCGTAGGTATAACAAAAACTGCGATGCTAAAAGAAAATGCTGTTCCCAAAAAGCCCGATTGCGCATCTGTAAGTTGAAAAGCACTTTTAATATAAGGTAGACTAGCAGCCAATGCATATCTATCAATAACATCAAATAACATCATTGCCCACAGGACTGTGAACCATGCGTTTGCCTTCCATAAAGGCAATTTTAACTCTGAAGTATCTTCGTTTTTAACTGTTGAACAGGCAATCAATTCTTCATTTGCTTTCCCGGGATTGATAGATGTTGTCATAACCACAATCCTTCCTTAAAGTTTTCCCTGTTGATCCATGAAATAATGTCCAAAACTTATGGCGAATCCTGTACATGTGGTAATTAATGTGAGCACATTCACAACTATGTTGTCAATAATCCACATAACTGTTTTGCAGTATCACTGGTGCCATTATTTACGAAATTTCAAGTCATTTTTCAGCCCCCCGCCTAAAAACTTTACTTGTCAGGATAAGATAATACGATAACTAGTAATTATAGTTACTATTATCAATGAAAGTATACAACGCAGGAACGAGGCTGACTAACAGATTACAACCTTCTATTTTGTGACACATACAGGTTTCGCCTGTAACAGTAAAAGGAATATGGCTCAAGTTGCTTTTATAAGCGCTAATGCCAAATACCATAACTTTGAAAAAGCTATGATATTTGGCATCTCGTAAAGCAACCTTTTACACTAAATCTCTTCTGTTAGAATTTGGTGTACAGGCGATCCTTCCGATTGAGCCGGGAAACGAACGCCACCCAGGATAGCCATAGTAGGTGTAATATCCACCTGGCGAATAACCCGTTCAGTTTTATAGCCCTCTTTAACCCCTGGCCCGGCCGCGATAAAAATCGGCGAAACTGATGTGTCGGCATAACCGCTTTGGGTTGACAAAGAGTCCGCATGAATAATATTGAAAGATTCTTCTGTGAAATAGATGATATCACCACATTCCGGTCCGTTCATACCTAAAATAACTGCGTCCTTATTGCGCATTGCCAGCGCAACTTGTCGTTTGCCGGTTTTTGGATCACGATAATTATATAAATCTGAAATTATTTGCGTTTCCAAATCATATTGATCTTTAGGATCAACGATTCCGTGCTCATCCCGGCCAATTAAGTTAAGGTAAATATAGTTGCCACGGCTGGCCACCGCTTTGGTATTAGCCCAATCAATTTCACGGGTTCGATTACCGTCTGCATCTTTAACCAATGTAGTATAGCCTAAAGCTTCCATTACAGGTGTTGTGATCCCGCCTATCTCACCCAGTTCCTCACCATGGTTTATTTGGGTAATCAAACCATGGTCCGAAGTGATAATCATAGTCCAACCTTCATCTAAATAAGGCAAGAATCTTCCCAGATAGTTATCTGTTTGAGTATATATTCTCTCAATAAATCCTTGATAGACTTCTTCATTATTACCCCACATTTCTTGATGCTTGCCATAATGCCAGAAGAAATGACCTCCAGCATCAACATTGTGTAAATGGGAGAAAATAACATCATACATATTGTTTTTCATAAAATATGTCAAGCAATCTGCCTGCCACTGGCAGTAATTATCCCAGCCTGGAATGAACACTTTATCCACCAGTTCTTCGTTAGATCCGTTAACTCCCGGTCTGGCGGGGACAGGTCCGATTTTTTCTACAACTTCCTTGTATAATGTCTTTGGATGAAATAAATCATCCCGGCTCATATCCAGTGCTGTATCTACCAACATAGTGACTTGAGAACCATCGGGTTTAATATCCAGGACAGTATAATGTCTATTGCATAAAATGTCTTCACCTTTATCATTCTTGATGGTATCAATCACGCTATAAACCGTATTTTGTCCCTGAATTCTCACAATAGGCTCTGTTTCTTTTTTTGATTTATAAACCGCAACCGTATCATAAACGCCTTGTTTGTTCTGCAAAAGCAATACCGGACGGCGCTCCACACCTTTTCCTAAAATAATAGTGAATTCCTTGGCGCCGGCAGGTGCATCAGCCCAGCCTTTAGCTTCTTTAATCGGTGACTTTACTGAATCCGCAATTATCTCCATTAATGAATTAACTTCATTTTCCTCAGCACATGTAATAATATTTTTAATAACTTTTGAACCGGCACTTACTGAGGCTTTAAAAGTAGTCATCTCCAATTTTTGTTCAATTAGGTTTTCCACATCATCAATTATACAACCAGTACCAGCTGAAATAGTGGTAGTATTGGGCAAGAATTGCAACTCTTTGAGATTTTCTGAAGCAACTACTATTTTCAAAATATCCACTACTGCAATCCCTGCATTTACGGCCATAGGTTGAGTACCATCAACAACATGAAGATTAGGACTATCTGAAGTTGGAGGCCATGCACTGCCCGGCCAATGCCACACTAACGTTTTTTTGTTAGCATCTTCAGCAAAAACATTCCACAATGGTTCAGCTTTAGACCGCCCGGAGTCTAAATTATACACGACAGAATCCAGTTGACCATGATTATGACCAAAGAAGCACGTAATGCCATGGGTTCCAGGATAAGCGCCGGTCGCTAATGTTGTCCATAACGGCGGCGTAACGGTAGGCATTGCCCCTAATAAAACCAAATCGTCCCGGCAAGCGCCTTTGTCAATAAACTTCTGCAAATTGGGCATTTTGCCTTGATCCAAGAATTTTTTAGCCAGCTTTGGGTCAAAACCATCTACTCCCAAAAGAATCATTTTCTCTGTTAAGGCTTCTCTTTTCATGTTTTCCTCCTTTATACTTATATTTTGCTTTCAAACTAACTATTTCACCATAGTGTTACAAGTGCACCATTTGCCTCATCCTCCTATTGATAAATAAATAATATTTATAGTTACTATCATCAATAACAGTATACTGCGCGGAAATGAGCCTGACTAACAGAATGCAACCTTAAAAAAGGTGGCACATACAGCTTTCACCTGTAACCTCAGCAGGAGAACTGTAGGATTATGTCGAATCATTATTCAGCAAATTAAGTTTCTTATATCCACTACAATTTGCTGGTTGAAAGAATTCAGGAGGCAGATAACATGCGCATAGAGCAATTAGAGTATCTAATTGAAGTTGCCGAAACCGGATCTATAAATCTGGCTGCTGAAAAAAAATATATATCTCAACAGAGCCTAAGCGAAGCAATTCAAAAATTGGAAAAAGAATTTGGCATCAATTTAATTGAACGTTCCTATAAGGGTGTATATCTCACCGAAACAGGTAAGCTTTTTGTTGAAAAAGCCAAAGTAATTATAAATAATGTTGATGAATTAAAAAAAGAGTTCCAATCTAATAAGGCTATCGAAGCTTCTCAACTGAAAGGCAACTTGTCAATTATCATATCACCCCACATAAATAATGAGATATTACAAAACACATTGGCCATTTTCAATAAAGAGCACCCTAAGGTCAATATAATTATAGAAGAAAGTGATTATCTTAATATAATATCAGCTGTTGCAGCTAACAAAGCTGATATTGGAATACTTTTAGCAACAGCAAGAATCTTATCAGGAGATGACCAAAGCTCTATAGACTTTAATAATGATGTAATTTTTGAAAAGCTTTATTCTGATAAGGTGGTTATGTGTGTAGGTAAAACGTCACCACTGGCAAATAGAAAATCCATTTCATTTAAAGAAGCCTTAAAATATCCAATAATTGTCTACCAACCCGATGAAGCTTCTGATAATTCTTGGTACATTAATCGCCTGCAGACACATGGCAAAATTGAGCGATTTATTGTAACAGCTAGTTCTGATATATACAGAGAAACAATTGTTAAAGGACTTGCCATGGGCTATAGCACCACTATGTATCTAAAGGGAAATCCATCCTTTAAGGAAGAGATTAAAACCATAACTATTTCTGATAATGTAATAATGTCATGTGGCTGGGTCAGGCCCAAGAATCGCGATCTTTCAGAAGCTGCAAAAGAATTTATTAGGGTTTGGCACAGGTTTGAACGTCATACTTCAAAATAATGACTGTAATAAAATCATAAGAAATACTGATCGGTTACAGATAAGATCCAACAGCTCATACTCATAAAAGAAAAAGCCCTTGCGAATGCCTACAGCAAGAGCAAGAGCGGTTATAACGTCTTAGAATAACAACCAGTTTACTTAAACGGTTATAGTTAGGGATCATTAATTATTCGAGTGGGTTTTCCCGGGAGCAAAATGAAATTAGAAAAGATATGAACTCCTCCACCACAGAGGTCTGAAATTTGCTTTTATTGTAAATCAAATAAAATTCCCGCTTCAGATTAACATCCTTTATTCTAACCGGCTTTAAGGAACCCAGCTTTAATTCCTTTTGCACCGCCCATTTGGAGATGACAGTCACTCCGAATCCCGCTTCCACGGCGCCCTTGACCGCTTCCGTGCTGCCCAATTCCATTACTACATTCAAGGCGAGCAGGTTTACCCCGGCCTCAGCCAATCTCTCTTCGGTTATTTTTCTGGTGCCCGACCCCTCTTCTCTCAAAACCAGGGGTAAGGCCACAAATTCATCAAGTGGTATGAACTTTTGTTCCGCCAGGGGATGTTCGCCCGGCAGCACCACTATCAGTTCGTCTTGCAGAAAGGGTTTGACAAATAACGCCGGGTTATCCACACGGTTTTCCACCAACCCCAGGTCTAGTTCCTGTTTTAACACCAGATTTACTATTTGCTCTGTGTTGGTCACCTGCAGCAAAGCCCTTATCTGCGGGTGCTGTCGTTTGAAGGAACCAAGGATCCTGGGAATGATGTATTCCCCCAGAGTAAAACTGGCCCCTAGCGATAACTGGCCCTGGATGCAGCCGGTAAGCCTGGAGATATCCCTTTCCGCTTCTTCCTGCAAGGATAGTATTTTGTTCGCATATTGATATAAAATACTGCCGGCTTCTGTAATGGTTACCTGCTGGGTGTTGCGGTCAAATAACCTGGTCCCGAAATGCTCCTCTAAAGATTTGATATGCATACTGACCGCCGGCTGGGAAATAAACAGGGTTTGCGCGGCCGCTGAAAAGCTCTTTTTATCCGCGACTGTCTTAAAAACTTGCAGTTGGTATGTGCTCACGAGTGTTCCCCCTTAAAAGCTGATATATTTAACCGCCAGCAGTCCTACGGTGGAAATAACGATTGAGCCGGTTAATCCGATGGACAGCGATTTCAAACCCATCCGCTTAAACTGTGCCAGATCTACACTGAGCCCCATCCCGGCCATAGCCACAGTCAAAAGAAGGTTGCTGGCCTGCAGCATTGTATTGGCAAGCTCTTTAGGTATTAAACCAGATGTGTTGAAAAAACTCAAGGTGAAAAAGCCTAGAATGAACCAGGGAATTGCTATGTCCTTCCATCCGGTGGTCTTTTCTTTTTCTAGATCGGTTAAGTTAAACCAGAGGCTGCAGCCAAGCGCCACGGGGATTAATAAGGCCACCCGGCCCAGCTTGGTTAACACCGCCATGTCCAGCGTGGCGCCGCCAAGCGGTTGGGAGGCCGCCACCACGTGCGCCACTTCATGTAAGGTTGCGCCGGCAAAGATGCCGTATTCATTTAAACTCAAGCCCAGCAGCGGCTGCAGCAGCACATACAAAACGCTGCCCACGGTCCCTAAAATGGCGACTGTCGCAACCGCCACCACCGTTTCATCTTCCTTTGAGTTGACTGTGGGCGCGATGGCGGCAATGGCCGCGGCGCCGCAGATGCCTGTCCCCACCGCTGTTAATAAGGTCAGCTTTTTCTCCACGGCGAACACTTTACCCAGAGAGCAAATAATTACAATCGCCAGCGCGATAATTGAACCGTCCAACAGGATAATTTGGGGGCCGGCGGCCAGGATGGCATTCAGGTTAAGCCGGACACCCATTAAAATAATACCATAGCGCAAGAGTTTTTTACCCGCAAAACCTATGCCGGCGCCGGCATATTCCGGTATGCCCATCAGCGCCCTCCAGAGTATTCCGACCAGAATAGCTATCACCAGGGGGCCTGGTATGGATAACAAAGGTATTTTGACGATGTTGTGGGCAAGCACGCCCACAACTACAGCCAGTACAATGCCCTGGATGTTGCCTTGCATATTCGTTAAGGCGGGCGAGAGCGGCTTGTTATGTATCGCTTTCATCTTAGGTATCCCCTCCCGAAACTGTTTGTAGGAAAAGTCTACCATGAAAAAGATCGGAGGGGAAATACTTGATGATGATGGGGGTTATAACAGGATGCTTATAAATGGTTTTAAATGTGCCACAGATAAGCTAATTATTGTTACTTACAGTTTTTTTCTCTCACGGCAAACCCTGAATAAAAATTGCGGTAGAAAAGGTTGTCGTGTTTTGCGGCTAAATCCTCCAGTAATCTAATTCTAAGCTGCCTCGCCTCTCTGTATTCCAGGTCGTCTTCCCCAATTAAATCCAACAGGTGTAAGGCTAACCTTTGTTTTCCCTCTTCTTCGGACAGTGACTTTACCTTTTCTATTAATTTCTTGCCTCCGATTAAAGACAAGATAACGCTATTGATCTCTTTTTGCGGCGCGGGGTCAAGGTTGGCGGGATTACCGTCAAACCAACCGGTGTAACGTCTGTGAATTCCCCTGATCACAAACTCGCGGCGGCCATAGGTTTGCGGAATATAAGGGCTAACAGCCAACTTCTTCGGCAGCTGAATCTCCTCCAGCATTTGTTCTAAAGAAGAGCCTTCATTAATATGTTTTATACATTCTTCATGCAGGTACTTAAGCACGGCAATATTATCCCCCAGGCAGCTCTTAATTGATTTATCGTCCAACAAACTGGGGCCGTGGCCTGTTCCAACCGCTTTCGGTTCCATGGAGAGTATGCGCTCCAGTGTTTCATACCATTCTCTTTCATACCTGATAACTTTCTGCGGGTTGCCGATGTTGGGGAATACCCACATGACAAAGTCACCCACATAAGCAACTTCTTCTTCTGGAATATACACTACTGTCGCGTCATTTGTCTCACCTTTGCCATGGAAGAGATGAAAAGTCTTGTTCCCCAGTCTGAAAATATACTCACAATTATAATGCACATCAGGGTAGTTATTGTATGTCCAGTCTTCTTCTGTGAGTTCGACCTGGAACTGCAGGCTGTTCATGCGAATGTGCTGCTTTCTTAATTTGTTGTAGCGATTGAAACGTTCTATAACATTGCGCTGGCCGATTATAGTGGCGCCAGCGTCCCTGAATACCTTAGCTCCCTGTACATGGTCCTGATGCCCGTGCGTATAGATAAGGTGTTTAATTGGCTGATCAGTCAACTTCCTGATTTCTGAAAGCACCCCTTTAGCTTGCATGGGTGACACCGTTGCGTCAATTACCACAACACCTTCACCGGTTATGATAAAACCCGCGTTGCTTGGGCCATAGTTTCTGGCGATGTAACATCCTTTACCAAGTTGGTCTATTTTGGGTTCTACAGATTTAAAAACATTTACATCTAATTCACTCATAAGAAAACACACCCCGCTCTTTTGATTTTTGAATGCACCTGCCTGTGTGATGTTTTGCACAAAAACCCTGGTGGACAATTTTCAGGTTTGTCCACCAGGGTTTCGTTAATAATTCAACTGGTTGTCCCGTCTTAGGTACTAATATTCTTCAGTTAGAATTTGGTATACAGGCGCACCTTCGCATTGCGCCGGCATTCTTACGCCGCCCAGTACGGCAACTGTGGGTGCGAAGTCAACCTGTCGAATAATACGGTCGGTATAGAATCCTTCCTTAAAACCAGGTCCGGCACCGATGAAGATTGGGGAAACGGAGGTGTCTGCGTCACCCAAGGTGGTGGAAAGGGAGTCGGCGTGGTCATAGTTGTAGCCTTCCGCGATGAAGTAGATGATATCGCCGCAGTCGGGGCCGCCCATACCTAAGAGGACAGCGTCTTTGTTGCGCAAGGCCAGGGCAACGATTCGTTTGCCGGTTTCCTTATCCTTGAGTCCATAGAGCCTGGTCATGATTTCTTCTTCCCACTCGTATTTGTCCTTTGGATCGATGATTCCGTGTTCCTCTCTACCCTTGATGTTCAGGTAGATTTCGCATTCTCTCTGAGCCACGGCGTACGTTTTTTCCCAGTCGATTTCACGGAGTTCTTTGCCGTTTTCATCCTTCTTCAAAGCAGTGAGACCCAACTCCTGCATGACGCGGATGTTAATGCCGAGTCCGTCGCCCAACAAGGGGAAATCATGAGGCGGGCAGACCTGGGCATGGTCGGACATAATCAAGATGGTCCAGCCTTTATCCAGCAAATGAAGGAATTTGCCCAGGTAATAGTCGGTATGGACATAGAGGTCTTCCATCATTTGCTGATATACTTCCGGCGGCATTTTGTTGTGGCCCTTGTCGCTCAGGTAGCGGATAAACATATGCTCCTGTAAGTCAATAGTGTGGAAATGGGAGAAGATGACCTCAAATCCTTCGTTTTCAATGAGATAATTCAAGGATGCGGCCTGCCAATCGGCGGTAATATACCAGTTGCCCAGCATGCAGTCGTTGATAAGCTCCTTGCTCTGACCGCCAAGCATGGATGTCGGTGTCGGATAGCCAACATTTTCGGTGATGGTCTTGAACAGCGACTTTGGATGCCATACAGCATCGAAGCTGAGATCCATGGCGCCGGATATATACATGCGCAGGTTGTTTCCGTCATCGGCGAGTTCCAGGATCTTCATGTTGCGGTTGACCGTAATCTTTTCTTCGTCCCGGAATCCCTCATCAATTATTTGACTGGCAAAGACACCACGCGTCAGAACAACTATGGGCTTCAGGTCCTTTTTGGATTTATAGACGGCAACCTGATCATAGATACCGCCGGCGTTTTTCAGAATCAGGCAGGGCCTGCGGAGGCGGCCGCCGGATAAAAGTATGGTGAATTCCTTGGCGCCAGCGGGGGCATTGGCCCACCCGGATGCTTCCTTGATGGGGGATTGGACAACGTCCAGTTCCATGTCAGGGGTACCACTCAG
>ENA-UOYA01004529-UOYA01004529.1-activated-sludge-metagenome-genome-assembly--contig:-NODE-4529-length-11595-cov-9.539255_pt1 | contig 11595 bp, 9 predicted proteins | sample MGYA00238163_ERZ764804 | MGnify/ENA primary metagenome ERZ764804 (study PRJEB28919, sample SAMN05720223) | activated sludge metagenome | isolation source: Anaerobic digester | place: Hong Kong...
GCTGATAGTCGGCCGGAGAACGTATGGTAAAGGATTGGTTCAAAAAGGATATACCTTGCCGGATATGTCGGCGGTACGCCTTACCATGGCACATTATTATACGCCAAGCGGCAGAAACATTCAGAAACCATATACCAAAGGAGTAGATAAATATCGGGAGGATATAGAGGAGCGCTACGAAAGTGGCGAACTATTCGACTCCTCTAAAATTAAAATAACGGATTCTACAAAATACTATACTCATAATAAACGCATTGTTTATGGTGGTGGTGGCATTACACCTGATATTTTTGTAGGAATGGATACGACTTGGAGTACAAAGTTTTATAACAAATTAGTGCGTTCTGGTACACTTAATCAATTTTTATTGGATTATGTGGACGGACACCGCGCCGAATTGGAAAAAGAATACCCTACTTTAAACACGTTCATACAAAAATTCCAGGTGGACTCTACTTTCTTTACTCAATTTTTGGATTATGCTAAAGCTAAAAAAGTAGTGCCCGATTCTGCAGAGAATTATAGCAGAAGCATTCCTACCTTAAAAAACCAACTTAAAGCATTACTAGCACAAAATTTATTTAATACAAGTGCATATTATCAAATTACCAATGAACAAAACCCTATATATTTGCGTGCGTTAAATGCTTTTTCAGATGGCTCTTTTAAAAAATTTAAGATAGACACATTTGACGATAAAAAAGAAAAAATCACACCCAAATCACCATCAAGAAATAAGAAGAAAAAGTAAAATATAATGATTACCATACAACCATTCAGAGGATTACGCCCACGAAAAGATATAGTAGATAAAGTAGCGGCAAAGCCGTATGATGTATTAAATTCGCAAGAAGCTAAAGAAGAAGCGCAACACAATCCTTATTCCTTTCTTAGGATTTCTAAACCGGAAATTGCGTTTATGAAAGACAGCTTTGTAGAGGACAATAATACCAATAGTTCTGCGGCGTTAAAAGCAGCAATCACCGCCCAGGAAACCACTGTGGATCAATATGCCGACGAGGTTTATCTAAAAGGAAAAACCGTTTTTGAAACGTTTATTAAAGAAGGTATTTTAGTGCAAGATGCTGCGCCTTGTTTATATATCTATGCGCAAACTATGGATGGCAGAACACAAACCGGACTGGTGGCCGGCAGTTCTATCGATGATTATTTTAACAACAATATAAAAAAGCACGAACTTACTTTAGTAGCAAAAGAAAACGATCGGATTAAACACATGAAAACCAAAATGGCACAGCCCGGTATGGTGTTTTTAACCTATCGAGCAGTGGAGGAAATTGATGCCATTATTGAACACTATACCACGCATCATACTGCTGAAAATGATTTTGTAGATTCTCAAAAGGTACGTCATCAACTTTGGAAAATTGACAACGAAAATATTATCCATAAGTTGGTAGAATTGTTCCATCAAAAGGTAAGCGCAAGTTATATCGCAGATGGACATCATCGTTCGGCGGCTTCGGCAAAAGTAGGCAAACAACTGCGCGAAGAAAATCCACATCATACCGGAAATGAAACGTATAATTTTTTCTTGTCATGTTTATTTCCAAGCAATCAACTGCAAATACAAGATTACAATAGATTAATTAAAGACACCAACGGCCTGAGCGAAGAAGAGTTGTTAAGTAAAATTGCTACACATTTTGATATAGAAAAAATAGGAAATACTGTTTATAAACCCCAACAATTACACGAGTTTTCGATGTATCTGAATGGAAATTGGTATAAACTGAATGCGCACAAAAACACCTATAACGAAAATGACCCAATCGATGTGTTAGATGTTAGCATTTTATCTAAATTCGTATTAGATGAAATACTAAATATTAAAGATCAACGCACTGATAAACGCATCGACTTTGTAGGCGGAATTAGAGGATTGGGAGAATTACAAAAACGAGTGGACAGCGGAGAAATGAAAATCGCATTTGCTTTTTACCCCGTTTCTTTAGAACAATTAATTGCCATTGCCGACTCCGGAAATATTATGCCCCCAAAATCTACTTGGTTTGAGCCTAAACTAAAATCCGGATTAGTAATAAATGTGCTGAGTAATTAATTTTTAGAAAATTCCACCCTTTTTCATTAAAGCCTTTGTGCTTAATTGGGTGGCGTTATGGAATAATGGTATTACCCAATTGTTTCGTATCTTTATTCTACAAAAAATACCATGAGAAAACTATTCAGCCTTATCTTTCTTGTCGTATTAATAGTGCTTTCTGTACCAAAATGGAGATTAAAGGCAATGCTGCTGCTGTTTGGTGCTAATCCGCCAAAAGGCGTAATATATAAACCTAAATCAACAGCACTTCCAATAGCTACCTTTTCGGCATCAAGCATTAAAGTAAATATTTATTCTATTGCAGAATTTACACCAAAGATGGACGCTTTTAAACTAAAAGACAGCAACCTGCATTATGTGCTTTTGGAAACCTCCATTGAAAATATTACCGATTCGATAATAAACCCAAGCTGGTTTAATACTACCTATTTTGTAGAAGACAATAAAGGATGCTTAGTGCACAATTACTTAGATATGCTTACCGGATATTATGAAGAAAACCACGTGCCGAAAGATACCGTTTCTTATTGTTATACCACCGATAAATTGGAAAAACGAACTGCATTGCCGCGCAAATATTTCTTTTTCCCAATGTATAAAGATGCTAAGCCCGTTAAAATACACTTCGATGACCCACAAACTAAAAAACCGTTTCAGTTTCCAATTGATCTAAAATAAAAAATAAAGAAACGTAGCATTAACTCAAATCTTCGGGCAAATTCTCTATCTCTATAAGCGTTGTATCGATAACATGCTTGACATAAAAAAGAGATAAAGAAATACGAATAAAACGGAACAAATTATTTACAATAGATAATTTAGCCACGCGATTCCTGTTTTTCCCTTTTTTCTTGTATATTTAATAATCTAAAAAAAGCGTATGTCAGAAATAAGAGGCACAAATGTATTGGTAACCGGCGGTGCCAATGGAATAGGGAAATTAATGGCGTTAAAATGCTTGCAAGAAGGGGCAGCAAACTTAGTAATTTGGGATATTAACGAAGAAAATCTCCGAAAAACACAAAAAGAATTTTCGTCCAAAGGGTATAAAAACATCACCACTTTTGTAGTCGATGTTGCTAATGTGGACGATATAGAAAGAGCTGCGACCGAAGTCTTATTAGAAATTGGGAATATTGATATTTTGTTTAACAACGCAGGAATTGTTGCCGGAAAACAAACATTTTGGGAATATTCGGCACGAGATATTGAAAAAACTATAGCCGTAAACGTAAATGGAGTGATGCATGTAACGCGCGTGTTTTTAAAAGATATGATTAACCAACACAGAGGTCATATTGTAAATATCGCTTCTGCTTCTTCATATATCCCACTGCCGCATGGTTCCGTATATGCCTCCAGTAAGTGGGCCGTTTTGGGATGGAGTGAAAGCCTACGCTTAGAGTTGGAGGAAGAAGGCGGCGACCTGCATGTAACTACCGTTTGCCCAAGCTATATTGATACCGGTATGTTTAAGGGCGTAAAAGCCCCGTTGTTCTTCCCATTATTAGAGCCGGAAGAAACAGCAAACCGAGTGATACAATCTTTAAAGAAAAATGAAATAATACTGATATTGCCGGATACATTAAATTTACTCCCTATCCTCAAAGGCGTTTTCCCTACCGGTATATTTAATAAAGTTGCCAGTTTCTTAGGAGTGTACACATCGATGAATAGTTTTGAGGGAAGACCTAAAGACGAAAGAGTGCCTGAAAGAAAAAGTAAGGCAAAATAGCGTTAGAAAAATCAGACCTCTTTATACAATAGCAATATAATGAAAAGAAGTTTTCCATTTATTTTATTACTGTTTGCAATAGCAGCTTGTAAAAAACCGAAAGACAAACCCATTGCAGAAGTTCGTACACAACTTTCTATCCGCTCAGATTCTACAGTAACATTTCTTATAGGAGATTTTGGCGATGAAGAAGGTTGTTCTATACTACATCAGGCAGCGCATTACGACATCAGCACTATTGAAAAAGTAGCAGGAACTGCATATTATACCTACAAACCCAATACTGCTTACGCAGGAAAAGATAGCGTAGAAATTGGGGAATACAGAGGCTCTGACGGTGCAACGCCGAGTGTATTGACTCAAAAAGATATCCTTATCTTTACAGTGACACACTAATAAAGATATGCAGTATAAAAGAATGGCAATAGAAGTGGAAAGCCCTGAAGAAATGGGCTATTCCAATATACAATACAACTTGGCTGAAAGCTCTGTACGGGATATTTATTTTAGAGATTTAAACATCAATTTAGATGATTTGTTTCTTTGCTATGGTGTGCATCGCGGAGGAGACCTGCTTAGAAGCGCAATAACATTACACGAAAATAATTTATCTGCCGATGATGTATTAGTGTGCCCGAGTGCTGCCACCGCATTGTTTATAATCTCCACCACTTTGTTGGGGAGTAACGACCACCTCATTGTTTTGCGCCCCAATTACGCTACAAACATCGAAACGCCAAGAGCCATTAACTGTAGCATATCTTTGATAGACCTCAAGTTTGAAAATAACTTCCAACTAGATATCGATGAAATAAAAAACAATATACAACCCAATACAAAATGCATTAGCATCACATCGCCGCACAACCCGACAGGAATTGTTTTTAAAGAAGAAGATATACAACAATTAATTGCTATTGCGGAAGAGAAAAATATTTTTTTGCTGGTAGATGAAACGTATAGGTATCTGAATTTTCAAACGCCATTAACGCCTTATTATGCAAATAAAAGCAAACAGGTGATTTCGGTTTGTTCCTTGTCTAAAGCACACGGAGTTCCGGGGATTCGCACCGGCTGGATTATTTCAAAAGATAAAAATCTGATGCATCAATTTTTGGCAGCGAAAGAACAAATTATAATTACCAATTCAGTGGTAGATGAAGCCATTGCATTACATATTTTATCCCAACCCAATTATTTAGAAAAAACACACCAACACATTCGCCGTAATTTCGCTATTTTGGAAAATTGGATAGAGCGTGAACAATCTTATTTAGAATGGTGCGCCCCTATGGCAGGCGTAGTCGGATTTCCCAGAATAAAAACAGAAATAAAATTGAATATTGACACCTTTTACCGTGTACTTTTTGAGCAATACAAAACTATCGTAGGCCCCGGGCATTGGTTTGAGCAAGAAGATAGCTACATGAGAATTGGATTCGGTTATCCGCATGCCGAAGAGTTGCAACAAGGCTTAAAAAACATAGCTGCCTCTATTGAAGCAGCTATAATACCATAGTTAGCTTTTTAGAAATATTAATGTGTAGTAGCCGTCTGTGGAATTGATAATTCGCTAAATGTAATATCTGTCGGAATATCAAAAGTACCTGCCGGAAAACTTGGATTTTCTTCTAAGTTTTTCAATTTACTGGTTAATGTGTTGCCCATCATCTCCATCTGCATTTGAATAGGGATTTGCTTCCACATCCAAATTTTTCCTTTCATTTGCTCCGCATTAAAACTGCCTACCCGACATTCTTTTCCGTTTAGTGTTTCTGTTCCTTCCTCTTTGTAATTTAGTTTCGCTTTCATTTCTTCGGAGAGTTGGGCAAAATCTGCATTTTTTGGATCAAATTTTGACTCATCGATTTTAATTTTGCTGCCTGTTTTTGCACCACTTTGCCAAGTGTAAACATATCCATCCACCAAAACACTATTTACAGACGATGTTTTAGCATTTCCGCCAAATGAAATAGAACTTTTCATTTCTGTTCTGGATTTCTTCCCATAATCATCAAATTGCACTTTTGTAGAGGTAACTCCCATACCGTGCGGCATTTCCATTTCTGTTTCGTAAATCGCAGATTTTAATTTATCTGCCGGTGCGGCTGCAGCTGCCGAAGTAGTTGAGGATGTCGCAGCGTTTGCTGTCGTCTTTTCGGTACTGTTATTTTTGCAAGCCGTAAACAAGGCAACTGCTCCAAAGAGTAAGATTAGTTTTTTCATGGTACTATTTTTTGGTTAATGAAGTTGAAAATACATGCGATTAGAAATCGGATAATAATAATCCAATGCAATTTAAATAAAATCCGTATCACTCGCACTGCTATATATTTTTACTAGGACAAAACGGTATTATGCAGACAAATCTTTACTTTTGAAGCAGTAAAACACAGCGCATCATGCAATGGTACGAACTCTCTTCAGAAATAAAATTACAATTAGAATCGTTGAAAATTCAACAATTAACCACAATTATTTTTCAAGATAAAGCTATCTGCATCACCCGATTGGAGGATGGATTTTTTGGAATACATGATGTTTGTCCTCATGCCGGGGCAAAGCTACACGACGGAAGCTGCAACAAAAAAGGCGTGGTAAGTTGCCTTTTACATGGATATAAATTTGATATAAAAACAGGCAGAAGCACCGATGGAAACAATTACAAAATAGCATCTTATTCTTTTAAAACAGAACAAGATAAACTGTATATTGGTATAAAATAAAATAGCAGATGAGATATACAATAACAGAAATAGCCGCTATTGTTCAAGGTACATGTATTCAACAAAATGCAAATACCGAAGTGTTGTATGTTAGTATAGATACACGGCAAATAACGCACGCAGCATCAAATTTATTTTTCTGCCTCGTTGCCCGCAACAACGGCCATCAATATATCGAGACTGCTTACCAAAAGGGCATTCGGAATTTTGTCGTTTCAGAAAAGATAGATGTACTGAAGCTCCCTGAAGCCAACTTTATATTAGTGGAAAATACCATCACAGCCTTGCAACAATTAGCTGCCTATCACCGTATGCAATTTAAAATCCCGGTAATTGGTATTACCGGCAGCAACGGCAAAACGGTAGTAAAAGAATGGTTGTATCAGTTACTGTCGGCAGATATAAATATAGTAAAAAGCCCAAAGAGCTATAACTCACAAATCGGTGTGCCATTATCTGTATTGAATATGGAACCGCAAAATGAATTAGCTGTTTTTGAAGCCGGGATATCAACCGTTGGCGAAATGGAAAAATTAGCCGAAATCATCCAACCTACAATAGGCGTTCTAACCAATATCGGCACGGCACATGATGCCGGATTCTTTTCAAAGGAACAGAAAATACAGGAAAAGTTACGACTTTTTAAAAACTGCAAAACCCTCATCTATCCGGATAAATATAGTATCGAAAAATTTCCATTACGCCCGGATACCAATGTGATTTCTTTTGGGGAAAGCGAAAATGCCTCTATAAAAATCATACATAAAACAATAAAAAACAAAAACACTATTTTAACGGTTGAGTGGCGCAAAGATTTGCCTACCCACACCCTACTTACCGTCCCGTTTACCGATGAAGCCTCTGTGGAAAATACCCTACTTTGTGTAATGGTAATGCTGCAATTGGGATACACGATAGAAATTATACAACAGAAAATAATGACATTGCGCAATCTGCCGATGCGTTTAGAATTAAAATATGGCATTAATAATTGTACTATTATCGATGATTCTTATAGTGCTGATTTTCATTCTTTACAAGTAGCTTTAGACTTCTTTAACCAACAAGAAACCCATAAGAAAAAAACACTAATTATTTCGGCATTCGAAGAGTCGGGATTATCGGAAAAAGAGTTTATTCAAAAACTAAAAGCTACGCTCCAACAAGCCTCGTTTGATAAATTAATTGGAGTAGGAAAGGCATTTATGTATCATATAGAATCTTTGGCGTATAGTATTAAAGAATGGTATGTTTTTGAAAGCACGGAGCAGTTGCTTAGTCAATTTCAGGTATTGAAATTTGAAAACGAATTGATATTGTTAAAAGGAGCACGGAAATTTAGTTTTGAAAAAATCACGGCACAATTAATTGGGCAAACGCACACAACAGTACTGGAAGTAAACTTAAACGCTTTAATCAATAATTTGAATGTATATAAAAGCTATATTCCAAAAGAAACCGGCGTAATTGCTATGGTAAAAGCATTTTCTTACGGGAGTGGCAGCGTGGAGGTGGCAAGTTTGCTGGAAAAACAGTCTGTTTCCTATCTTGCGGTAGCCTACGCCGATGAGGGCGTGGAACTGCGAAGAGCAGGCATTAAAACGCCAATAATGGTAATGAACCCCGATGTAGCGGATTTCGACAGAATGTTGGTGTATGGCTTAGAGCCGGAGATTTATTCGTTGTACATCTTGCAGCAATTACTCCGACAAATAAATGGAAAAAATGTACATGTGCATATCAAACTGGAAACGGGAATGAACAGATTGGGGTTTGTAGAAGAAACTATTGCAGATTTAGTGTCGATACTGCAACAGCACCCAAATTGTATTGTAAAAACTACTTTCTCGCATTTGGCCGCCAGCGAAGACCCACAGTTAGATACCTTTACAAAAGCGCAAATTGCCCAATTTGAAAAATTATCCGGCATGCTGATTACGGCATTAAAATATCCTATAAAAAAACATGTAGTTAACTCTGCCGGTATTTTGCGATTCCCCGAAGCGCATTACGACTTTGTGCGTTTGGGTATTGGATTGTATGGCGTAGATGCCTCAGCTACCATACAACAAAAGTTGATTCCGATTGGAAAATTAAAAACCCGAATTGCTCAAATAAAACACGTACCTAAAGGGCAATCTATCGGCTATTCCCGAAAAGGCATTGCCGAAAAAGACTTAAAAATTGCAATACTTGCTATTGGCTACGCCGATGGATATGATAGAAGATTTGGCAATGGAAAAGGGGAAGTATTTATTGCCGGACAGCGGGCGCGTATTATCGGAAATATATGTATGGATATGTGTATGGCAGACATTACGCATATCGATAATGCACAAGAAGGGGAGGAGTGTGAAATTTATGGAAGAGAAATTTCTATCATCAATGCTGCGCAAAACATCGGCACGATTGCGTATGAGCTACTTACCCGTATTTCTTCGAGGGTAAAAAGGTTGTATTATCTGGATTGATGGCGCGATAATACTTATTGGTTATAATTAATATTTTTTATAGGGCTTGTCCTCTTGACAGGCGTTTAGTTTGTGAGCCAAAGCGAAGCAAGCGCCATCTGCCAACCATCAGGATATGCGAGTATCAATTACGAATTACGAATTACGAGGAATCAATTACGAATTACGAATTACGAATTACTAATTACTAATTACGGCCTTATTTTTAATTTTTAATTGATATTCCACACCTCGCTAATTTTATTTTTTATCTTTTGCTCAAAAATTTCTATTAGGCGTTTGTTGGCACTAATTAATTGCTTTATTTAATTACGAATTTCAAATTACGAATTACGATTTTTTTAGTGTGATTTGAATTTTGCCAATTATCCTACATATTTCTTCTGCGTCATTTATTAAACTATCACTCATTTCTTTTGTTAAATATTCAGTTGCAAATAAAAGTTTTAACCAATACAATGTTTCTCTGGCTTCTTTGTATGCAATTGAAAGTTTTGAAATAAAATCTGCTTTTGATTGTCCTCCAATGGCTTCTTCTACATTTGCTCCAATAGATGTTCCGCTACGTAACATTTGTTTTGAAAGTACAAATTCTTGTTTTTCAAATTTCAAATATTTGTAAGCATTTACAATTCGTATGGCAAATGCAAAACTCTTTTCTTGTATTACATTATCAGTTTTCATACTTGATTCAATTACGAATTACGAATTACGAATTACGAGGAATCAATTACGAATTACGGCCTTATTTTTAATTTTTAATTCGTAATTTTTAATTCTCTCCCCACACCTCACTAATTTTATCTTTTATCTTTTGCTCAAAAATTTCTATTAAGCGTTTATTGGCATTTACTAACTGTTGTTCTTCTTCTATGCGTTTAACAATTTCGATTTGTTCGGTTTTATCAGGAACAGGAATTGGAAATTTTCTTAATGTTGTTAATCCAATAAATTGTTGTGCTCCTCCGCTTGACATCAAATTAATATATTCTTGCGCAGTTGTAGATTTCAGAAAGTAAAGCAAATAAGTATGATTGATTTTTCCAAGTGGTTTTATCAATCCAACATTTTTAATACTAAATTCTCTATTGGTATCAATAATACAGCTCATTCCTCTATTTGCACCTATCATTGAAATAATAATATCTCCAAACTCAGCGTTTGAACGCTTGATGATTTTTTCGTGGTCTTCTCGCGAAATGAAATTTACGTCATTAAAGGAAAGACCTTCCTTCGTAATATTTTTTTGAGTTATGAAAGGAATACCATTTTCTAAAACATATTTTGGACTATCATGTGTTCCATCTCTTACATCGCAAAGTTGTTCTAACTCCACCATTTCGTAATTCGAAATTGGTAATTTGTAATTAATTACAGGTTTGTAGTTGTTTACAATTTGTTTGGCTCCGTCTATTATTTTTTGGTAGCCTTCTATTTCGGCTACTATTTGTTGTTGGATTTCAAGTGGTGGGAGTGGGATTTGGATATTAAAAATAATATCTTTTCCAATAACTCCTTGGGCAGAACCTTGAGATTGTTCACGAAGTTCAAGAGTCCATTCTTTTAGTAAATGATACAAATATATTTGTTCTAACTTTTCTTTTTTTGGTCTAAGTGCTGCAACAGAACGACCAATAGCACATTCAATTCCAAGATTTAGTTTTCCAATTGTGGCACCAACAACACATAAAAGTACGTCTCCTTCTTCAGCCATTTTAAGAGGCTTCGTTGTCCATTCATTAATGAATGGTTTTATTTCTCCAAATTGACCAACTTTAACAAAAGGTGTTCCTATTCCATCTTTATTACATTCATTTCCTGCTGGTGCTTGTCCCATTATTAATTCAATAATCTCTCCCAACTTCACCAATTCGTAATTCGTAATTTTTAATTCGTCATTCTTAAAATATCTTTCTCCACTCAACACGATGTCTTTATTGGCTAGTATGGTTTGTTTTTCAACTAGGGTGGCTATTGTCTGAATCGCGGATTTTATCTGATTAGTTGATGACGCAGATTTTGCTTGATTGTCTGAGGATACAGATTTGGTTTGATTGTCTGAGAGTACAGATTTTGTTTGATTGTCTGAGGATACAGATTTTGTTTGGTTGTTTGATGATGCAGATTTGGTTTGATTGTCTGAAAGTGTAGGTTTTGCCTGCTTATTTGACAAGGCAGATTTTGTTTGATTAGTTGATGGCGTAGTTTTTTGAAAAATTCGTTTTTCAATTTCAGCCATTATATCTGAAGAATCTGTAAAGTCATAATTCAGACTTTCCTTATATTCTTCAAGTATTTGCAAAGCTAAGGGCAAATCGTTTTTATCAATTTCTCTGCGTTGTGCGCCCAGGTCAAAGCCATCGTTTTCTATCTTCAAAAACAAAATATGCTTACTCTTTTTTGCTAATTTTTTATCTAATAGCAACACGCTTGTTTTTACACCGCTATACGGTTGAAACACACCGGCAGGCAAACTGATTACTGCCAATAAACTATCTTCTACCACTAATTTTCTCAATTGTTTATAGGCATTTTGGCTGGTAGCCACAATACCATTGGGCACAACAATACCCGCCC
>ENA-UOYA01004531-UOYA01004531.1-activated-sludge-metagenome-genome-assembly--contig:-NODE-4531-length-11591-cov-5.083911_pt1 | contig 11591 bp, 11 predicted proteins | sample MGYA00238163_ERZ764804 | MGnify/ENA primary metagenome ERZ764804 (study PRJEB28919, sample SAMN05720223) | activated sludge metagenome | isolation source: Anaerobic digester | place: Hong Kong...
GTGCGGGGCGTGCTTCACGAGAAGCATGCATCGATCGAAGTCGTCGGCGAAGGTCGGCGCCACCGGACCCATCGAGCGGTGATCGCGACGGGCGCTCGAGCGAACCGGCTGCTGGCCGGTCTCGGCCATCGCGTGCCCGTGATCGCCGAGGCCGGACAGCACGTCGAGACGAGCCTCGAGCCCGGTGCGGTTCGCCGGCCGATCCTGATCTCGACCGCAGGCGCGGTGCTGTCGCCCGCCACGATCGGCGCCCGGCTGGTCGGCACCAGCCGGTTCGGGTCACCGGGCGCCCGGTGGCGCGCGACGCCGATCCTGGACGCGATGGCACGTGGGACGTCGCTCGTCACCGGGCTGCAAGCGAGGCCGGGCGCGTCCGTGTGGCGCGGTGAGCGCCCCGCCTCTGCGGACTCGCTGCCGATCATCGAGGCCGTGCCCGGGCGTCCGGGCGTGTTCCTGTCGACCGGGCACGGACACGTCGGGCTGTCGCTGGGAGCGGTCAGTGGCGAGATCGTCGCGGACCTGGTGACGGGTGTCGCGGATCCGGTGTCGATCGAACTCGGGTCGGGGCGCTTCCGCGCGAGGTGACCCGTCGATCCTCGTGCCGCTCACCCCGCCTTGCCGAACACCGTCGCCTCGGGCAGCCCTTCGAAGTGCGCGTCGCAGGTGAGCAGCACCGCTCCCGTGCGCCGCGCCGTCGCGTACACGATCGCATCCGCGGTCGCCAGCCGGTGGTCGCGATGCAGGTCCGCGGCCAGCAGGGCGATCGGCGTGTCCAGCGGGACCACCACGCACTTCTGCGTGTAGGCGATCACCTGGTCGGCCATGTCCTCGCCGCGCTCCCGGACCAGCCATTTCGAGAGCTCGAGCTGGACGATCGTGGGGACGATGCAGTGGTCCCGGTCGGGGAACGCGCGACCGAGCCTGCGCCCCGTCGCCGAACCGGTGAGCCACTCGATCCAGGCCGACGTGTCGACGACCCGTGGGGCCGCCATCAGTAGCGGTCCTCGCGCTCCCGATAGCCGTCCTTGCGCGCACCCTTCGCGATGCCCGCCAACTGCTGGAACTCCGGGACGGGCATCACCAGCACGCCCTTGCCCTTCGGGATGAACACGAACTCCTGACCCGCTTCCCAGCGCTGCGCCTCGCGGACGGACTTCGGGATGGAGATCTGGAACTTGCTCGACAGCGTGGCGGTGGCGGTCATCGGCGTTCCCGGTGATCGATGCTCGATCGGTAAGAATACACCGGCTTCGCGAATCGCCGTGGCCGCCCCGGCGGTCAATCCTCCGCGTGCTTCCTGTCGAACGCCCACACCGCCTCGAACCCCATCATCCTGCTGAAGTCCATGAAGTCCGCCATCGGCGCCTTCGCGCCGATCGAGGACCGCGTGGCCTTGATCTGCGCGTACGACTGCTCGAGCGCCCAGCCCGCCGCGAGGAAGCCCGCGGCCGGGTAGATCGCGAGCGCGAAGCCCATCTCCTCGAGCACCTTCGGCGGCAGCACCGGCGTGCGCCCGCCCTCGACGACGTTGATCAGCATCGGCACGTCGAAGGTCGAGGCGATCTTCGCCATCTCGGCCTCGGACTCGGGCGACTCGACGAACAGCACGTCCGCCCCGGCGGTCAGGTAGGCCTCGGCGCGGCGCAGTGCCTCGTCCAGGCCGAGCGTCGTGCGCGCGTCGGTGCGCGCGACGATCAGCATGTCGCCCGAGCGTGCCTCCTTCGCGACCTGGACCTTCTTCACCATGTCCTTCATCGGGATCACGCGCCGGCCCGGCGTGTGGCCGCACTTCTTCGGGAACTCCTGGTCCTCGAGCTGGATGCCGGCGGCGCCCGCGGCCTCGTAGCCGGCGACGGTGTGCGCGACGTTCAGCAGGCCGCCGTAGCCGGTGTCGCCGTCGCAGATCACCGGGGTCTTCGCCATCGTGCAGAACGCGCGCACGCGATCGACCATGTCGGTGTAGCTCGCCAGCCCCGCGTCGGGCAGGCCCAGGTGCGAGGCGACCGTGCCGTAGCCGGTCATGTACAGCGTCTCGAAGCCCATGCGGTCGGCGATCCGCAGCGACACCATGTCGTAGATGCCGGGCGCGGCGACCAGGCGGCCCTTCTTCAGGACGCCCTTCAGCGAAGTCTTGCTCATGCGGGAACTCCCTTGTGCGAATCGCGGTCCGCGTAGACGCGGAACGCCATGCCGTGGTGCGCGGCCATCCGCGCCTCGAACGCCTCGATCTCGGGGGTGATGTGCTGGCCGCGGAAACCGCCGCGGACCGCGCGCGCCTCGACGTCCTTGTACGCGTCACGCCACGATTCCGGCAGCGCCGGCGCCTGCGGCAGCGACAGCCACAGCCGCAGCAGGTGCCGCTTGCGCTCCGGCTCGTCGTGGTCGACGTAGTCGGTCCGCGAGTGCAGCACGACGTGGTTGTTGATCAGCTGCACGTCCCCCGGCTCGAAGTGCATCCGGAAGCATACGTCGGGTCGGGCGAGGATCGCGTCGAACAGGTCGAGCGCCTCGAGCTGCGCGTCGGTCAGCCGGGGCACCTCGGGGAAGCTCAGCTGGGCCGACTTCACGTGGTTGCGCACGTGCCGGCACGCGAAGCGGCCGTCGCGTACCCCGAGGATCGCCGCGGCGTACCACGGCGGCTCCTCGGGCGCGTGCTCGCCCTGGCGGCTGAAGACAAGCGGCTCGTACAGCAGCGCGAGCAGGTCGGGCCGCTCGGCGAGCATCACGTTGTGCGCGGTCACCGACGACGCGATCAGGCTCTCGCCGCCGGACACCGCGGTGCGCAGGCACATCAGCCCGACCAGGTCGCTGCCGTCGGCGTGGAAGTCGAGTGCCGATCGCGTGTTGTAGCCGCGACCCTGCGTGCTGCGGTAGGTGCCGCCCGCGTCGCGCACGTCGGACATCATCTGGCTCGCGCGGCCCTGCTGGCGCGGCACGCCCAGGTGCAGGCCGAGGCCCCAGAAGAAGCTGCGGCTCGCCTCGACGCTCCAGCGCTCGACGGGCAGGCCGCGCAGCAGCTGGAAGCCGCGGCCCTCCTGCGTCTCGTCGACCGCGGTGCGCAGCCGCGCGAGCGCCGCGGGGCCGAACGGGAAGTCCGCCGGCGAGAGCTCGAGGAGGCCCTTGCCGGTGCCGAGCGCGTGGCCGAGGCCGCGCTCGAAGTCGGCGATCTCCTCGGCGCTCAGGCGCACCGCCCAGCCGCCGTCGGCGCGCAGGTCCTCGGGGGTCCAGCCTCGCGGCCGGGTCACGGGTCCGATCATCGGTACGTCTCCGGTGCGTCGCGCAGGGTCACTCGGGCTTCAGGCCGACGTCGGTCACCGCCTTCTGCCAGAACGCGGCGTCCTTGCGCACCTGCGCCTCGGTCTCGGCCACCGGCGCGCCGACCGGCGTGGCCGCCTGGTCGGCGAGGATCTTGACCATGTCGGGCGCGTTGACCACCGCGGAGACCTCGCGCTGCAGCCGCTCGAGGATCGGGCGCGGCGTCGCGCTCGGGGCGTACAGCGTGTAGTCGGTGAAGGTCTCGAAGTCCTTCGCGCCCTCCTCGATCATCGTCGGCACGTTCGGCAGCGCGTCGGTGCGCTTCGAACTGGTCACCGCGATCGGGCGCAGCTTGCCCGAGGTGATGAACGGACGCGCGGTCAGGATCGAGGTCACGCCGATCGTCGTCGACCCCGCGGCCACGTCGGCCATCAGCGGCGCGCCGCCCTTGTAGGGCACGTGCACCGCGTCGGGCAGGCCCTGCGAGCGCACGAACATCGCGCCGACCAGGCGGGTCATGTTCTCCGAGCTGCCGTAGCTCACCTTGTCGGGCGTCCTGCGCATCAGCGCGTTCAGCTCGCGCACGTTGGTCGCCGGCAGCTCCGAGTTGACGACGATCACCATCGGCGAGCTCGCGACCTTGGTGACCGGCGTCAGGTCCCTGAAGGTGTCGTAGGGCAGCTGCTTCATCAGCAGTGGGTTCAGCAGGTGGGTGTTGACGACCAGCACCAGCGTCGTGCCGTCGGGCGCCGACTTCGCGACGATCTCGGTGCCGATCACGCCGTTGGCGCCCGGCTTGTTGTCGACGACCACCGACTGGCCGAGCCGCTGGCGCAGCCGCTCGGCGACGTGGCGCGCGAGGATGTCGGTGCCGCCGCCGGGCGAGTAGGGCACGACGAGGCGGATCGGCTTGTCGGGCCAGGGCTTGCCGTCGGGCGCCGGCTGGGCGGAGGCGGCGGGCGCGCCGAGCGCGAGCGCGCTCGCGGTGGCGGCGGCGAGGGCGCGCGAGAGGCGGCCGAGGGCGAGGCGGCGGGACGGGGTCATCGGGTCTCCGGTTCGTGGTTCGACGGGTGAGGGTCAGTCGGGGGGACCCGACGCGAGGCGCAGGTCCATCCGGTACGTGAAGGCGTCGCCGGGATGCAGGGTGCGGGTGATCTCGAGCAGGCGGCCCTGCGCGCCGAGGTAGCGGCGCAGGATCGCGAGCACCGGCCGGTCGGGCGGCGCGCGCAGCCGGCGGGCCTCCGCGGCCGAGGGCATGGTCGCGGCGATCCGCTGCTCGATGCCGACGATCGTCTCGCCGAGTTCGGCGATCCGCTCGAACACGGGCTTGCCGGGGTCGGGGAAATCGCCCAGGCGCAGGCCGATCGCGTGCGGCACCAGCACGTCGGCGACGGTGACCGGCGTGTCGTCGCCGATCGGGGTGCGCACGACGACGCGGTGCATCCAGCGCTCGCCGAGCCGGCCGCCGAATCGCTCGACGAACGCCGCGTCGGCGGTGCGCTCGGCACGCGCCACCGTGCGGAAGCGGGTGGTGCTCGCGTACTGGAGCAGGTCGTCGACCGATCCGAAGGTCTGGGTGTAGCGCGAGTCGGTGCGCGTCGCGCGCACGATGCTGCCGACCCCGACCTGCGGCGTGATCAGGCCGCGCTCCTGCAGCGTGCGCAGCGCGGTGCGGACCGTGTGACGGCTGACCGCGTAGCGCCCCGACAGCGTCGCCTCGGAGGGCAGCGGGGTGCCGACCGGGTAGCGGCCGGCCGCGATCTCGTCGGCGAGCCGGCGGCTCAGCACCGCGTGCTTGGCGTGGCCGGCGGGCGCGGCCTGCGCGGACGGGGGCGTCACGGGTCTCCTCGGGGGGCGGACGGCCGTGCGCACCGAAGGGCAGGCCTGTCCGGACAGGTCCGTACAGGCTAGGCGGGCACTTGACCGCTGTCAAATCCGGGGTGGCCGGATGCGTAGAATCGGCGGCCCGCCCCCACCGTCCCGTCCATGGCCCAGGTCGACGTCCTGGTCGTCGGCGCCGGCATCGCCGGCGCGTCGATCGCCCACTTCCTCGCCCCGCGCGCGCGGGTCGTCGTCCTCGAGCGCGAGGCGCATCCCGGCTACCACAGCACCGGGCGCTCGGCGGCGCTGTTCTCCGAGACCTACGGCACGCCGCAGGTGCGCGCGCTGTCGCGGGCGAGCCGGGCGTTCCTCGAGCGGCCGCCGGCGGGATTCGCCGAGGTGCCGATCCTCGGGGCGCGCGGCGTGCTGATGGTCGGCGGGCCGCAGGACGGCGCGCTGCTCGAGGCCGAGCTCGACGCGATGCGGCGGATCGCGCCCGAGGTGCGGCGCGCGACCGCGGCCGAGGTGCTCGCGACGGTGCCGGTGATGCGGCCCGAGGCGACCGGCGACGGGATCCTCGAGCCGGGTGCCTGCGACATCGACGTCCACGCGCTGCACCAGGGGTTCCTGCGCGGGCTGAAGGCGCACGGCGGCGAGCTGGTCTGCAACGCCGGCGTCGACGCGGTCTCGCGGGACGCGCACGGCTGGACCGTGCGCGCCGGGGCGCGGGCGTGGCGCGCGGCCGTGCTGGTGAACGCCGCCGGCGCCTGGGCCGACGCGCTCGCCGCGCTGGCCGGCGTGCGCCCGATCGGCCTGCAGCCGAAGCGCCGGGCGGCGTTCACCTTCGCGCCGCCGGCCGACGTCGACGCGCGCCGCTGGCCGGCGGTGATCGCGCTGGACGAGAGCTGGTACATCAAGCCCGACGCCGGCGTGCTGATCGGATCGCCGGCGAACGCCGATCCGGTCGAGCCCCAGGACGTGCAACCCGAGGAGCTGGACATCGCGATCGCGATCGACCGGATCCAGACCGCGACCACGATGACGATCCGCCGGCCGATCCGCACGTGGGCCGGGCTGCGCTCGTTCGTCGCCGACGGCGACCTGGTCGGCGGCCCCGATCCGGACGACCCCGCGTTCGTCTGGAGCGCCGCGCAGGGCGGCTACGGCATCCAGACCTGCGCCGCGATGGGCGAGGCCTGCGCGGCACTCGCGCTCGGCGACCCGATCCCCGCCCGCCTGTCCGACCACGGCTTCGACGCCGCGATGCTGTCGGCCGCCCGGCTGCGCCGCCCGTGACGGAGTCCGCATTGAAGGTCTTCAGCGCCACCCTCGCCACCGAGACCAACACCTTCGCGCCGATGCCCACCGGGCTCGACGCGTTCGAGGAGCGGGGCTGCTACCCCGCCGGCACGCACCCGGACGCCCCGACGCTGTTCACCGGGCCTCTGTGGGCCGCGCGGCTGCGCGCGCGGGCGCTGGGGCTGACGCTCGCCGAAGGCCTGTGCGCGTTCGCGATGCCCTCGGGCGTCACCACCCGCCACGCGCACGAGACGCTGCGCGACCGGCTGCTCGACGACCTGCGCGCCGCGATGCCCGTCGACGTGGTGCTGCTCGGCCTGCACGGCGCGATGGTCGCCGACGGGTGCGACGACTGCGAGGGCGACCTGCTCGAGCGCGTCCGCGCGATCGTCGGGCCGCGGGTCGTGATCGGCGCCGAGCTCGACCTGCACACGCACCTGTCGGAACGGATGGTGCGGCACGCCGACCTGCTGATGGCGTTCCGCGAGTATCCGCACGTCGACGCGGTCGAGCGCGGCCTGGAGCTGGTCGACGCCTGCGTCGCGATCGCGCGCGGTGCGCCGCGCCCGGCGGCCGCCGTGCACGACTGCGCGACGATCCGCACGCTGCGCACGCCCTTCGAGCCGGTGCGCGGCTTCGTCGACCGGGCCCGCGCGATGGAGGGGCGCGACGGCGTCGTGTCGATCTCGACGATCCACGGCTTCCCGTGGGGCGATTCGCCCGACCTCGGCACGAAGCTGCTCGTCTACGCGACCGACGCGCGCACCGCGGGCGAGGTCGCGGACCGGCTGGGGGCCGAACTGCGCGCGATCTGCGACGCGGTCCGCGAACGCAATCCGTCGATCGACGCGGCCATCGACGACGCGCTCGCGTCGGACGCGCGTCCGATCGTGTTCGCCGACGGCGCGGACAACGCCGGCGGCGGCGCGCCGAGCGATGCGACCTTCGTGCTGCGGCGACTCGTCGAGCGCGGCGTGGACGCGGCGGTGCTCGGCCCGCTGTGGGACCCGGTTGCGGTCTCGATCGCGATGCAGGCGGGCGAGGGCGCCCGCCTGCCGCTGCGGATCGGCGGCAAGGTGGCGCCGGTGTCGGGCGATCCGCTCGACGCGACCGTCGAGGTGCGCGGCCTGAAGCGCGACCTGCACGTGCCCGGCCTGTCGGGCAGCGTCGACGGGCTGGGCGACTGCGCGCTGGTCGCGATCGGCGGGGTCGAGGTGCTGCTGAACAGCCGGCGCACGCAGGGCTTCTCGACCGAGATGTTCACCGCCTTCGGCGTCGACCTGTCGTCGCGGCGCATCGTCGTCACCAAGTCCTCGCAGCACTTCCACGCGTCGTTCTCGAGGATCGCGGCGCGGATCGTCTACCTCGACGCACCGGGCACGCTGACCGCCGACCTGACCACGCTGCCGTTCCGCAAGGCGCGGGCGGAGGTGGTGGCGTCGTTCTGAGTGCGTGCGCTTCGGGGCCCCTCGACCGCCTAGACGCCGAGGGTCGCCGAGGGCGCCGAGGGGGCTGGGGTCGGGATTCGGAACTCCGGGTACACAGAGGCGCAGAGGACCGCAGAGGCGCGGGGGAACCTGGGACGGGGTGTCCCGCACACCGCATTCTCGGCACCTCCGCGCCTCTGCGGTCCTCCGCGCCTCTGCGGCCCATGGGCCTCGAAGCACCCTCGACGCCCTCGGCGTCCCTCGGCGTCCCTCGGCGTCCCTCGGCGTCCCTCGGCGTCCCTCGGCGTCCCGGCGGTGAAACCCGGAGAGGCGCCGAACTTGCCTCCCCCGCCCGATCCCGCTACAGTGCGGCGACCATGCAGCGCCTCGGGTTCTACGCGTTCTTCTTCTTTTTCGGCTTTCCGCCCGCTGGCGGATCGAGTCGGGAACGCGCTCAGACCTAGCAGACGCCGCTCCGAACGAACCGCCAGCCCGAAAGGCCTGGCGGTTTTGTTTTTTCCGGGGATCCGAAGATGAATGCCAAGCACGCCACCGACGACGTCCGCATCCGCGCGATCAAGGAGCTGTCGCCGCCCTCGCACCTGGTCCGCGAGTTCCCGCTGCGCGACGGCGCGGCCGAGCTCGTCTACGAGACCCGCCAGGCGATCCACCGGATCCTGCACGGCATGGACGATCGGCTGCTGGTGGTCGTCGGGCCGTGCTCGATCCACGACCCGAAGGCCGCGATGGAGTACGCGCGCCGGCTGGTCGCGCAGCGCGAGCGGCTGAAGGACCGGGTCGAGATCGTGATGCGCGTGTATTTCGAGAAGCCGCGCACCACCGTCGGCTGGAAGGGGCTGATCAACGACCCGGGGCTCGACGGCAGCTTCGACATCAACCGCGGGCTGCGGCTGGCGCGCGAGCTGCTGATGGAGATCAACGAGCTCGGGCTGCCGGCGGGCACCGAGTTCCTCGACATGATCACGCCGCAGTACGTGGCCGACCTGATCTCCTGGGGCGCGATCGGCGCCCGGACCACCGAGTCGCAGGTGCACCGCGAGCTGGCCTCGGGCCTGTCGTGCCCGGTCGGCTTCAAGAACGGCACCGACGGCAACGTGCGGATCGCACTCGACGCGATCAAGGCGGCGTCGCAGCCGCACCACTTCCTGTCGGTGACCAAGGGCGGGCACTCGGCGATCGTGTCGACCAACGGCAACGAGGACTGCCACCTGATCCTGCGCGGCGGCAAGGCGCCGAACTTCGACCGGGCGAGCGTCGAGGCCGCGTGCCGGGAGGCCGGCGGCGCGGCGCTCGCGTGCCGGCTGATGATCGACGCGAGCCACGGCAACAGCCAGAAGAAGCACGAGAACCAGATCGCCGTCGCGAAGGACGTCGCCGACCAGCTGTCCGACGGCGAGTCGCGGATCTTCGGCGTGATGGTCGAGAGCCACCTGGTGGCGGGGCGGCAGGACCTGGTGGCCGGCCGGCCGCTCGCCTACGGCCAGAGCATCACCGACGCGTGCCTCGGCTGGGAGGAGACGGTCGGCGTGCTCGACGCGCTGGCCGAGGGCGTCGCCGAGCGTCGGGTCGCGCTCGCGCACTGAGCCGGTCGCCCGGCGCGGCGTCGCGTCCGCGCATCGGGCGCGCCCGCCCGGGGGCCCGCCCCGCGCCGGCCGGTGCCGACCGGGGCGGGAGGCCGGGGCGGGGTGCCGGCGCGGCGGCACCGGGCGCGGGGCCTCGCGAAGGCACCCGGTCACGGCGCGCCGCGGGTCGGTCGGCCTCGCGCCGCCGCCCGTCGGACGGCCGGGGGCGGGCCGTCGGACGGCGTCGGGCGCGCGCCGTCGCGCGGCGGCCTTCGTGCTATAACGACCGACGAGTCAAGCCGGAGATCGCCATGGAGGCATCGACCATCAAGCAGCCCGCAGCGAGCGGGGTCGCATCGGGCAAGCCCGAGGCCGCGATCCGGCAGACGCCGCACGAGCGCCTCAGCGCGATCGGGCTTCGGCCGGTCGGGCGCGCCAGCGAGTTCGCCGACGAGATCCACGGCCTGATGGCCAAGACGCCGCTGTTCTCCGGGCTCGACATGGAGGAGACCCGCAAGCTCGGTGCCTTCATGTACGTCTACGAGGCTCCGGCCGGCGTCACGATCATCTCCGAGGGCGAGGCCGGCGACTTCATGATGCTGCTGATGAACGGCATGGTCGACGTGCTGCGCCGCAACCGCTACAACTTCCCGTCGCGGATCGCCGTCGCCCACTCGGGCCACGCGCTCGGCGAGATGTCGATGTTCGACGGCGAGCCCAGGTTCGCGTCGTGCGTGACGCTCGAGCCGAGCCGCATCGCGGTGCTGACCCGCGATGCGATGATGCTGGTGCTGCACGACGAGCCGCGCCTGGGCAGCAAGATCCTGCTGAAGCTCGTGCAGCTGCTCTCCGACCGGCTGCGCCAGACGAGCGCGAAGCTGGTGTCCTACCTCGAGGCGGCCCGCGAGTCCTGATCCGCGGCCCCGTCCCGCCCCTGTCCGTGACGCGCCCGCCCGGGCGCGTCGTCGTTTCCGGGGGCGGCGGACGTCGGCGAGCCCGGGCCGCAGCGCCTGAAGGCACGGGCCCGGCGGGCGGGGCCCCCCCGGCGGGGGCGCACCGGCGCGGGGCGGTCGCGGGGCGGCGGACGTCGCCGCCGGCGCGCGCCGGACGGGTTCCCGGCCCCGCCGCACCGCCGCGAGGCACCGGCCGCACGGCGCGGGCGCGACTGGACACTTTGTCCACACGGCATCGACTTTGCTTGGTGAGGCCACCGCACGGCTGCGCCGAGGACGACGATGCCCGACACCCCGCCCGATCCCGCCCGCGTCGACTGGCACCAGCAGGAGCTGCTGCTGATCCGCGAGGTCGGCCGCCTGCTCGGGCGCAGCGTCGAGCCGCACTTCGTGATCCGCCAGACGCTGCGGCTGCTGTCCGAATGGGTCGGGCTGAACCGCGGCCGCGTGCTGCTCTGGGACGCCGCCGAGGAGGCGCTCCGCATCCGGCACTGGTACGGGCTCACCGCCGAGGAGGCCGCTCGCGGCGTCTTCGCCCGCGGCGAGGGCGTGTGCGGCGGCGTGCTGCGCACCGGGCTGCCTCGGGTGGTCCAGGACATCGACGCCGAGCCCGACTTCCTCGCCCGCTCGGTCGAGCGCGCCCGCCTGCCGAAGGAGACGGTGTCGTTCATCGCCGTGCCGCTGCGCGAGGGCGATCGGGTCTGCGGCGTGCTCGCCGCCCACCGGCTGCGGCACCGCCGGCGCGCGATCAACGACGACCTCGAGCTGCTGCAGACCGTCGGCACGCTGCTCGGCCAGGTGATCCGGGTCAACGAGGAGCTGCGCCGCCGCACCGAGCGGCTCGAGACCGAGAACCGCGACCTGCGCGAGCGGCTCGGGCACCAGCTGCCGAACTTCGGGATCCTCGGTGACTCGGCGGCGCTGCGCGCCGCGATCGCGCAGGCCCGCCGGCTCGCCACCGGCGACGCGACCGTGCTGCTGCTCGGCGAGTCCGGCACCGGCAAGGAGCTGTTCGCCCGGGCGATCCACCAGGCGAGCGACCGGGCCCGGCGGGCCTTCGTCAAGGTCAACTGCGCGGCGGTGCCGGAGTCGCTGTTCGAGTCGGAGTTCTTCGGCCACGAGCGCGGCGCGTTCACCGGCGCGGTGACCGCGCAGCCGGGTCGCTTCGAGCAGGCCGACGGCGGCACGCTGTTCCTCGACGAGGTCGGAAGAGCGTCGTGTAGGGAAAGAGTGTATGCCTGTGTGTAGATCTC
>ENA-UOYA01004533-UOYA01004533.1-activated-sludge-metagenome-genome-assembly--contig:-NODE-4533-length-11587-cov-6.940687_pt1 | contig 11587 bp, 12 predicted proteins | sample MGYA00238163_ERZ764804 | MGnify/ENA primary metagenome ERZ764804 (study PRJEB28919, sample SAMN05720223) | activated sludge metagenome | isolation source: Anaerobic digester | place: Hong Kong...
CCCGCCCAGCACCATCGGGTCTGATGCCATGATGGCAACGGGATAGCCGTCCATGCGCGCAAAGCCGGTGACGACGCTGGGGCCATGCTGGCTGCCAATCTCGAAGAAGCTGCCTTCATCAACCACCGCCTCGATGATCGGGCGGATCTTGTAGAGATGCCGCAGATCACGCGGGACCGCCTCGATCAGGCCGGGATCGCGTCGGTCTGGCCGGTCGCGCGGCGTGATGCGCGTCGGCAATTCATGGACCGAGGATGGCAAATAAGAGAGGAAGCGTCGCGCCTTGGCAAAGGCGTCTGCCTCGCTCTCGGCTTCATCGTCGATGGCGCCGTTCTTCGCGTGGATGGCAGAGCCGCCCAGCTCTTCCTTGGTGCGGTTTTCGCCCACGGCGGCGACGACAGGCGGCCCCGCAACAAACATCTGCGACAGGCCTTTCACCAGCACCGAATAATGCGCCATAACCTGACGTCCGGCGCCGAGCCCCGCAACCGGGCCAAGCCCGAGCGCCACGACGGGGACGGTCGAGAGATTGTCGACCATCAGTTCCCAGCCCGGCACTTCGGGCACATAGGTATATCCCGTCGTCTCCAGCGTCTTGACCGAGCCGCCCCCGCCTGTGCCTTCGATGAGGCGGACGAGGGGCATGCGATATTCATTCGCCAGCTTTTCAGACTGGATGAGCTTGCCATGAAGCGAAGCGTCAGCAGCCCCTCCGCGCACGGTGAAGTCATCGGCCTGCACCACGATGGGGCGGCCATCGATCCGCGCGCGACCGAACAGGATGTTGGCGGGCAGGAAGGAGGCCAGATTGCCCTTGGCATCATATTGCCCGACGCCGCCAAGCTTGCCGATCTCGCGGAAAGACCCCTTGTCGACCAGCGCGGCTATCCGCTCGCGCACGTTCAGCTTGCCGCTGTCTTTCTGGCGCTTGAGCTTTTCAGGGCCACCCATGCCTTCGGCAAGCTTCTGGCGGCGCTTGAGTTCTTCGACTTCTTTTTCCCAGCTCATACACCCTCTCTCGTTGCCATCATCGTCGGCGCAGTTGCCGTAAACGTCAAGCATGTGCGATGAGGGGCTCATGGGGAAGATCATCATCGCGCTGGGCGCATTGGGGCTGGTCGTTGGCGGCCTTGGGGTTGCAAGCAAATGGAGCCAATTGGGGCTGCTCAACAGCGTGGATGCGCTGCTGACGTTTGATGCGCCTGCAAGCAAGGTCGCAAGCGGCATCAGCTTTGGGCCAGAAGCGCGCCAGAAGCTGGATGTGTGGGCGCCGACAAGCCCTGCTAAGGCCCCGCGCGATGTGGTCGTCTTTTTCTATGGCGGCAGCTGGAACAGCGGCGACCGGGAGCTTTACGGCTTTGTCGGGCGTGCGCTTGCCGCACGTGGCTATGTCGTTGTCCTGCCCGATTATCGGCTGGTGCCCGAGGTCCGCTTCCCCGGCTTTGTCGAGGATGGGGCTGCGGCGGTCGCCTGGGTTCAGAAAAACATCTCGACCTATGGCGGCAATCCTGCGCGCATTCATCTGAGCGGCCATTCAGCGGGCGCACATATCGCGGCACTGCTCACGCTTGATCCGCACTGGCTCAAGCTGGCGGGAGCACCTGCGCACAGCATCCGCAGCTTTGCCGGGCTGGCGGGCCCCTATGACTTCCTGCCCTTCACCTCGGATGCGTCCAAGGCGGCCTTCGGGCAGATGCCGGATCCAAAGCCGAGCCAGCCGATCACCTTCGCCGCTAAAGATGCGCCGCCGATGCTGCTGCTCACGGGAAGCGTCGACACCACCGTCAAGCCGCGCAACAGCACGGCACTCGCGTCCGCCCAAAGCAAGCTCGGCGCGCCTGCCCACACGCTGTTTTATGAGGGGCTGGGGCATAGCGACATCCTCATGGCGATTGCCCGGCCCTTCCGCACCAAGGCGCCGGTCATTGATGATATCGCCACATTTTTCGATGGGGTTCGCTGACCGAACGATTATAGGGGGCACATCATGACCAATATGCACGTTGCCGCCCTTCAGCAGTCGTTCTCCGACGACATCGACACCAATATTGACCGCGTGGAAGCGCTGGTTCGCGAAGCCGCGTCGCGCGGCGCCAAGGTGATCCTGCCGAGCGAGCTCTTTGAGGGCCATTATTTCTGCAAGGTGCAGAATGAGGCCTTCTTCGCCCGCGCGCAGCCGGTGGACAGCCACAAGGCCGTCGTGGCGATGCGCAAGCTCGCCAAGGATCTGGGCGTTTACATTCCGACGAGCTTTTACGAGCGCGACGGCCAGCATTATTACAACAGCCTCGCGATGATCGATGATGCGGGCGAGGTGATGGGCGTCTATCGCAAGAGCCACATTCCCGATGGTCCGGGCTATTGCGAGAAATTCTATTTCCGCCCCGGCAATACGGGCTTCAAGGTCTGGCCGACGCGCTACGGCACCATCGGCATCGGTATTTGCTGGGATCAATGGTATCCCGAAACGGCGCGCGCGATGATGCTGATGGGGGCCGACGTCCTCTTCTTCCCGACTGCGATTGGCGATGAGCCTGAGGCGGAAGACCTCGATACCTCGCGCCTCTGGCGGCGCGCGATGATCGGCCATAGCGTCTCGAACGTCGTGCCCGTCGTGGCGGCCAACCGCGTCGGCGTGGAAGGCGAGATGAGCTTTTACGGCCACAGCTTCATCACCGATGAGCGCGGCGATTTCGTCGCGGAATTCGGTAATGGCACGGAAGGCGTGCTCGATGCCGTCTTCGACCTCGAAAAAATCCGTAAGCACCGCGCGACCTTCGGCTTCTTCAGGGATCGCAGGCCCAATCTCTACGGGCGGATAGCGGAAGACATCTGACGATGGCCGCCATTGTCCGGCAGCCTGCTGCAAGCCTTGTTGATTGCGAACTGACACACCTCGAGGCGCAGCCCATCGATATCGCGCAAGCCCATGCCGAGCACGCGGCCTATGTGGCGCTGCTCGAACGGCTGGGGGAGCGCGTGACGGTCCTTCCGGCGCTTGAGGCATTCCCCGACAGTTGTTTTGTCGAGGATGTGCTGCTGGCGCTGCCGGAGCTGTTCATCCTCACGCGGCCCGGCGCCTTGTCGCGGCGGGATGAGCCGCAGCACATTTCGTCCGCCTTGCCCGATGACCGGCCTGTGGCCGCTCTTGAAGCACCCGCGACGCTGGATGGGGGCGATGTGCTGCGGATCGGGCGAGACGTCTATGTCGGCCTCACCACGCGCACCAATGCGGACGCGGTGGACGCACTGGGCAGGCTGGTAGCGCCCTTTGGCTATCAGGTGCAGGGCATCGAGATTGATGCCGCGCTGCATCTCAAAACCGCGATCACCGCGCTTCCCGATGGGCGGCTGCTGCACAATCCCCGCTGGGTCGATGCCGCTCGATTTGGGGACCGTGCGGCCCTTGAGGCGCATTCCGATGAACCTTTTGCGGGCAACAGCCTGCTCGTGGGCGATACCGTGATCCTGCACGCCGGTCATGCGCGCACGGCAGCATTGCTGCGGGCGCAGGGCTATGCCGTGGAAACGACCGACATTTCGGAATTTGCCAAGGCCGAAGCCGGGCTGACCTGCCTGTCGGTCGTCTTCTAATTCTCGACGATCTGTCGTGCGTCCATCACGACAACATGGACCTGATAATAATATTTGCCCGAAGCTTTGCCCGTATCGTCGGTAAAGTCGATGCGCACGCGCCGGGCGATGCCTTCCACGGCGATGCGCTTGCCCTTGAAGCGCTTTTCCAGCGCCGCGACATCGGCTGACCCCGCCATCGCCTTGGCGACCATGGGCGTGAGAACCAGCGTCAGGCAGTTGCGGTCGCGATAGTCGGTTTCGGAATTGAGGAAGAAGCGTCCGCGCTGTCCGCCGACCGCCTTGACCTCCATTTCAAACTCGGCCGCCACGCCCGCGCGGGGGGCGAGGTAATTGGCATAGCTGACGGCTTCGACCGGGTTCAGGCAGCCGCGCGCGCATGGCTGGCGGGGGCCAACGCGCAGCACCGGCGCTGCGGGAGCCGATAGTGTCGGCGTGGCTTTGGCATCGCCCGGCATATCGTCCGGCAAGGCCAGCGCCATGGAGGAGCAAAGCCCGGCTGCGAGAAGGATGCGTCTCAACTCAGTCTCCGTTGCCTCGTGGCGCTGTCTGGTGCGGATTTAACCGCAGGCCAGCGCAAATACGTCGTCAAACATCTCGCCCGTCAGGCGGCCCGTATTCTGGTTGTATCGCGAGGTGTGATAGCTGTCGATCAGCGTGCGGCCATTGAGCAACTTGTGAACCGCTGCATGGGCGAAGCGACGCTTGGGGAGCTTTTCGCCACACGCCTTCACGACCGACTGGTGCGCGACTTGGCCGAGCGCGAGGATCGTCGTCAGCTTGGGCAGCGCATCAAGCGCATTTTCCAGATGCGGGCGGCAGGCGCGCAGTTCATCCGGCGTGGGCTTGTTCTCGGGCGGCAGGCACTTGACCGCGTTGAGGATGACGACGCCCTTCAGGTGTGCGCCATCGTTGCGGAAGCTGCCGTAAAGATGGCTCGGTTCGTGCGGCGGCTCGGCATAGTCGATGAGGTCGAATTTGCGGAGTGCTGCAAACAGCATCTCGCCCGAAGGATCGCCGGTGAACGGGCGTCCGGTGCGGTTCGCGCCATGTTTGCCGGGGGCAAGGCCGACAATGGCAAGCCAGGCATCGGGATCGCCAAAAGCGGGGACGGGTGCGTTCCAGAAGTTCGGGAATTCGGCCTGGCAGGCATGGCGATAGTCGACCAAGCGCGGGCAGAGCGCGCAATCGTGCGGCGCTTCGGTTGCGGGCAGGGGGCTGACGGGGGGAATAGTGATGATCATGGCGGCCCCTATCCCGCTTGTGCGGCGTGAAGTCGAGCGGATAAGGGGGGCTGTGCCGACATCGCTCTATGCCATCGCCTTGGGATCAAACCAACCGCACCCGCGGCTCGGGCGCCCGCGTGATGTGCTGGCGGCGGCATTTGGCGCGCTTGATGCTGCCCCCTTGTCGCTGGTTGAGGCCTCGCCGGTCATCGCGTCGCGTCCCATTGGCCCGTCGATCCGGACCTATGCCAATGCAGCGGCGCTTGTTGAAACAGCGCTGTCGCCGCGCGACCTGCTTGATCACCTGAAGTCCATCGAGGCCAGTTTCGGGCGCAAAGCGGGCGGAGAACGCTGGCGCGCGCGGGTGCTTGATCTTGATATCCTGCTTTGGTCGGGCGGCGCTTTTGCCGATGACGCGCTGTGCGTGCCGCATCGCGAAATGCGCAGGCGCGGCTTTGTGCTTGATCCGCTGGCGGCCATCGCGGCGGACTGGCGCGATCCTGTGAGCGGATTATCCGTCCGTCACTTGAAGGCGCGCCTTGACCGCAAAGCCCCCGCCGCATAGGGACGCCCCCAAGGTCGGGCCGTTAGCTCAGTCGGTAGAGCAACTGACTTTTAATCAGTAGGTCGCTGGTTCGAATCCAGCACGGCTCACCACCTACCTGCCCGGAACGAGGCCTGACATGACCCACATCTTCGATAAGTCCAAGCTTCCCAGCCGCCATGTGTCCGTGGGGCCGGAGCGCGCACCGCACCGCAGCTATTATTATGCGATGGGCCTTACCGAAGAAGAAATCGCGCGTCCGTTCGTCGGCATCGCCTCGGCGGGCAATGATTCGGCACCGTGCAACACGACGCTTGACCATCAGGCCGATATCGCACGCGTCGGCGTGGAAGTGGGCGGGGGCATGCCGCGCCGCTTCAACACCATCACCGTGACCGACGGCATTGCGATGGGGCATCAGGGGATGAAGTCCTCGCTCGTCAGCCGCGAAGTGATTGCCGATTCGGTCGAACTCTCGGTGCGTGGCCATTGCTATGACGCACTTGTCGGCTTTGCCGGTTGCGACAAGTCGCTGCCGGGCATGATGATGGCCATGCTGCGCCTCAACGTGCCGTCGATCTTCGTTTATGGCGGCTCGATCCTTCCGGGCCGCTATCAGGACCGCGACGTGACCGTTGTCGATGTGTTCGAAGTCGTCGGCAAGTTTGCTGCAGGCACCTGCCCGATTGATGAAGTCCATGCGCTTGAAAAGGTTGCCTGTCCGGGCCACGGCGCGTGCGGCGGGCAATATACCGCAAACACCATGGCATGCGTTGCCGAGGCTATCGGCCTTTCGCTCCCCAATTCCAACATGGCGCCCGCACCCTACACCACGCGTGACCAGATCGCCCATGCGGCAGGCGTGCAGGTGATGGACCTGCTGGCGAAGAACATCCGCCCGCGTGACATCTGCACACTTGAAGCGTTCGAAAACGCGGCCCGTGTCGTGGCGGCGACGGGCGGCTCGACCAATGGCGCGCTGCATCTGCCCGCAATGGCGCATGAAGCGGGCCTTGAGTTTGACCTGTTCGACGTTGCCGAAATCTTCAAGACGACGCCGTACATGGCCGATCTGAAGCCCGGCGGAAACTATGTCGCCAAGGACATGTACGAAGCCGGTGGCGTCTACATGCTGATGAAGTCGCTGCTCTCCGAAGGCCTGCTCCACGGCAATTGCATGACCGTGACCGGCAAGACGCTCGGCGAGAATATCGACGAGATCACGTGGAACCCCGAGCAGAAGGTCATCCACCCGGCCACCAAGCCGCTGTCGCCCACGGGCGGCGTTGTTGGCCTCAAGGGCAGCCTTGCTCCCAATGGCGCCATCGTGAAGGTTGCGGGCATGCACCGCCTCCAGTTTACCGGCCCGGCCCGCGTCTTTGACTGTGAGGAAGATGCCTTTGCCGCGGTTGAGCATCGCCAGATCCAGGAAGGCGAAGTTGTCGTCATCCGTTATGAAGGCCCCAAGGGTGGCCCCGGCATGCGCGAAATGCTGTCGACCACGGCCGCGCTTTACGGCCTTGGCATGGGTGAGAAGGTTGCGCTCATCACCGATGGCCGCTTCTCGGGCGCGACGCGCGGCTTTTGCATCGGCCATGTCGGCCCCGAAGCTGCCGAATGCGGCCCGATCGCACTGGTTGAAAATGGCGACATGATCGCGATTGACGCTGAAAAGGGCAGCATCGACCTGCTGGTCGACGAAGCCGTGCTTGAAGAGCGCAAGAAGAGCTGGACGCCGCGCGAGACCGATTATGGCTCGGGTGCGCTGTGGCGTTATGCGCAGAATGTCGGCCCGGCTTATCAGGGTGCCGTCACGCATCCGGGCGGCAAGGCCGAGCGCCATGTCTATGCGGACATCTAGTCCGCTCCTCCTGCTGGCGCTCGCTGCCTGCAGCGCCGCGCCGCAGGATGAGGCTGCCTCGAAAGCGGCCGCTGCCAGCGCCATTTCCTGCGCTGTTTCGGGCGCGACGGTGTTCGCCGCGCGTTGCCATGTTGAACAAAGTCCGTCGAAGGACGGGCTCGTCCTCACGCTCCGCCACCCCGATGGCGGATTCCGCCGTCTGCTGGTCGTGCGCGATGGTCGCGGCGTCATTGCGGCAGACGGCGCCGATAAGGCGGTTGTCACGCCGATTGCGGGCAACATGATCGAGGTTGCGCTTGCAGGTGATGTCTATCGCTTGCCGGCCACCGTCCGGGCGCCTGCCCGACCGTAAAGCCTTCCCACATTGCGGCATAATGCGTAAGCGGGAGCGATGCTGCCCCCGCTCACCGGACCCGTGCTGACTGCCGCCCAAACGCGCGCTGCCGAAGAGGCTGCAATGGCGGGCGGAACGAGCGTCGATACGCTGATGGAGCGCGCAGGGCACGCGATTGCCGAAGCCGTGTGGCGCTTTGGGGGTGATCGCGCGGTGCTGGTGCTGTGCGGACCGGGCAATAATGGCGGCGACGGATATGTGGCCGCACGCATCCTGAAGGCGCGCGGGATATCGGTACGCGTCGCTGCGCTTGCTGAGCCCCGGACCGATGTTGCGCGCCGTGCCGCTGCCCTTTGGGACGGATCGGTCGAGGCCGTTGAGGGTGCGGCGCCCGCACCAATAATCGTCGATGCCCTGTTCGGCACCGGACTTGCCCGTGCGCTCGATGCGGAACTGACGCAGCAACTCCAGCGCCTGCGGGCTGCCGCCCGACTTGTGGTTGCGGTGGACGTGCCGAGCGGCGTCGGGACCGATGATGGTGCCAATCTCGGGGCAGTCGCCGCCGATGTCACGGTGGCGCTCGCCGCGCTCAAGCCCGCGCATCTGCTGCAACCGGCGGCCGGGCTGTGTGGCCATGTGATGCGCGCCGACATTGGCATTGCGGCGGAAAGCGCCATGTCGGTCATCGCGCGCCCTCGGCTTGCGGCGCCCGGCCCTGCCGACCACAAATATACGCGCGGGCTGGTCACGGTTGTTGGTGGTGCCATGCCCGGCGCGGCGCGGCTGGTGGCGACGGCGGCGGCGCGCAGTGGCGCAGGATATGTCGTGCTGGTTGGCGATGCCGGGGAGACAGGCACGCCCAATTCGGTCGTGCGCCGCACGGTCGAGGATGCACTTGCTGATGAGCGGACGGCGGCGCTCGTCATCGGATCGGGATTGGGGCGTGATGAAGCTGCCGAAGCCCTGCTGTCACGCGCGCTGGCGACCAGCTTTCCGCTCGTGCTTGATGCCGATGCGCTCCGCTTTTTGACCGCACGCCAGTTGAAGGCGCGCATGGCACCAACCCTTCTCACGCCGCACGAAGGCGAGTTCACGGCGCTGTTCGGGCGGGGGCAGGGCAGCAAGATCGAGCGTGCCCGCGCAGCGGCAGAAGCGAGCGGATGCACGATCATCTTCAAGGGCGCAGACACCGTTGTCGCTTCGCCCGATGGCTGCGTCGGGCTGGGCGCACGCGCTTCGCATTGGCTTGCAAGTGCAGGCACGGGCGATGTGCTCGCCGGGGTATCTGCTGCGATGCTCGCCCGGCGGATGGACAGCCATGAGGCTGCCTGTGCGGCTGTCTGGCTGCACGCAGACGCCGCGCGCCGCGCCGGGGCAGGGCTAATTGCCGATGATCTGTGCCTGCACCTTCCTGCTGCCTTGGCCGCCATATCATGAGTGACGAAACCTTGACTGACGAGACTTTGACTGGCGAACCCGCTGACGAACTGATTGTCCGCCTTGCCGCACGCGGGGACGGCGTGACGGCGAGCGGACGCTATTCGCCGATGGCGGCGCCCGGAGACATATTGGCCGTGGATGGCACGCTGACGCCGGGGCCGCATCACATTGCCCCTGCCTGCCGCCATTTTCCGGCGTGCGGCGGGTGCCAGTTGCAGCATGTCGATGACGCCGCCTTTGCCGACTTCGCCGTTGAGCGGATCGAGAGTGCGCTCGCGATGCACAAGATCAGCGGCATTGATATTCGCACGCCGCATCTCTCGCCGCCGGGCACGCGCCGTCGCGTCTCGCTGCGCGCCGAGCGGCGGGGGCGGCAGGTGCTGATTGGCTTCAACGAAGGCAAGTCCGCCCGCGTTGTCGATCTCAAGCAATGCCCGGTGATGGCGCCCGAGCTTGAAGCGATGATCGGCCCGCTGCGGACGCTGCTCGGCAAGCTTCTGGCCGACCGGCGTGGGGCAGGGGTGCAGATGACGCTAGCGGATCAGGGCATTGACCTTTTGATCTCCGATGTGACCGCCGAAGGGCTGGACGCCGTGATGGCACTCTCTGATTTTGCGCAGGAGCACCGGCTGGCGCGGCTCTCGCTCGATGAGGGCTTTGGCCCCACCGCGCGCTGGGAGCCGGAGCCGGTGACCATCCGGCTGGGCGGCGTGGCCGTGCCGCTGCCCGAAGGCGCATTCCTGCAAGCCACGGCCGATGGCGAGGCCGCACTTGTTGCCGCCGTGCTCGAAGCCGTTGGTCCGGCGGAACGCACGGTCGATCTGTTTGCCGGGCTTGGCACCTTTGCGCTCGCCTTGCCGGGCGCTGTACTGGCGGCGGAAGGCGCGCGCGATGCCATTCTTGCACTCGCCGGAGCCGCGAACCGCGCGGGCCGCCATGTGAAGGCCGAACATCGCGACCTGTTCCGCCGTCCGATCACCGCCAAGGAGCTTGCCGGGTTTGACGCCGTGGTGCTTGACCCGCCGCGTGCGGGGGCGAAGGAGCAGGTGATCGAGTTGGTCGCCTCTGGCGTGCCGCGCGTCGCCTATGTCAGCTGCAACCCGACGACCTTTGCGCGCGATGCCCGTGAATTCGTGCAGGCAGGCTATACGCTCGACTGGATTCAGCCGGTCGGCCAGTTCCGCTGGTCAACCCATGTGGAACTGGCCGCCGCCTTTTCAAAGGCCTGAGTAAGGCCTGTCGCTTAGTGCGCGAAGGCGATGAGCAGCGTGTGCGCCACGAGCATCATCAGCACGAGGCTTGAGAGTGCGAACACGAGGAAGCGCACCATCACCTTGTTGACGGTCGCCTGGATGATCGAGTGCAGGATGCGCAGGCCTGCATAAACCCAGGCGAGCTGGGCGTTGAAGCCATCACCCGCGCCCATGAAGGCGAGCGCCAGCGCCACCGCGTAAAACACCGTCGGCGCTTCGTGCAGATGGTTGTAGTTATGCGCTTTCCACTGGACGTTTGCGGGCAGCAGATCGTCCAGCGTCTGCCCGCCCTGTTTCACCAGCTCATCGGCATTCACCTTGGCGGCGCCCATGGCCGGAATGCGCGTGGCATACATCCACAGCCACATGATCATCGTCCAGGCGGCAAGCACCGCCATCGGCTTCAGGATTTCGCTATGCATTTCCATTGGATCAAACTCCCAGAGTTGCGCGCACGGCGTTGACCGCCAGCACGATGAGGCACGCAGACGCGGCCATGAACAGCCCGAAGCGCACGGGCATGATGGTGTTGACGGTCGACTGCCACAGGCTGTGCGCGATGCGTAAGGCCACATAGGCCCAGGCGAGCGTCACATTGGTGCCGTGCCCTTGGCCGATCATCGCAAGGATGATGACGGTCGGGTAAAAGATCGTCGGCTGTTCCATCAGATGCGTGTAATTGTGCGATTTCCACTGCACATTGTCGGGCAGTACGCCATCAAGGTTCACGCCTCGCCCACCCGGCGGCACGTTCTTGATGTCCATTCCCGATTTCGCGATGGCCGGAAAGCGCGTCGCGCCCATCCAAAGCAGCATCAGCAGCGACCACAGCACCAGCACGGCGGCTGGCGCAAGGATTTGCGTCTCCATGATTATCCCCTCCTCGATATGTTTTGTGTCGAGGCGCCAAGGCTGCCCGAGCCCGAGTCGCGGGTCAAGCAGAACGGGGACGGGACGCCCCGGCCGGATCTGGAAGTGGAGGAAGTTGAGGCCCATGCGGGGGTGAAAATCCCGCCCCAAAGGGTCTGACCGCGCCTGCGCGGGGGAAGGTGGATGGAGGCAAGAAACGGGATGCGCGCCATGCCCTGAAGCGGAGCAGGCGAAACCCTATTTTGCAAGGGGGGTGTGGCCCCAAACAAAAAGCCCCGGCCTTTTGGGCCAGGGCTTTCCTGTTTTCGTGCGGTGACGCGTTTAGGCGAAGAGCTTGGCCCAGGCGCGCTTGTCGCGGGTTTTCCAGTGGCCGCGATGATAGGCGTCCGAGGCGAGGAGCGGCATGACCGAGCCTGCTTCGGCAAAGACCATCTGTTCGATGCCCGTGTTCACCTTGCCCCAGCT
>ENA-UOYA01004535-UOYA01004535.1-activated-sludge-metagenome-genome-assembly--contig:-NODE-4535-length-11585-cov-3.488118_pt1 | contig 11585 bp, 11 predicted proteins | sample MGYA00238163_ERZ764804 | MGnify/ENA primary metagenome ERZ764804 (study PRJEB28919, sample SAMN05720223) | activated sludge metagenome | isolation source: Anaerobic digester | place: Hong Kong...
ACAGCCGTCAGTGCGGCCATCGCACCCATCCAGGCAGAAATGGCTGTCCATCCTCCTAATCGGTATAAACCAAATAAAATGATCTCTCCCAACCAGGAATGATTTACCCAGGTTTCTCCTTCGCGTGTATACGAAAACATATCGGTAATCAATGGATGCCCTGTTTCAATCATTACCTGCCCGCTGCGCAAATGCCACCACAGGTCAGAATCGATTGGTGAACGTGACGCGACCAGAAATACCATCAAAACTACGAGTACCGGAATTAAAAGCTGAAACCCACTTGTGGATTTTTGGGGTGAGGGATCATAATCGGAAGAGGTCATTTCACGTTTTCCATGCGGGGAGTTAATTCATTCTGAATCTCAGCCGGTCTGACTGGTCGGCTTAATGAATAATAAATAAGAAAATCACCGATTTTCTTTTCCTTCCACGTCACACCCAACCGGGTAAAACCTTCCCTTAAGGCTTGATCTAACGAAGGATTAAATGTTGTAATATAGGCCGTCTGTGGTGAAGAATCCACCAATTCGGTGTATCGCGCTATACGGTCATCCCGGCTGGTGTAGCGAAGGTCTTGATGATAGGGTAATCGAGGCACAAAGAGAATTTTTTCCTCAGTAAGGAAAGCCAGTGGATATGCTACCCAGTAATTTGAATAACCGCGGGTTTCGCCATTTGACTGTAAAAAATGAATCAAATCATCATCATAATGGTGATCAATCCAACTTACCCGGTCAAACTGGGTGGTTATCCAGGGTGATCCGACAGCGGATTCAATTGTTCCAATTGCAGCAAACACCAATAGTATTACGGGTATAGCATACCGGATACGACGAGGTACTTCTGCTTTTACAACCACGCGTGATATGCAAAGAGCTAGTGGAATTACCAGCGGCAGGAAATACCGTCCTGATGGGTCCAATCCAAACGAGGTAAAAACAAATCCTGCCATCAACAATCCGACAGACATGATCAACATTTTCCAGCCCAAGCGAGTAGGTTGGGTTTCATTCTTATAAATACCCGGGAATTTCCAGAATACCCATCCCCAGATCATTATTATTAAAGGTAGCAGAGGCAGCGCTAACCACTTGACATCCCATGGGGGACGCAGACCTAACGCGGCAGGCAATCCAAGGAAGATAAAATAGAACAGATGCTTAATTGAACGAATTACCCAATTCTCATTTTCCACCGCTATAGCCGACCCAAAAAGTTCCTTGAGTTGTGTTAAAAATCCTGCCTGTAAGCTGGCAAACCACCACGGAAATGACCCCAGGATGAATGCCAGGATAAATATTAGCGTCGCCGTAACCCATCCACCTGGTAGATTTTTCCGTCGTTTCCACAGTTCCACACACGCGAAAAAGACAGCCGGAATGGTTGACACCAGAGAAAGTCCAAGAACCCAGAATCCCAACCCTGAGAAAAATCCCAGAAAGCCGAAAACCAATACGTCTTTTCCAGGAGTCGTTCTATCTGCGTTGGAGATTAACTGCATTGAACAGAGAAACGCGATATTTGACAGAAGAAGAGTCTCCCCATACCCTCCGAGAGTGACGGTTGTATATAAAGTCGTGTTGACAACCGGCACAGACAAAAGCAAAGCGGCAAGCAAACCTGTTGCCCAATCAGCGGTTAATTTTCGTCCCAGTAAGGCTGTCGTTATAATAGTACAGGAATACAGAATCACTTGAAGTATCCGGATAGCTAAAACGGATTCGCCCAACAGGGAAAAAAGACCAGCTACGAGAAACGCGTCAAGGCTGCCCATATACGATTGTCCGTAGAAAAAGATCGGGCGTTCTCCCTGAAGAATGTGGCGGGCCATAATTCCGGTGATGGCTTCATCTGAATTAAATGGGAAGGCGCCTGAAATCAACCAGATTACCTTCCAGATAACCGTAATCAAGAGGATGATGGTCAGCCAGACCCAAATGGGTATTCTGAGTGCCAAATTGTCTTTTCCGATTTTACGGTTTCGATTTTCCATCAAATTATTGTAGCGCAAAATGAAAACCTTCCCCTGGCAAAAAGTCATTCTGGCAATTCTGTTTCTTCTCATCCTGTGGTTTTATTTCACCGGTATTCCATCGGTTCCATTCCACCCCGATGAAAGCACCCAGATATTCATGAGTTCGGATGTATCGATTTCAACCGATATGCTTGCCTTCGTACCGGGTAATAAAACTGGTGATAGATGGCGGTTGCGGCTGATCGATTCTCCCCTTTCACGAACTATGATGGGATGGGCTTTAAAAATTAATAACATGAAATCCAATCCAGCCGATTGGAACTGGTCAGCAGACTGGCAAACCAATATTGCATCGGGAGCGATGCCGGCTGATAATACTTTGTACACAGCCCGATGGTCAGTTGCCTGGGTGTTTCCATTCACCTGTCTGTTTCTTTACCTGCTGGCAAAAAAGATCAACGGAAAGTCAACAGCCGTGATCGCGGTTTTGTTAATGACCACCAACGCGCTTGTTCTTATACATACCCGTCGGGCTATGTCAGAAAGTGTGCTTCTCTGTACGACAACCGCATTAATCTGGTTGATTATCGACTTTAAGAACAGACCCTGGTTAACAGCGATCTTATCCGGATTGGCTGTTAATGCCAAACAGACGGCAATCCCGTTAATGGCTCTGGCTGGGGTCGAGATCTTTCTATTACCCAACACAGTCAGTCTGTCAAAAAAAGTACGGAATATATTAGTTTTTTTCACGATCATATTGGGAATAAGTTGGTCACTTAATCCAGCCTACTGGCGATATCCAACAGAGGCGATCCGTGAAGGACTGAGTCAACGTCAAGAGCTAACCACAAAAATGCGCGCGGATTATCACACATCCAAAAATCCTTTGGAACAAATGATATTCTTGATCGCGCAGGTCTTTATCCAACCACCGGCAGCATATGACGTAATGAATTATGCCGAGGACACAGCTTCAGCCGTTGATGCTTATTTATCACAGCCATACAACACCTTATTTCGCGGACTCTTCGGTGGAGCATTGTTTTTAATTTTGTCGATTTTGGGATGGATAATCCTTTGGAGACAATCCAGAAAAAAATCTAGAGACAGACAACTGTCATTTCTGATATTGAATTTAATACTACTGGTTTTTATCCTGATGTTGATGTTTGCGTCAGCCGCGCCTTTTCAGCGGTATTACATCATTCTCGTTCCAGTTCTGAGTATCTATCAGGCTACCGCTGTGGTTTTCCTCTGGAATTCTCTGTCGCGCGGAATAAAAAAATGGACTGCCAGCAGTAGCAGTCCATTAGAAAGTTGATTAGAGTTTGATCCGGAAAACCCTGTGATTTTTATACGCTCTTCCCCCGACATTTTGTAGATCTTTCCGCATCTGTACAGCGGTTTCAGCTACCTGGGTCAGTTCGGCGTGTTCAAAGCCAAAATCTTCGATTGTTTTTTGCATTTCCGAATATAGCAAAGCGGCACCTCCACGGCCATGGTACTCCGGCAACACGCCGGCGCCATTGAGTGAAACAACCTTTGCCTTTTTCATTTCCATCATCATATCAATAATTCCCCATATGGTAATCTTGCCGCCGTGCCTTTGTAATGCCGCAGAAATATCGGGGAAAGCCAATAAAAAGCCAACGATCTTATCGTTATACGTAATAATCTTAATTAGTTTGGGGTTAATCACGGATAAAAGGTTATCCACCAGTAGTTTGATCTCCCCATCGGTAAGCGGATAATATTCCCAGTTATTAACAAACGTATCGTTATACGCACGACCTATGGCATCCGCCATTTTTATAATCTGGCGTTTGTTTTTAAACTGAACCACTTTAAATGAACCGCGTTCTCGAACACGACGGGCGATTTCCTGTGCTTTTTCCGGTAGTCGGAAGTTTTCACATGAGAGGTAGCAAGAAACAAAGTCAACTTCTTTTTCAAAACCAATATTCTCTAACAATTTTGCGTAGTACTCATAGTTGTAATTCATCATAACCATCATCTGGCGTTCTTCAAAACCTTCAACCAGAATACTATACCCATCAAACGCGGAAAAACCTTTAGGGCCTACCAGAGTATCAAGTCCTCTCGCTTTCGCCCATTCAAAAACCCGGGCAAACAGGGCATTCGCTGCTTCCTGATCATTTTCAATTTCAAATAAATAGAACTGTGCTTTTTTTACATTGTGGTAATTATTGAAGGACCGATTTTCCATGGCAGCGATTCGACCTACCATGCGACCATCACGGTACACGGCAAAAAAATCCGCGTCATTTAATTCATAGAAGGGGTGCTTCTTCTTATTCAGCATCAATTTTATGTCATTAATAAAGGGCGGTACCCATTGCGGGCAATCTTTATAAAGACGGAACGGCAGCATGACAAACTCTTCGACCTGCTGCTTATTAGAAAGATCGATTTGCTCAACAGTGACCATTTTTCCTCGCCATTTTTTATATGAAATAACACTGATTCAATGAAGCAGATACCCAAAAGTATACACCGCAAGCGAGTAAAGATTAAGGTTAGATTAAATGAAAATAGACCCCATTATTATGGAGAATCTATTTATGTGTTGATAGTAGTTACTTTATCTCAGCCCCTGTCAGTATCACTTCTACCGGTGTGCCTATACCAGCGCTCAACACATTCGCGGCATTACCATTCACAATACAAATGCTTAACCGTCCGGCACTATTAATCAAGGCAACCAACTGACCGGGCTTTCCGTCCGCAAATGTTGACACACAGTGCACAATCGTTTTTCCTGCCACTCTGACCTTAATATTTTTTAGATCATACCCATCCAGAATACTTTTTTCAAGGTTGGTTTCCAGGCTGCCAAAATGATCTACCGCCCAAACCTCTCCTGACCAACCTCGCCGAGTTTGTTCAGGGCAAGGGACATTTAATACAACCGGATTATCAATTTCCACTCCAAAATCTTCCAACGCGGCACCCGCAGCCAGATATGCGGCAGCCGGGGCATACAGGTCTCTACCGTGAAATACAGGGCTGACTGGTTCCAACCGGAAGTGAGGATTTTCCAGTTTGAAAGTCCGCAATTGCTTATGGTTTTCCTTTGCTCTTTTTATCACAAATGTAAAGAGACCATTATCCGGACCGATAAACAGATAATGTCCGGCCCGGATGGCAATCGCCTGACGATTCACTCCCCCGCCAGGATCAATGACCGCAAGGTGAATTGTTCCGGCTGGAAAATACTGATAAGCACGATCTAAAGCAAGAGCACCGGCCCGAATATTTTGTGGGGGAATGAGATGGGTCAGGTCAATTGTCTTCGCGTTGGGCGCGATATCGGCAATAATGCCCTTCATGATTCCAACATAAGGATCACTAACACCAAAATCTGTGAGTAGAGTAATTATTGGATGTTCCGGTTTGGTCATAATGATGGCACGATCTTTAGTTTTATTTCTCTGTCAAACATCAATGATAACAAATCTGACTTTTCCATGCCACCTTCCAGCTCTTCTACCGATGGAAATGCCGAGGCGCAGGAAATAACAATTTTGTCCTTTTTCAATTTGCAGACCAGGTCTTTTATTCTTCCCTGGTGTGTCCGATCCAACCCATCTGCCAGACGCAAGAAAGCAGACATGATCTGTACCTTTTTTCGGTCGTTCATATTCAATGCGGCAAAGTGGTCATGAGACATGTTGGGAAGAGCTTTTCTGTGATACCGGGCAATTGAGCCGATTATAAGGCGATCATGATGGTTAAATGGCAGAAGTTGTGTTTCTAAAATAATACGCAATGAGGTTTTATGATGATTGCGCCAGCCTTCCACCCATCCGATATCATGCAAAATGGCTGCCGATTGCAATAGAAATCTATCTTTCTTATTAAGATGATGAGCAGACTGAAGGTCATCGAATAACCGCATGGTCAGGCGCGCTACATGGTTTACATGAATGAACTCGCTCTCACATGTTTTTGCAAGTTCGATCACGGCTGAGTGAATCTCAGAGTGATCCTCTAATTTAATATCCTGCCCTGACATCATTACTCTTCTACCTTCTTTTTTCGCGATGTGACTGTCTTGCTGGTTGGCTCATCCATTTGAGTGACTTCGCGCACGACTTCCACTTTTTCTTCCGGAAAACCTTTTTTATCTTTTTTATCTTTAATTACCGGTTTGTTCTGTTGTTTTTCCGCATTATTATCGTTTACAGTGGTTGATTTTTCTGCCAGAATGTCATCAAGGCTGATTCCCCGGCGGGTAATTTCAGCAAATACATCGGGTAGACCTGCTGCGATCTGGGCAGAAGCAGCGCTTTCAACATCATAATCAATCCGGAAAAAGTCAACTTCAACTTTGTGTTTCTTTATGGTAAGAACCGCGTACGATGCTCTGGGATCGTTATCAAACATGCGGCCCACACTCCCCGGATTGATGAAGATAGATCCGCCGGCAAACCTCATGAATGGTTGATGCGAATGACCGCATAGAATAATATTGGCACGGGCTTTATGTGCCAGTTCCTTCAAGTGTTCTTGCGGGGTCTCATCGGTCAATGGTTCATCAATTGAATCCGGACTACCATGAGTGAAAAGGATCTTCCAATCCTTAATCACCTCTTTGCGAGTTTCCGGTAAATCCTTCAGGAAGGCAAGACTCTTCCTGGACAATTGGTGGTATGTCCAATCAAACGACAGCCATTTTTCCAGAACCATTTTTTCCTTCCATTCCGTGCTTTTCTTCGGAATTTTCAACACAGATTGGTCATAATTTCCGATGATGGAAGTGGCTTTCAATTTTTTAAGAAGCAGAATAACCTGGTCAGGATTGGCGCCAAAACCGGTGAAATCACCCAAACACCAGATTGTCTTTACCTTTAGCTCACCCGCATGTTTTAATACGGCTTCAATGGCGGGTAAATTTCCATGAATATCAGATACCAATGCGACCTTCATTATTCTCCTCCGTTATTTACTTGCTTAATAAGAGATAATGGCATGATTTCTTTTTCCTCAAAGAAAGGAACCTGCAACAATTGAAATAACGTATCCCAGACTCCTTCATTTTTCCAACGGTTCCAATTTTGTAAAAATGTATTGTATAGTTCATTACGATATTGGGCTCGGTTTTCCAGTAAATAATTAATACCCGGTTCAAACCGGCCGGCATACCGGTCACGCCCAAAATACGCGATAGTCAGCGTACGTTCTTTCTCAAGAAATAATGGCAATTCAGTCATCCAAACATCGCAATCATGAATGTATCCCAGGGTTTCCTGCGCGTTTTTCATTATTCCCATGTGCAGCTTCAATTCATGTGAATAAATAGAAGAGAAGCATTCCATCGTGTACCGGAGGTTTTTACCTGCTACGCGCATAGCATGTAGATCATCGATATTTGTTGGATCGAGAATTCGCTCTTCATACGACTTAAAAACGTCAAAATTGGAACGAATACTTTCAAACGACTTCCGATATAAACTCGGAGTGTATAGATATACAGTTTGATTGCGTGAAATCAATCCGGCGCATTCCGCTCGCATCTCTTCCACCACGCCGGATGATACAAAATCATCCAACCGGGAAATTACTCTGGTTTGCAGGTTTTGACGCCGTTGATTCAACCGCAATAAAAGCCGATGAAAACCCGCTTGCATTTTCGGGTCTGGCAGATCTTTCATTAGTGTCTTTACTGTGACGGTCTGCACATCCGTATCACGCGCGGCACCCAGCGCGCCGGTCAACCGGCGAACATTTTGCAGCCAAATACCGCTCCGCTTGGCTGGCAAACAATCGTGAAATACATCCAGTATCGCCCGTATTCGGCGAGAAGAAACCCGGGTTTTATGAACAGCCTCAATGTCTTTAGCTGCCCGTACACCATCGATTTCCGCCATAAGTATATCGATCTGATTTAAAAGCAGACCGGCGGAAAAAATGCGGATACTATCTTCCGGTTTTTGTTTCACCAGGGTTTCCTCACTTGTCCGCCGGTTTATCGTAGCGAAAAAAATCCGAATTAATCAGGCAAGCGTTCGAATAATCCTTTGACCTGCGCTTTTAGATCATTAAAAACAGCCTGAACCGGACGGGTGGCATCAACACTCACAAAGCCAAACTCGTCAGACATTTTTTCAAATTGTTCAATCAATTTTCCCTGATAAATGACAAAGCTGTCGTAAATATTATCCGCACAACGAATATCCATACCGGATTCCCAGTAATCAAATCCTCGTCCGTGAACCAACCGGGCAACCAATGAATCTACATCAGACCGCATGTAAATAACAAGGTCTGGTTTCAACGCAAAACCGTAAATGGCCCGGGCACGATCTGGATCAGCGCCACGAACAATATCACGAGCAATAATTGAGAAAAAATATCGATCAGATAAAACAACAAAACCTGCTTTGAGTGCCGGGATGATCTGGTTTTCCAGCCGGTCCGCAAAATCAGTGGCATAAAACAGGCTCATTGTCAGCGGGCTGAGCGTGTGGCCATTTTTCGCGGCTTCCAGACCAACCTGGGTTAAAGGTGACCGGTGTAATCCGGTATCGCTTACAGCATACCCTTCATCTTCCAGCCATCGGCGGAGTAATTGGATTTGAGTTGACCGCCCTACACCATCGGTACCTTCCAGCACAATCAGTTTCCCCTCAAGTTCCTTGATGGGATGATACGGGAAACCGGCTCCATAAAATTCAACTGAATGCATGCCTGCCTCCCTTAATTAAAAACCGCTGTGCGGCGTCGTGTGCGGACCAATGGATTGGGAAGTCCTTCCCAGCCCCGTAACATTTTTGTTACCAACTGACGGACAATTTTCTGTTCTTTTTGCACCGATTCGGTACCATCAAGAACTGTCATACCAAATTCATCCACCATCTTTTCATATTCGTCAATGACCCGTTGCTGGAACAACCGGAAACTTGTAACTTTGTTGTCAGATAATCCCAGATCCATACCGGCTTCGTAATACTTGATCTTGGCGCGGCTTGAAAGTATCCGGTCAACAGCTACATCCAGCGGAACACGGAAATACAGGGTCAAATCTGGCATGGGAGCGAAAGAATACAGGCTTCGTACCCATTGTGGATCCACACCACGGGCTACATCGCGGGCGAAGGCGGTGAACGCGTAGCGGTCAGCCAGAACTATTCCACCGGCTTTCAGTAATGGAAAGATGTAACGCTCCCATCGGTCTGCGAAATCCGTAGCGGTCATAAGGCTGAAGGTTGTTGGTGTAAACATCTTCTTTTCCTTCGCCATGCGCGAGGTGGATTTGACCAGATCCGAGCTGTTCCATTCGCTAAAATAAACGGAATGACCTTTTGATAGCAGCCATTTATGTAAAAGATCTATCTGTGTTGATTTTCCACTGCCATCGATGCCTTCTACGACGATCAGTTTTCCTTTATAGTTACCTGTCGATAACATTCATCTCCTGCCTTTAACGTCTGGATGTTTTGTTAACTATTATAGTGCAATGGATTCTATTCCGTATCTTCATCATCTGACGAATCCATTTCCATTAATTCGCCAGTGGTGATAAATACTGTCCGCTCACATATATTTGTCACGCGGTCTGCCAGGCGTTCCAGGTTATGAACAACCCAGAGGAGAAGGTTTATTGATTCGATTGCTTGAGGATCAGCAATCATCTGGTGAATAAGCTGATGATAAATCTCATTGTAAAGAGAATCAACCGCCACATCTTCGGCAGGAATTTTGCTGGCCACTCTGGCATCTTCATGAACAAACGCGCTGAGCGCGCGATGAAGCATCCCTACCCCAAGTTCACCCATTCTTTCTATCTCGCGAATTGGAACTTGCAATTCTGTATCGCCCAGCCGCATGGTTACTTTTGCTATACCTTTCGCGTAATCTCCCATGCGTTCCAATTCCGTAATGATTTCAAGTATGGCGGCCAGAAACCGAAGATCATGCGCCATAGGTTGCTGAGTGGCAATAGTAATAATGATGGCGTTTTCAATCGCGTAGCGTTTGTCGTTGATTAAAATGTCGTCATCGTAAAGAGTACGGGCAGTTTTTACATCCCGGTTCTTTAATGCGGTGATAGAGTTCAATGTTGCTTCTTCAACCATACTCCCAAGCAAAAGAACTTCATCGATTAATTGTTTGATCTGGTGTGTAAGTATTTCGCGTGTCATAAATTCACCTGGCTCTTCTTTATCACCCGATTTCTAACCATACCGGCCGGTGATGTAATCTTCAGTTCGTTTGTCATGAGGATTCGTGAAGATATGGCTGGTCTCACCGTATTCTACCATGAGGCCTGCCCTGTCCGAATCCATGGTAAAGAATGCCGTGTAGTCAGAAGCTCGTGCAGCTTGCTGCATATTGTGGGTAACGATGATGATGGTATAGTCCTTTGATAATTCGCGCATCAAGTCTTCAATTTTCAGGGTGGCAATTGGATCCAGCGCTGAACAGGGCTCATCCATAAGGATGATATCTGGTTTGACAGCCAGCGCTCGAGCGATGCACAATCGTTGCTGTTGTCCGCCCGAAAGGGATAAGCCTGATTTTTTCAGGTGGTCTTTCACTTCATCCCAAAGGGCCGCCTGACGCAAAGCCTGTTCCACTGGTTCGCTCAGGTCGCCCTTCATGCCATTTATTCTCAAGCCCCACGCGACATTGTCGAAAATTGATTTAGGGAAGGGATTAGGCTTCTGGAAAACCATGCCGATTCGTTGGCGTACCTGCACAGGATCCACATCATCGGCATAAATATTGTGCCCCTGAAACGTGATCTGCCCGGTGACATGGCAGTTTGGAATAAAATCATTCATGCGGTTAAATGATCGCAATACGGTACTTTTTCCGCATCCTGAGGGGCCGATAATCGCGGTAATTTTGTTTGGATTGATCTTCATGAAAACATTTTTTACGGCTCTGAAATTGCCGTAAAAAATACTCAGATCTTCCGCGTCAATGATAGATGGAATTGTTTGGTTTTGTGTAGTACTCATGAAATCCGCCTGGTGAAGCGGTTGCGCATCAAGATGGCAAACGCGTTAAGAGATAGCAGTAGAACTAATAATACCAGAATGGCTGCCGCCGCGATATTCCGAAATTCTTCCTGCGGGCGAGTGGTCCAGTTATAAATCTGGATTGGCAGCGCGGTAAACCGCGAGAACAAACCGCTTGGATCCTTGTTAATAAAAGATGATGCTCCCACAAGGATCAGGGGGGCTGTTTCTCCGATAGCGCGTGAAATTGCAAGAATAGTTCCGGTTAAAATACCCGGCAACGCGGAAGGCAACACATGATGCCATATGGTTTGCCACTTGGTTGCCCCAAGCCCATAACTGGCTTCTCGGATCGAATTTGGAACAGCCCGAATGGCTTCCTGCGCGTTGATTATCAGGATAGGAAGGATCAATAAAGCCATGGTAAGTCCGGCAGAAAGAATCGTCCGGCCGCTGGTTTCGCCGCCTCCAAGGAACCCCCCGCTGGTAAAGAATCCAATTCCCCGGACAAAAATTGCGAGACCAAGAATACCATAAATAATTGACGGAACACCGGCTAAATTGTCAATATTCGTTTGTATGATACGGTTGATCCTGTTGGATTCAGCGTATTCTTC
>ENA-UOYA01004536-UOYA01004536.1-activated-sludge-metagenome-genome-assembly--contig:-NODE-4536-length-11583-cov-6.145645_pt1 | contig 11583 bp, 9 predicted proteins | sample MGYA00238163_ERZ764804 | MGnify/ENA primary metagenome ERZ764804 (study PRJEB28919, sample SAMN05720223) | activated sludge metagenome | isolation source: Anaerobic digester | place: Hong Kong...
CGAAGTAGCTGGGCTTGCAAGGGCAAATGATGAAGATATAGACCGCGCATGGGAGGCGATAAAGATTGCAGCCAAGCCACGCATACATACCTTCATTTCGACCTCTGATATACACCTTAAACATCAGTTCCGCAAAAACAGGGATGAGATATTGAAGATTGCTGTAAGCGCCGTAAAAAGGGCGAAGAAATATACTGATAATGTAGAATTCTCAGCGATGGACGCCACGAGGAGCGACTGGGATTATCTTTGCAAGGTTTTCTCAGAGGTGATAGATGCAGGCGCTGTTACCATAAATGTGCCTGATACCGTTGGTTATACGGTACCCGAGGAATTTGGAAGGCTAATTCGCTATATCAGGGAACATGTACCCAACATCTCCAATGCCGTTATAAGCGTTCATTGTCATAACGACCTTGGGCTTGCCGTTGCGAACTCCATAGCCGCCATACAGAACGGTGCTCGTCAGGTAGAATGCACTATAAACGGTATTGGAGAAAGGGCAGGCAATGCCTCTCTCGAGGAGATCGCCATGATCCTGAGGGTCCGTAAGGATGTGTTTCCTGCTGATACAAGGATTGTGAGTGAAAAGATATATCCTACGAGCAGGTTGATTACGGCTATCACCGGTGTTTCAGTTCAGCCGAACAAGGCAATCGTAGGCGCTAATGCATTTGCACATGAATCAGGTATTCATCAGGACGGTCTTCTGAAGGCAAAACTCACATATGAGATTATGACACCTGAGTCCGTAGGGATACCGAAGAGTTCGCTTGTCCTTGGAAAACATTCCGGAAGACATGCCTTTAGGGAGAGAATCGAAGGACTCGGATACAGCCTTGATGATAAAGAATTAAATCTTGCATTCAAAAGATTTAAATCGCTTTCTGATATGAAAAAGTACGTCTACGATGAAGACATAGAGATGATCATCATGGATGAGATTTACAAGATACCCGAAAAATACAGGCTTTTATACCTTAACGTGAGCTGTGGAAACATGATCATCCCCACCGCTACCGTAAAACTCGAGGCGGATGGAAACGTATATCAGGATGTAGGAGTGGGCGATGGCCCCGTAGACGCCACATTCAAGATTATCAAAAAGATTGCGAAGACGAACAGCAAGCTCGTCAAGTTTTCTGTAAATTCCATCACAAAGGATATGGATGCCCAGGGCGAGGTTTTTGTGAAGGTCGAGGAAAAAGGGCTCATTGCGATAGGAAAGGGCGCTGATACCGATATAATTGTGGCGAGTGCCAAGGCATATGTAAATGCACTCAACAGACTCGAATATGTAAAGAGTAAAAAGATCGAGGTGAAATAGATGGGTATGACAATTACTGAAAAGATACTTGCAGCTCATACAGAAAAAGACTTTGTGGAGCCGGGGGAAATTATAGATGCAAAAATCGACCTTGTACTTGCCAACGATATTACCGCACCGCTTTCAATCGAAGAGTTCGAAAAGGCAGGCGCAAAAAAGGTATTTGACCCGGAAAAGGTTGTTTTTGTCCTTGATCACTTTACGCCGAACAAGGATGTTATCTCTGCGGGAAACTGCAAAAGAATAAGGGAGTTTTCAAAGGCATACGGGATAAGCCATTGTTACGAGGGTGGTGAGTGCGGAATTGAGCATGCGCTGCTGCCGGAACAGGGGTTGGTTGTACCGGGAGATGTAGTAATAGGCGCAGACAGCCATACCTGTACATATGGGGCAGTCGGTGCATTTTCAACCGGTATGGGCAGTACCGATATCACTTACGGTATGGTAATGGGTCGCATATGGTTCAAGGTACCTGAGAGCATTAAGTTTAACTGTTTTGGTAACTGGCAGAAATGGGTTACCGGCAAGGATCTGATACTACATATCATAGGGATGATCGGGGTGGACGGGGCATTATATGCTGCCATGGAGTTTTCAGGAGAGGCAATAACAGCACTTTCTATGGATTCACGATTTGCAATAGCCAATATGGCCATAGAGGCCGGCGGAAAGAACGGTATATTCGAGGTGGATGAAAAAACGCTTGCATTTATCGCGGGAAGAGGAAAGAGACCTCACACTATTTACAGAAGCGATAAAGATGCCAGTTATAAGGAAGTGCATGAAATAGATGTAACCGGCATAGGATTGAAGGTCGCCTGTCCGTCTCTACCTTCAAATGTAAAGGATGTGGGTGAGCTTGGCAATGTGGCGATCGATCAGGTGGTAATCGGCTCCTGTACAAACGGAAGAATGGAGGATTTGGAAGCCGCCGCACAGATATTGAAGGGAAAGAGGGTAGCAAAGGATGTTCGTTGTATCGTTATTCCGGCTACACCCACAATATACAGAGAGGCATTGAAAAGAGGATTTTTTGAGGTCTTTCTCGATGCCGGTTGCATAATATCGCCACCTACCTGTGGTCCTTGTTTGGGCGGTCATATGGGCATACTTGCAAAAGGTGAGCGTGCCGTTGCAACGACAAACAGGAATTTTATTGGAAGGATGGGGCATACCGAAAGCGAAGTTTATTTATCCGGTGCGGCTGTGGCTGCTGCAAGCGCAATAAAGGGCAGGATAGCCCATCCAGATGAAGTTATGTGAAAAGAGTGTGAAACGGATAGCGTCGAGCGTATGTTTTTTCAATGTCTATGCTCCACGCTATTGAGGAGGAGTTTTATGATTTTAAAAGGAAGGGTCTGGAAGTTTGGTGACAATATAGATACGGACATTATCATACCTGCGCAATACCTTGCACATACCGATCCCAAGGTGCTGGGGGAGCATTGTATGGAACCTCTACGCCCTGGATTCAATAAAGAGGTAAGACAGGGGGATATCATCGTAGGAGGGCTTAACTTTGGATGTGGCTCCTCAAGGGAACATGCACCCATCGCCATATCTGCATTAGGTATACCGCTTGTAATAGCAAAGACATTTGCGAGGATATTCTATAGAAACGCTTTTAATAAGGGGCTTGCGCTTTTGGAAGCCGACATAATCGATTTGGTTGATGAAGGCGAAGAGATAGAGGTGGATATATCTTCCGGAACCATAAAGTGCAATAAAAAAGTAGTTGAAGCTAAGCCCATCCCGCCATTTATGGAAGAACTCATAAATCATGGCGGACTTGTAAAATATCTTAAAAAGAAATTGGAGGAACAAAATGAAAGAATTTAATGTGGCAGTGGCCGGTGCCACCGGCGCCGTAGGAAATGAGATGGTTGCAACACTTGAACAGAGAAATTTTCCTGTAAAAAATCTTAAGCTTCTTGCCTCATCGAGAAGCGTTGGCAAGACCATTTCTTTCAAAGGAAAAGACGTAAAGGTGGAAGAATTAAAAGAGGATTCGTTCAAAGGCGTCGATATCGGGCTTTTTTCGCCAGGCGGTTCCGTTAGCCTCAAATTTGCACCCATAGCGGCAGCAAGCGGATGCGTTGTTATAGACAATACCAGCGCCTTCAGGATGGAGCCTGACATCCCTTTAGTAGTGCCGGAGGTTAATGAACATGCCATAAAAGATTATAAAAACAGGGGTATCATAGCAAACCCTAATTGCTCGACCATTCAGATGGTTGTTGTATTGAAACCCTTACACGATGTGGCAAAGATTAAAAGGGTTGTAGTTTCAACATACCAGGCCGTTTCAGGAACCGGGAAAAAGGCAATCTACGAACTTGAGCAGCAGGTACTTGCCATATATGGTCAGAAAGAGATTGTTAAAAAGGTTTACCCACACCAGATAGCCTTTAACTGTCTTCCGCATATCGATGCCTTTATCGAAAACGGTTATACAAAAGAAGAGATGAAAATGGTAAACGAGACAAAGAAGATCATGGAAGACCAGAACATCCAGGTCACCGCTACAACTGTAAGGGTACCTGTCTTTTATGGCCACTCTGAGTCTGTTAATGTCGAATTCGAAAAGGATTTATCGCCTGAAGAGGCGAGAGAGATTTTAGGCAAGGCACCAGGCGTAAAGGTCGTTGATGACCCGTCGAAGAACCTTTATCCTCTCGCTATAGATGCGGCAGGCAAAGACGATACATTTGTGGGGCGCATAAGACGTGATGAGTCCATTCCGCATGGATTAAATATGTGGATTGTGGCAGACAACATAAGGAAGGGTGCTGCGTTGAACGCAGTGCAGATAGCAGAGGTGCTTGCAAATAAATATCTGTAAAAGTAACTAAGTGTTTTTGTGATGCGTGAAGCGATTTAGTGCAAATTACGATTGCGCGACTAAACGCTTCACGCTGTCTAATCGTATAAGATGCGAGATAAAGGGGTTTTATGCAATATTATGAGGAGAAGATTGAAGACACAATTATTCTAAAGCCTTTGGTTAAAAGGATAGACGCCTCTAATGCACAGGAGCTTAAGACTGTAATATTGGAACGGACAGTTACAGGCAATGTAAGGATACTCATCGATCTGTCCTTTGTCGATTTCATTGACAGTAGCGGCCTTGGGGCTGTCGTATCTGTCCTTAAGGCTTCAGGTCGTAGCAGCAGTATCAGTATTTGCGGTCTGAGCGAAACAGTGAATACAGTCTTTCGTCTCTCGAGAATGGACAAGATATTTCAAATATTTGATTCAAAAGAACAGGCACTAAAAGCGCTTCACATCAACAGATAAAATCTAAACTATGTTGTTAATCAATATCTTCACCGTGTTTTGGCGGCTTCGTTCTTTGGATTTCATCAATCTCTTCTTCTAAATCATTTATCTCCAATTTCATCCTTGTTATTGAGCTCAGTCTTTCCTTCAGGAAGGGGCTATCTGTTTTAGGTGTTTTACCAGATACGTATTGGTCATAGACATATTCACCTATTTCTGCGTATACATTATGGATACTTCGCTTGAGTTTCGATATGTCTACATATTTTTTCTTGCCAATCTTTGCCTGTTTCTCTACATTGAATGCAAGATCTTGTGCGGTCTCCTTGAGAGTCTTCAAACCTTCCTCTGTTTTTTTCTTCAGTTCATCGATAATGGCCATATATTCCCCCTTTTTTAGCGTAGAGTGTTTAGTTTTGATCGCCATACGCTCCGCGCTCTATGTTCTAAGCTATTAATATAAGGGAACAGGCGAAATATATCAAGTTACATTTGGTTTGCCACCATCAACAGTTTTTAGAATGAAATAACCGACGACAAAAAATAGTGAAACGGATAGCACAGCAGGTCTCTGACTCCCTAATGTGGAGGACATCATACCGAAAACGATGGGCCCCAGAATGGCTGACGACTTGCCAACGAGATTGTAGACGCCGAAATGTTCTGACTCCTTGCCTTCCGGTATGAACTGTGTGTAGAATGCCCTTGTAGCCGCCTGAATTGTGCCAAGTCCAAGACCAGCGATAGAGGCAATCAGCATAAAATATAGTTTCCCGCTAACAAAATAGGCAGCGATAGTGATTGCAATCCATAGTCCGAGTGAAAGGCATACCACCTTCTTCGGCCCCCAAAAATCTATTGTGCGCGCCATACCAAACACACCTGCAAGCGCCGTTGCCTGGACAATCAGATACATATAAATGAGTTCTTCGGGCATAAATCCCAGTGTGGTCGCAGCGAATATGCTCGAAAACACAATTACCGTATTGACTCCATCCTCATAAATCAAATATGCGAGCAAAAACCGCCGTTGATCTTTATGCGACCATATCATCCTGAGATGCTTGAATGTTTCCCTGATACCACAACTTGCAGAGGTCAAGAGATGTTTTTTCATAAAAGGTCGTTGCAATCCATTTCTTCTGTCGTCAACTGGCAGAAAAACAAAGGCAGGAATAGAAAATATCAGAAAGAATAACGCAACCATCGGCCATGCATAGTTTATCATATCCTGCTTTACCAGCATCAAGGCAAGGATGAGAGAAAAGATAGAGCCGGCATATCCAATGCCAAATCCCCAGGCTGATACCCTACCCTGATGTGTCTGTTCGGAAATAATCGGCAGAAAGGCGTTATAAAAGATCATAGCGCTTTCCATACCGATATTTGCAAGCACCATGAGCACAAAGCCCTCTATAACCATCCCCTTCCGGAGAAAAGAAAACGATACAACAGCAAAAATACATAGGAGCGTAAAGGACAAAAGCATCCTTTTGCGTGTATTTGAATAATCGGCAATCCCTCCAAGGATAGGGGAAGAGATGGCCACAATCGCCATGCTTAAAGCTATTGCACGCCCCCACCAGAGGTCTCCTGCACCGTAATCATTCCCCACAATAAAATTTGCATAGTAAACAGGGAAAATTGTGGCAGCTATGACGGCCGAATAGCTCGAATTTGCAAAATCGTATAAACACCAGGAAAATATCTTTTTGTTCATGGAGTATTTTTGCAGCACATCTTAACCTTTTTATATTACAGCAATCAACATTAACATTTAAGTGCATGTTTCAACCTGTTATTGAATTACTTAAGTTATTGTGATACATTACGAATCTGAATTACCGAGACATATTTGTTGTTTGCGGATTTTATCGTGAATATAAGAAACAAATTAGAGGAAAGGGAAGCGTTAATACTGTCTCCTTTTGCGCAATTAAGCAACAAAACAAAAGGAAGGCTCAGACAGGAAGAAGAGTGTGACATAAGGCCGGCATTTCAGCACGATAGAGACAGGATTACGCATAGCAAATCCTTCAGACGTCTCAAACATAAAACTCAGGTTTTTTTAGCCCCTGCCGGTGACCATTACAGGACAAGGCTTACCCATACGCTCGAGGTATCGCAGATTGCGCGGACCATTGCAAGGTCTCTTCTACTCAATGAAGACCTTGTGGAGGCCATTGCCTTAGGTCATGACCTTGGGCACACGCCTTTTGGACATGCAGGCGAAGATGTGTTGAACAGGATTCACAAAGGTGGATTTAGACACTATGAACAGAGTCTGAGGATTGTAGACATCCTTGAAAAGGATGGACAAGGCTTGAACCTTACTATGGAGGTAAGGGATGGTATACTAAGGCATTCAAAGGGAAAAGGAGAGATAATACTGAAAGACGAAAACGTTAAACCTCTTACAAAAGAGGCAGAGGTCGTCAGGGTCGCAGACATTATTGCATATATTAACCACGATATTGACGATGCAACAAGAGGTGGTATCATTGCGGAGTGTGATTTGCCGAAGGACTCGAGGATGTTTTTAGGAGATAAGACCTCAAAGAGGATTGACAGCATGGTTCGTGGTGTCATCAATGAGACAACAAAATATGACGATTTGACTGTTACGTTTGGCGAAGAATTAGAAAATCACATCGTAAATCTGCGGGATTTTCTATATGAAAGGGTGTATGACAGTGAAGTTGTCCACGGGGATTTTGTTAAGTGCTCGCGCATCATTGAAGATTTGTACGCATATTTCCTGAAAACGCCTGATGCATTGTTCGCCGAGACAGGTAAAAGCGATTATTACGATGAACCGGAAGTGTGCGTATGCGACTTTGTCTCCAGTATGAGCGACAGGTATGCGTTTACACTCTTTGAAAGGATTTTCCTTCCGTTACCATGGAAAATTCAATTTTAAAGGCAATGAAAAGAAATCATAGATTACAGATAACATACGAAAAGGACAGGGAGTTTTAACATGATGGACAAGGTTTATAACCCGCACGAGATAGAGGCAAAATGGTACAAACTGTGGATCGAAAAAGGGTATTTGGTTGCAGACAACACGTCTGAAAAACCCTATTTTTCAATGGTAATACCACCACCCAATGTTACAGGGTCTTTGCATATGGGACATGCACTGAATAACACTTTACAGGATGTTGTAACGAGGTTCAAAAGGATGTCCGGTTTTAACACGCTATGGGTACCGGGGATGGACCATGCAGGCATCGCCACACAGAATGTTGTTGAAAGAGAGATTGCCAAAGAAGGGCTCAACCGTGAGACGCTCGGAAGAGAAAGGTTTATAGAAAGGGTATGGAAGTGGAAGGAACAATCAGGCGGCACGATAATAGAACAGTTGAAAAGGCTCGGCTCTTCCTGCGACTGGTCGAGAGAGCGCTTTACAATGGACGAAGGGTTGTCGAGGGCGGTAAGAGAGGTTTTTGTAAGATTGTATAACGAGGGTTTGATTTACAGGGATAATTATATCATCAACTGGTGTCCGCGCTGCAAAACCGCACTTTCAGACCTCGAGGCAGAACATGAGGAAACAGGCGGTTTTCTTTACCATATACATTATCCACTTGCGGATGGTGACGGTTACCTGACCGTTGCGACAACAAGACCTGAAACGATGTTTGGGGATACTGCCGTGGCAGTAAATCCGGATGACGAACGCTATAAGAAATACATCGGTAAATATGTGGTGCTGCCAATCGCAAACAAAAAGATCCCGATTATCGGGGACGCATATGTTGATACCTCATTCGGAACAGGTGTGCTCAAGGTTACACCTGCGCACGATTTGAACGACTTCGAGATAGGAAAAAGACACGGGCTTGAGGTGATAAAGGTTATGGATGACGATGGCCGCATGAACAAATACGCAGTCCACTATGACGGTATGGACAGGTTCGAATGCAGGGATAAGGTCATCGAGGAGCTAAAACAAAAGGGTTTGCTCGAAAAATTAGAGCCATATGCACTTGGTGTCGGCAAATGTTACAGGTGCAAGACAGTCGTAGAGCCTTCGCTTTCATTGCAGTGGTTTCTTAAAATGAAGCCCCTTGCAGAACCCGCTATTGAGGCTGTAAAAAATCACAGGGTGAGAATAATCCCTGAAATGTGGGAAAAGGTATATTTTGAATGGATGGAGAATATACGTGACTGGTGCATATCGAGACAGATCTGGTGGGGGCACAGGATACCTGTATGGTACTGTGATACATGCAACAAGATATATGTATCGGTTGAGGATATACACACCTGCCAGGATTGCAAAGGTCAATTGAGACAGGAGTCCGATGTGCTTGACACGTGGTTTTCATCCGGTTTGTGGCCATTTACCACGCTTGGTTGGCCTGAACAGACTAAGGATTTGAAAACATACTATCCCACTTCCTTACTGATAACGGGTTTCGATATCCTCTTTTTCTGGGTGGCGCGCATGATAATGATGGGACTTAAGTTTATGGGCGATGTGCCTTTCAGGGAGGTATACATCCATGCGCTCGTGAGGGATGCGGAAGGAAAAAAGATGAGCAAATCAAAGGGCAACGTAATAGACCCTCTGACAATGGTCGACCAATACGGTACCGATGCATTCAGATTTTCACTTGTCATGCTTGCGGCACAGGGAAGGGATATATTGCTTTCGGAGGAAAGGATCGAAGGCGTCAGAAATTTCGTAAACAAAATATGGAATGCATCGAGGCTTACAATATCCCTGCTCGGACATAACCCGGAAGATGTAGCTTGTGATGCCTTGAAACCTGATATATCAGAGAGGTCTCATTTCCTGCCTGACAGATGGATACGCTCAAGGACTAATAAAACCATAGCAGGGGTGACTGACAGTATCAATACATACAGATTTAACGAGGCTGCAACGATTTTGTATAACTTTATATGGCACGAATTCTGCGACTGGTATCTCGAACTTATAAAACCAAATCTTTACGGAAAGGTAAAGACATTTGACATTGCATTGACAAAAATGGAACTATATAGGACACTGCTTGATATATTGAAACTGATGCATCCTATAATGCCTTTTGTTACAGAAGAGATTTACCAAAAATTGCCGGGTGTTTCGGCTGAAAGCATTATGGTATCTTCCTTTCCTACCTTTGATGAAAAAGAGGTAGACGAAGATGCCGAATCAGATATGGATATTGTTATGGGTGTTATTGATGTAATAAGGAATATAAGGGGTGAAACAGGCATTGCCCCAAACGTGAAGATTGAAGCGGTTTTAAGGACAAAAACCCATGATGCTTTGCTCAAAGAATATGAGTTTTATATCAAGGAGCTGGCAAAGCTGGAGCATCTTTCGTTTGCCGGTGAACAGGCACCTGAAAAATCGGCCATCGGATTATACAAAGGCGTAGAGGTGTTTGTGCCTGTAAAAGACCTTATCGACATCCCCAAGGAGCTTGCAAGGGTCGAAAAGGAACTGCTAAAAATAGACGATGAGATTGAGAGGCTCAATAAAAAGCTGAATAATACATCATTTCGTGAAAAGGCGCCTCAGGAAGTAATAGAAAAAAATGAGTTAAGCTATAGCATTTTCATGGAAAAGAGGGCGAAGCTGATGACAAGCAGGAAGATTTTTGAAAGCCTTTGTGGAGATTAAATGCCCCTGACATATAGAATCATAGATGAATTTGTAACAGAAAACAGGGATATCATGATGGACAAGAGCCTTCTTCGTCATGATCGATACCATATACTTGCCGGCCTAAGGGACAGGCTCCAATCTTCCTTGAAGGATTATGAAGAGTTTGAGTCCGAATTAACATCACTTGTAATGCAAAGAATAGAAGAGGCGGACACTTACGAAAAACTAAACGAATGCCATGCCCGTGCGGTTGTAGGTATAGAAAATTTTTTCCTTGAAGAGGATACTGTAATTGATGTTCATGACCTTTTTCGTATTGTAAGGGATGCAATCACGATAAGGTCGATGAAACTCCTCGAAGAAGAAATGAAAAAAGACGGTTTTGGCGACCCTCCGGTGCCATATGTATGGGTAGGGCTTGGCAGTGAAGGTCGAGATGAGCAGACAATGCTTACCGACCAGGATAATATGATGATTTATGGGGAACCGGAAAACATCAATACAAATAAAGAGTCTATCGACGGTTATTTTCTTGAGTTTTCCAATAGGGCGGTTGAGGCCCTTCATAAGGTAGGGTTCGAGAAATGCAAAGGTGGGGTAATGCCTTCCAATGAAAAATGGAGAGGCTCGATGGATGATTGGAAAAGGCGTTTAGAGGACAGAATCACATATGATAGCGGCATTTTCGAAACGCTCGATGTTATTATCCTTACCGATGCAAGATTTATATACGGCAAAAAACAATTGCTCGATAACCTTCTACAATATTTTTTTGAATTCTTGAGAGACAACAAACATGTCATGAAAGAGTTCATAAAAACTGCGGTTCTGATGCCAACCGCACTGTCCTTCTTCAACAACTTCAAAGTGGAAAAGGATGGAGAATTCAAAGACACCTTCAATATCAAATTAACAGGCTGGGCGCCTTTGATCTTATCCGTTAGAATGCTTTCCATAAACAACGGTATCTTCGAGGTGAACACGCTTAAACGCATAAAATTGTTACGCGAAATGAACATTATAAAAAAGGAGATGGAAAACGATCTGATAGATGCATATCTCACATTTGTGAGGTTCAGAATAATGAATCAGATTAATAGCAGGGCTGAAGGCAATATTGTTCCGGGCGCTGCAAATCATATCAATCCTGAAACGTTAAGACCTGACGAACAGGAGAAGATAAGAAAGGCAATGAAATCTGTCGAGGCATTACAGAAATATATACAAGATTAGATATTAATAAAAATTTATTTTTGGAATTAATGATTCGAAATATAATTTATAATTTTAATACAAAAATATATTTACAAAAATATATTTTTCCTTCTTCTGAAGAAAGAAGGAAATTTCA
>ENA-UOYA01004538-UOYA01004538.1-activated-sludge-metagenome-genome-assembly--contig:-NODE-4538-length-11582-cov-8.106012_pt1 | contig 11582 bp, 11 predicted proteins | sample MGYA00238163_ERZ764804 | MGnify/ENA primary metagenome ERZ764804 (study PRJEB28919, sample SAMN05720223) | activated sludge metagenome | isolation source: Anaerobic digester | place: Hong Kong...
CCAAGAACGTCATCTGTAAGATTGCTGAACAGCTCTGCCGCCATATCATTTTCTGTCTGAAAGGCAATGCTCTCCCTTGAAAATTGCTTGCAGAACAGCAGCATTCCATATAAACAAGCATATTTTTTATCTCTGTCGGTAATCAACGAACACAGTTCCTTTTTGACAGAATAAGAAAATGACATAACTATGCCTATGCTTCTCCTCAGGAAGCATACATCCTCCTATCCTTGATATTTTTAAAATTTAAAGCTTATTTTCCTTTGTTAATATCTCTGTGGCAAAGTCTGCAGGAAATACCCTTGTCCTGAATATATTTAAAAATCATTTCAGCAAAAGTAACTGAACGATGTTTTCCGCCTGTACAGCCAAAAGCAACCACCAGCTGACTTTTCCCCTCATGTATATACAGCGGAATAAGAAAATCAAGAAGATCCTCAAGCTTTTCCAAAAGCTTCTGGGACTGTTCAAACTGCAGAACATAATCCCTTACACAGCTTTCAATTCCCGTATGCTGCTTAAGCTCATCAATATAAAACGGGTTAGGCAGACATCTTACATCAAATACTAGATCAGCCTCCCTTGATACTCCGTATTTAAAGCCGAAAGACATAACCTTAACAACCATAGATTCGTTAGGATTATCGAGAAACAGCGAATTTACAGTTTCTTTTAGCTGTGCCATTGAAAGATCAGATGTATCTATATAATAGTCTGCCGCCTCTCTTACGGAAGAAAATATTTCACGCTCAGTATCAATTGCACGCTGCAGGCTTCCGTAAGCCTGAGCATCAAGAGGGTGCTTACGTCTTGTTTCCTTATATCTCTTTATAAGCACGTCATCAGAAGCATCAAGAAAAAGTATTGACACATCAAGACCGCTGTCCTTCAATGACTGTATGCACTTATCAAATTCAAAGAAAAATTCTCCGCCCCTTATATCTGTAACAATAGCAACCTTGCTTATGTGTCCCTCTTTAGACTGGTTGCATATGTCGGCAAATTTAGGAATAAGCTGAGGCGGAATATTGTCTATACAATAAAATCCAATATCCTCAAGGACATTTACAACACCGGATTTTCCAGAACCCGATAACCCTGTAACAATCAAAAATTTCATATAACCCACCCCTCTTTCAGATACCTCATACCGTACTTATCCAATATATCTGTCGGATACTATTACCGGTTCCTGCTCAAGAACATAACCAGTCTGCTTATATACAATATCCTGCACTTTTTTTACCAGCTGCATTACATCGTCAAAAGAAGCATTATTTTTATTTATAATAAAACCGCTGTGCTTTGTGCTCACCTCTGCTCCGCCGACTGACAAGCCTTTCAATCCGCATTGTTCAATAAGCAGTGAAGCATAGCTGCCCTGCGGACGCTTAAACATACTTCCTGCACTTGGATACTCAAGAGGCTGTTTTGATTTACGCTTTTCCATGATTTCATCCATTGCAGATTTAATGCTGTTATACGAACCCTTTGCAAGCTGAAAAACAGCAGACGTAATAACCTGTTTATTTTCTGAAAAAACACTTTTTCTGTATGACATTTCAAGACTATTTTTGTCATGCTTATAAGTATTTCCTCTGCAGTCCAGCGCATTGGCAGACACTATTACATCCTTGATTTCTCCGCCGTATGCTCCGGCATTCATGTACACTGCTCCGCCAACAGAGCCGGGAATTCCCCACGCAAATTCAAGTCCAGTCAGTTCATTTTCAAGTGCAGTCTGACAAAGCTTTGAAAGTGAAGCTCCTGCCTGACAAAAAAGTGTATTTTCATTAATTAGCGATATTTTTGAAAAATCCGAACCCATATAAAAAACAACAGCCGATATTCCGCTATCATCAGCAACTATGTTTGTTCCCTTGCCTATAACGATATACGGAACTGACAGGCTTTCTGCCGTCATAAGCAGTATCCTGCATGATTCCTCACTGTTAATTTTTATAAGATAAGGACAAGCTCCGCCTATTTTAAATGACGTATAATTTTTTAAAGGCTCGTTTGGACATACTTTACAGCCAAGTTCTGCAGCTTTATTTGCTATAATGTCAAAATCATTCATATATAGTTAAGCCAACTTTCATAACGATATTTATCAATATTATTATGTTATGCCGCTCAGTCAAAAATTTTTCCTCTTCTTGAATTGATAAGCTCTTTAAGCTTATCCCAGTCAGCATTGACAATAAGCTCTTTCGGGAAGCTCTGTTCGTTCAGCAGCTTTTCCGAATGCGCAACATCACCGACAAGACCGCAGAAATGCGCATCTGTGTTAACAACAACAGGCACTTCGTATTTTTTGCATATTCTTATTATCTCCTTGTAGTTATCGGCTGTTTTCTTCCATATAATAGAACTTTCATTTATTTCAACAAGCTTATTATATTCCTTAAATTTTTTAATGCACTTTTCATAGTCAAAAGGAAATCTTACTGTTGCGCAATGCCCGATAACATCAACATACGGATTTTCAGCAATATTAAGATACAGCCGTGTATAATCGTCAGCTGTTCCCTGCTTAATCTGATCGGAATGTACAGACGCAATTATCCAATCTAGCGCAGCACATTCATTCTGCGGAAAATCAACTGTTCCGTCAAAATCAATTATACTGGTTTCTGCACCGAATATCAGCTTCACTCCGCAAAGCTCCCTCGGCAAAGCCTTTTTAAGATTATGAAAGTGCCATATGTGCGGTCCGTCAGTAGAACCGGGTGTATGGTCGGTTATCGCAAGAGCCTTCAGTCCTTTTCTTCCGGCTTCGGCTGCCATTTCAAGAACAGTAGAATAAGCATGTGATGATGCAATTGTATGAGTGTGAGTATCCGCTTCTATAAACAATTTTATTTCCTCCGGTTAAAGTTAAAATTGATCCCACTTTTTCACAACTTCTTTTTTGTCCATATCAATTCCAAGATTGTCAAGAAGCTCCTGTGCAGCGTTATATCCCATCTTTTTCTGGCGGTTGTTCATAGCAGCAACCTCAAGAATTACAGCAAGGTTACGTCCCGGCTTAACGGGAATAGTATTGCATGGTATCTTTACGCCGAGAATAGATGTAAACTCACTGTCAACTCCCATTCTATCGTAAACCTTTTCGCTGTCCCAAGGCTCAAGTTCAACAATCATATCGATTTTTTCAGTTACCTTTACAGCTCCCATACCGAAAAGGCGTCTTGCGTTGACAATGCCTATTCCTCTGATTTCAAGGAAATGTCTGATATTTTCCGGTGATGAACCTACAAGGCTGATATTTGATACCTTTCTGATTTCAACCGCATCGTCTGCGACAAGTCTGTGTCCCCTCTTAATCAATTCTACAGCGGTTTCACTTTTTCCGACGCCGCTCTCACCAAGAATAAGCATTCCCTCTCCATAAACCTCTATAAGCACTCCATGGCGAGTAATTCTTGGTGCAAGATGAAGATTTAAAAACGCTATAAGAGCCGCCATAAATGATGATGTGCTTTCCTTGCTTCTTAAAAGAGGAATTTCGTATTTTTTTGCAAGCTCAACCATTTCCGGAAAATATGGAAGCTCACGTGATATAATAAGGGCAGGTATTCGTTGTGCAAACAGCATATCAATACGTTCATATCTTGTTTTTTCGTCAATAGTTGAAAGATATGCAAATTCCATTTTGCCTATTATCTGAATACGCGCACTGCTGAAATACTCATAAAAGCCCATAAGCTGCAGTCCCGGACGATTGACATCGGTTTCGTCAATCATTATTTTTTCAGCCTCCATAGGCAGATGGATAGCCTCCAGCTTAAATTCATCAATTATTTTTTTTAATGAAACCGAAAATTTACTCTCAGCCATAATAATCCCCATTTCTTCCCGCTGGTTATTCCTGCTTTAAAAATTAAAATATTTATATTTTGCAAAAAATAAATAGCAGCGTGAAAATTTATTTTTAATGCTACGATTCACCCTAAATTTTATTATTAAAAATATTATACAATACAATCAAATTAAATTCAAGCCGTTTTATAATTTAGTATGTTTTATACAAATATAATATTTAATAAAACTTCATTTTAATAAGTAACGATTATTATAGTCAAAACTGTTATTAATTAAATAAAACAGGCTATTGTGAATACTCACAAATAACCTGTTTTTATGTAGCATGGCAATAATATTTTCTAATTAAAATTTATCAAACGTATAGCTGTTAAGCTTTTCTTCAACAATTTCAGAAATTTCGTTAAATATCTTCTGATACTGACAAAGGCCCGACATTCCTCTATTACAGCCGCACTCCTCATTAAGACAGCGGCTGAAATAATATTTCCCCTCCACTGTTTCAATTATGTCCATAAGTGAAATATCGGACGGAGCCTTTGCCAATTCATAGCCTCCCTGTGTTCCTTTGTATGATTTTATAATGCCATTTGCAACAAGCTTCCTTAATATTTTTAAAGCAAATCTTAATGTTACCCCAGTTTTTTCAGAAATTGCCTTTGAATCAATACGCTTGTTTTCTTTTTTAATACATCCAACAATTCTGATTGCATAGTCAGATTCTAAAGTAATATACATAACATTCCCTTTCTCAATCAATCGAGAAAATCCTTAACTTTTTTACTTCTGCTCGGATGTCTGAGCTTTCGAAGTGCCTTAGCTTCAATTTGTCTTATTCTTTCACGGGTAACGTTAAATTCCTTCCCCACTTCCTCTAGAGTGCGTGAACGTCCGTCCTCAAGTCCGAAACGCAGTCTGAGTACCTTTTCTTCCCTATCCGTGAGAGTAGACAAAACCTCTCCAAGCTGTTCCTTGAGAAGAATGAGCGAAGCCGCCTCAGCAGGCGCAGGAGCGTCATCATCCGGAATAAAATCTCCCAGATGGCTGTCCTCCTCTTCACCGATAGGTGTTTCAAGAGAAACTGGATCCTGTGCAATTCTCATTATTTCACGTATTCTTTCAACAGGCATATCAAGCTCTTCAGCTATTTCCTCAGGTGATGGGTCATGTCCGTTTTTATGAAGCAGCTGACTAGAAACCTTTTTTACCTTTGTAATTGTTTCAACCATATGAACAGGAATTCTTATTGTACGTGCCTGATCGGCAATAGCTCTTGTTATTGCCTGTCTTATCCACCATGTAGCATAAGTTGAAAACTTAAATCCCTTAGTGTGGTCAAATTTTTCAACAGCCTTTATAAGTCCAAGATTTCCCTCCTGAATAAGGTCAAGAAACTGCATCCCTCTTCCAACATACCTCTTGGCAATAGATACTACAAGACGCAAATTAGCTTCAGAAAGTCTTTTCTTCGCCTTTACATCACCCTTTGCCATACGTTCTGCAAGTTCTATTTCCTCTTCCGATGAAAGCAGCGGAACTCTTCCTATCTCTTTTAGGTAAATCTTTACAGGGTCGTCAATTGCAATCCCATCAGTCGACAATGCCAGCTCGATGTCATCCTGTAATGAAGCATCAAGCGGAAGTGACAAATCCGTATCAACATTAAAATCCTCAATAATTTCAATGTTAAGATTGGCACAATTGTCATAAAACGATTCCATCTGTTCAACATCAAATTCAAGCTCCTCAAGAACATCGGTTATTTCCTTTGTTGAAAGCTTGCCGCTTATCCTGCCCTGCTCCATGAGACTTTCTATAGTTCTTTTTTCATTGCTCATTACGGTTCATTCCTTCCCGGTTTACTTCTTTTTTCTTAAGTTTTCTGTATATTTTCTAAATTCTTCTTCCGAAAAATCCTTTACATTCTTATCAGTATTGTAATCATTTTCGGTCAATATATTAATAAAATCGTTAACTGCCGTTTCATTTATATCCACAGATCTGTTAATTGTCAGTATTTCGGTTATTTTGCCCATTTCATCGGCTGTCAATTCACTTTGAAGCGACATTATATTAAAATATTCAGATTTTTTTATTCCATCAATTAATTTATTGTATACATTCCTGTTGAATTCTGTCATAAAACAATCCGGCTGCAATCTGGAAGCAATATAATCAACACTGTCAGGATGACTGTTAAGGTAAGCTATAATTCCTGTTTCAGCCTTATATTTACGAGGATTTTTAAGTGATTCCGGAACAGCCTTTGCCTGCTTGCTGAACATTCTGATTTCGGTCCATTCCTTATTTCTGTCGCTGTACATACGTTTCTTAATAACCCCGTTAACCTGCTGAATAAGAGTTTCCTTTAAAATTCTCTGCTCCGCCGCCAGCTTTGATATGTAAACCTCTCTTTCAATCGGAGAAGTTATATCGGCAAGTACATTTACACACCGTTTAAGATATTCAATTTTTCCGGTATCAGTTTCAATATCAATGCCGTTTCTGCACTTTTCAAGCTCAAAATTAATTGCTCCTTCCGAATTGTCAAGCAAATGCTTAAATTTTAATGCTCCGAACTTTTTTATATATTCGTCAGGATCCTTTGCTCCCTCCATTTTTATAATACGGGTATTAACTCCTATTTCCGAAAGCAGATTGATTGCCTTATGTGTAGCCGCCTGACCTGCTCCGTCAGAATCATATGAAATAATTACCTCTTCAGCATATTGTCCCATAAGTCTTGCCTGCTCATGTGTAAGCGCTGTGCCAAGCGTTGCAACAACATTTTCAAAGCCTGCCTGATTAATTGAAATTACGTCCATATACCCTTCTGCAAGAATAAGCTTTTTGCTGTCTGATTTTTTTGCGAAATTAAGCGAAAAAAGGTTCCTGCTTTTTTTAAACACCGGAGTGTCGGAGCTATTAAGATATTTCGGACCTTCGCCGTCAATTATCCTTCCCCCGAATGCAATAACGTTCCCCCTTAAATCTATTATCGGGAAAATAACCCTGTCCCTGAACAAATCATAAAGGCCGCCATTTTTCCCTTTTGCGCAAAGGTTTGCTATAATCAGCTCATCATCAGAATATCCGGCCGCCTTTAAATAATTCGACAGCTTGAACCAGTCATTTGGGGCATAACCCAGACCGTATTTTTTTATTGTGTTTGAGGAAAGCTGACGCTGTTCAAAATACCGCCGCCCTTTTTCACCATCTTTTTCGACAGTCAGAACATTATAAAAATACTTTGCAGCAAGCCTGTTTATTTCAAGTATTCTTGATTTTATTCTTGTAAAATCGTTATTCAGTGCTTCATCAGGCATACGCATACCGGTACGCTCAGCAAGCAGTTTAACTGCCTCAATATATTCAAGATTTTCAATTTTCATTATAAAGGTTATTACATCGCCGCCTGCTCCGCACCCAAAGCAATAAAAGCTCTGTGTATCGTTATAAATGGTACATGACGGAGTTTTCTCGGAATGGAACGGGCAAAGGCACAAATAATTATGCCCTCTGCGCTGCAGTCTGACATATGATGACATTACACTGTCAATAGGATTATTCTGTTTAAGCTGATATATAAAATTCTCCGGCAGTGCCATAGTTCCTCCAAATTATCATATGCTCCAGCCTTTTGGTATAAACAGTTCCTTATAAAGATTTACAGCATAGCTGTCAGTCATTCCTGCAATATAATCACATACTGCACGCTCCTTGTTAAACCGTATCATAATTTTTTTGTACTCTTCCGGAAGCTTATCGCAGTTTTTAAGATAATACATATAAAGCTTTTCAACAAGCAGCTTTGCCTTTGACTCCTCTGACTTTGCAACAGGATTTCTGTATACATTTTCAAACATAAACGCATGAAGCTCATCATGAGCTTTTTTCACTTCATCGCTCATTTTGATTTCCTTAGCACCATTTTGAATTATTGAAGTAATAAAAGCAGTTATACGCTGACTTTTTGAATTTCCAAGAATACTTGTAGCCGATTTTGGCAAGTCGTTTTCCTTGATGACCCCAGCTCTTATAGAATCGTCAATATCATGATTTATATAAGCAATTGTATCAGCAAGACGAACAATATATCCTTCCCTTGTTGAAGCAATTTTATTAGTATGGCAGGCTATTCCATTTTTAACCTCATATGTTAGATTAAGCCCTTTTCCGTTATTTTCTATATAGTCAACAACACGGACGCTTTGCAGATAATGCTTAAAACCGTAAGGGCAAATTTCGTTCAGAACAGCTTCTCCCGCATGACCGAACGGAGTATGTCCTATATCGTGTCCTAAAGCAACAGCCTCCGTCAAATCCTCGTTAAGCCGCAACGCTCTTGCAATTGTTCTTGCAATCTGTGAAACCTCAAGAGTATGAGTGAGCCTTGTTCGGTAATGGTCCCCGACAGGGTCAAGAAATACCTGTGTTTTATGCTTTAAGCGCCTGAAAGAATTTGAATGCAGTATTCTGTCCCTGTCACGCTGAAATTCAGTCCGTATAGGGCACTTGAGTTCTTCACGGACACGTTTCCCGCTGTTCTTAGACGTACACGCTTCTTCACATAAAGTTCCCAGCTCCAGAACTTCAATCTGTTCACGAACAGTCATTTAATACCACATCCTTGTTTATTCAAATTCAGAGAATAAAATAAACGAATAATCATTACTATATACAAATCAAAACTTAAAAAATCCTTTTTTTCGCCTTAAACTTTGTATAAATAAACATATTTTCACGCAAAATCCTCTGTTGTTTCATCACCTTTTACAAAAACAATATTTCCATTAGCAATATCTATCAATTTTTCTTCAAGTGCGGTTACATATTCTGATTTAACAAGCATTTTTACCGCAACATCTTCACCAAATTCCGTATCAGTTACCTTTGCTTCGAATTCTGGCAGAATATATGTTATTTTCCCATACATGGCATATTCCGCCTTCACCATAACAGGATAACACGAACACATAACCATTCTTTCAGCAGCATCAACAGCTATTTTTGCGGAATGTGAATATGCCCTTACCAGACCTCCGCCACCAAGAAGAATACCGCCGAAATATCTTGTTACCACGCAGCATATATCAGTTAAGCCCTCCTTCTGAAGAACATCCAGAACCGGAACTCCGGCTGTCCCCTGAGGCTCCCCATCATCGGAATAACGTGTAATATTACCATCACGAAGTATATATGCATATACATTATGAGTTGCTTTTCTGTGCTTTGCACGAATTTCATTTATAAACTCAACAGCCTCATCATTTGTTTTAACGGGCTTGATACTGCCTGTAAATTCTGATTTCTTTTCAGTAAAAGAAGCCTCAGCATATGATTTTATTGTACAGTAGCTCATGAAAGCCTCCACATAATTCAGCCTTAAAGCAAAACAAGCCTGCGTAAATATTACGCAGGCCGTCGGATTACTTATCCATACCGAAACGCTTTTTAAATCTGTCAACACGTCCGCCTGTATCAACAAGCTTCTGCTTGCCTGTGTAGAAAGGATGGCACTTTGAACAGATTTCAACCTTAATATTTTCTTTGGTTGAACGTGTCTTAATTACATTACCACAAGCACAAGTAATTGTGGTTTCCTTGTAATTAGGATGAATTCCTTCTTTCATTACTTACACCTCATCTCTTTAACTGCATACGCAGCGTGATTACTATGATTGACATAGCAGCCCATCACATAATCATCGGACAGTAGTGCTATAGTAAAATCACTTACAGAAAAGTATTATATCATATTAATTTTAAAAATGCAATAGTTTTTCTTCTAAAACCCTAAAATTTTCTGAAAATCAGCTGAAATTTTAATTTCAAGTCCTGCAGCCTCTTCTCTTGTTGAACCTGTTGTAGTATAATAAGCCTTAATCTTTGGTTCTGTTCCAGATGGACGAATTATTACGCTTGCTCCGCCTTCAAGAACAAATGTCAGTACATCTGACTTTGGAAGAGTAAGCTTAGTCTTGCTTCCTGTTGTTTTATCAACAGAAGTTCCTGCAATATAGTCATCAAATCTTGTAACTGCAAGACCGCCGATTTCCTTAGGCGTATCAGTTCTCAGCATACTCATAAGCTCATGCATTTTCTGCATACCGCTTGCACCCTCACAGGTAAATGATTTTTGGGTATGAACATAAACGCCGTATTTTTTATAAAGATTTTCTCTTGCCTGAATAAGAGAAATTCCCTTTGTTCTGTAGAAAGCTGCCATTTCGCATATAAGCATTGAAGCAACAACTGCATCCTTATCTCGTACATACGTGCCTGCAAGATAGCCGTAGCTTTCCTCAAATCCAAATATATAACGATTTTCTTCTTTTTTCTCCTCAAGAAAGCCTATCTGTTCGCCAATAAACTTAAAGCCTGTAAGAACCTCGATTATTTCAACCCCATACTCCTTTGCTATTGCTCTTGTAATATCGGTAGTAACAATTGTCTTTACAGCAATTGGATTTTTTGGCATTGTCCCCAGCTTTGTTCTTTCTGCGCAGATATATTCAAGAAGAAGAGCTCCGACCTCATTTCCGGTAAATAGAACATAATCATCTCCCGACGGAACAGCAATCCCTACTCTGTCAGCGTCCGGGTCTGTTGCAAGAAGAAGGTCCGGCTTTACTGTTTCACAAAGCTTTAAGCCGTAAGCAAGAGCCTCTTTGATTTCAGGGTTAGGGAAAGGACAGGTTGTAAAATTACCGTTCGGATACTCCTGCTCCGGAACAACAGTAATGTCCTTTATTCCAATTTTATTCAATATAGCGCGTACAGGCTTGTTACCCGTACCGTTTAGTGGAGTATAAACAACCTTGAGTCCGCTTGAAGCACATACATCAGTATGAATTCCCTGCTTTGCAACCTCTTCAAGATACGAATCAATTACGTCCTGCTTAATATACTCAATATTGCCGTTCTTAATACCGTCCTCAAAGGAAATAAGCTTTGCTCCGTCAAACATAGGAACCTTATTTATATTCTGAAGTACAATTTCAGCGGCGTCAAGAGTAAGCTGGCAGCCGTCAGAGCCATAAACCTTATAGCCGTTGTACTTTGCAGGATTATGGCTTGCAGTAACAACTATACCGGCACTGCAGCTAAGCCTGCGTACAGCATACGAAAGCATTGGTGTCGGCATAAGCTCACTGTATATATATACCTTTATACCGTTAGCTGCAAGCACAGATGCAGCTTCCTTTGCAAACACATCTGATTTAATTCTGCTGTCATATGCAATTGCTACAGAAGCAGACTTAAAAGCACCGTTTACATAATCGGCAAGCCCCTGTGTAGCTCTTCTAATTGTATATATATTCATTCTATATGAGCCGGCACCTATAACTCCTCTTAAGCCTCCTGTTCCAAATTCCAAATCACGATAAAATCTATCCTGAATAGCCTCATTGTTACCCTCAATAGATTTAAGCTCGGTCTGTAAATCAGGGTCATCAACAGCCTTTTCACACCAAAGAGAATAAAGTTCTTTTTCGTTCATATAAATCTCCATTCCTTCCTGCTATTTATTTCTATTTTTATAAAGCATAATTTCTAATGTATTTTTTGCAGAAAAAGAACAAATAGCTGCATGAAAAATTTATTTTTCATGCTCTAATCACCTTATAAGTTCTTTACAAAAATACCTAATGTAATTATATCATAACTAAATTAAAAAGAAAATAGGGGTTAAAAATTTTTATAATTCGCAACATTTTTTCTATATAATAGCATAAAAAATAATGTTTTAA
>ENA-UOYA01004540-UOYA01004540.1-activated-sludge-metagenome-genome-assembly--contig:-NODE-4540-length-11573-cov-7.268102_pt1 | contig 11573 bp, 5 predicted proteins | sample MGYA00238163_ERZ764804 | MGnify/ENA primary metagenome ERZ764804 (study PRJEB28919, sample SAMN05720223) | activated sludge metagenome | isolation source: Anaerobic digester | place: Hong Kong...
TCTTTAATAAATAAGTGTTCACCATCTTTTACTTTTAACCCTTCTGCCCCGATAGATGTGGTGACACACGGAATCCCCCTGTAAAGTGCGTTCACTACTTTCACCTTTATGCCGCTACCAAACCGCAATGGCGTTATAAACACTCTCCCTTTTTGGAAATAAGGCTCTAAATCTTCTACAAATCCGGTTAAGATAATAGAGCTGTCGTGGGCTGCCATTTGTATAATTCTATCATCGGGGTGTTTCCCTACGATAAATAATTTTATATCGGGAAATTTTTGTTTTATGTGTTCCCATATTTCTTGATAAAACCAAACTAATCCATCGATATTTGCTTCCCAGCTTAAAGTGCCTATGTATAACAGCGAAAGTTGTGTACGGTCAAATTCCAAATTGGGTAATTCTAAAAGATGGTCGTCGCCGAGATGGTAAGTTTCTAAAAATTTTGAACGATCGGCACCTATTTTTTCTAATTCCGAAATGTCGTTTGGAGCTGCCAATACTACGTCGGCACGCATACAAATTTTACGTTCATAATCTTTTATGCGATACGCTTGATTGAGCAAAGCTATTTTTTTTAAAAGATTTCTTTCAATGCCGGCATAGCGTTTCCAAATTAAGTACTCGCAATTGTGCTCATGTAAAATTACTTTGCCTTTGTAATTTTCAGGAATGTATTGAAACATTACGTAATGGTCGCAAAATATCACGTCAAACTGATGTATAACGGCGTTTATTTTTTGGGTAAATGCAGCAGATTTATTGCGATATAAATTCAAAGGAATATTTTGCAAATTGGAGACGATAAGATTTTTTGCAGTTCTTGGAATATTGCAAGTGGCTGTAATAATCGGATTTATATTTACGGTTTTTAAAAATGAATCTACGTGTTGTTCGTCTTCATTTTTTAATAAGCAAGCTACGGTTACTTCATATTGTGTGCTTAAAAATTGTACTACTTTATACGATTTTATAACGCCTCCGCTTACGGGAGGAAATGGCAGTGTAGGGGTGAGGAATACTATTTTTTTCATTATCATTAATCATAAAATTGCCAATAAACGCCCACATGAAATGTTCTGTCTAAATAGCCATAATTTGGGGCTACATAAATTCCCTTTTGTTTAAACATTCCTTGGTTTGCATGCTCTACCCGAATAAAGATATTGGTAAATTTCACTCGTAAACTAAAGAATACATCTAACACCGGATAGAATTTAAGCACTTGTTTGTTTTGTAAATAAAATTCTGCCAATGATGGGTTGTATGCGTTTCCTTTAAAGTTGCTGTTGTATGTTATGTCAAACCCGATGTGAGCATTTAGTTTTCCTGAAATCCAGCCACCTTGGTAATACAATGTTTGTTTCATGGCAAATACCGGTAACGGAATAACAGAGGTATTGGAAATCCATTGTACATATAATTCTGTTCCCGAAAAAATATACTTTGTATTAAAATCCTTTCTGAGTTTTACCACCAATACATTCAATGGTTTGGTGTATTGACGTGGCAATGAAGCGGTATCCAAATAAATATAATTGTGAATAAGATAATCTTGCACGGTGGCGAATAAAAGTTGCTTTTTCCATGCAAACTGCGCCTCAGTTTTTACTTGAAATATTTTTTTGAATTGATTGTTGTACGTATAATGATTGCCAAGATAAAACGCTTGTTTTTGAGATGGAGAGGCTAAGGAAACTTCGCCGTTTATCCCTATGGAAATAGACTTTCTAAAATTGAGTTTTCCTAAAAAATTTACTGCAAAATCACCTATATATTTTGGTGCTATGTCTATTGCGGCATCTACCGAATAGCCAAAAAATGCAGAGTCGGTTTGGTTGTAAATTTTAGCTTTTAATTGTAGATCTTGTATCCACTGGTTGATATTGCGTTGCTGGTAGCGAATAAAGCTATATTGCAATCCGGCGGTAAATAAGAATTTTTTAGGTAAAGTATCGTATTGCAAATTCTTGAAATATACACCATTGGTTAGTCGCCAAGTTTTGGTATAATCATTTGTAGAATCCGTATTGTAAATTAATGCCGGATAAAAAACAGAATCTTTCACGTAATCTTTGTACCTGAACTTCCAATGCGAAAATTCAAAATCATGGGTGATGGCAAATTTGGGATGTAATACCATTTTTTGCTTTACAGAATCATTGATTTGTACTTCTGATTTTTTCCCTAAATTAATTTGCTCATGGAAATTTAAGTTGCGCTCGCTCCAATTATTTGTTGCATTATTCAAAAATACATTAATAAACCCTTTGTTATTTTTGTAGAAAGGATTGGTAAAAGCATCTGTTTGCGCCCATCCGCCATTTTCTTGGTTTTTTATCCCATTAAAAATAAAATCGGAGTATAACTCATACCGCTTATTTTTACTTTGAAAAGCACTTTGTAAGGAAAACAAATTATGGATAGAAAGTTGGTTCTGGCTGCCTCCTTTAGCGTTGTTACGATGGTAATTAAACCCTAAACTTACATTGGGTTTTAGGTTAATGGCAAACTCCGCCCCTCCCACAATTTCAGCGTTTCCGCCAAAAACAAAATCGAGATTGGTATAGGGCGTTTTAGTATTGAAATACCGTACCTTTTGAGGCTGCTCATAATATAAATCAAAACTATTAAAGCCGTGTTTAAATCCGATGGGATTACTATTGGTAAATATCACAGAGTAATAAGCAGTGCCATTGTTTCCTAAGTTATAATAAGGCGTAAATTGTTTTTCAAGTATTTTAAAACGATGCGGATTGGAAATTATCGAATCGGGACGGCGTGGTGTAGGATTTTCTAAAGTGATATACTTGGCATCAAAAAATATTTTAGGATTGGGTTTGGTAATTTGAATTTGTCCCAAAGCAACTCCAAAAGCACAAGCGATAAAATATGAAAATAGAAATGTCCTCACTACTCACAAAAATACAATAATTATTAAGAGTTATACGCTACATACTTTCGATAAACCGGAGTATCGGGTTATGCAATAATATGCAATTTGGCAAACTTAAGCATGATTTTTTTTGTACCCACACTTTCGAAAAATATAGTAGCAATACGGTTTTCGCCTCTGCCTTCTACTGCTAATACTTTACCATTGTTGAATCTTTCATGCAGGACCTTCATGCCGGCCGCCAACGATTTCAAATCAGAAGGCAATTGGGCATCACCCGTAGCTGCAGATTTCATTTTAGTGAGCTGTTTTGGCGGCTCAAAAACCGGTTTTTGTATTTCTTCTTTCTTTTGATATTGCTTCGCCGTGTACCATTTGGTGTTGCCGGTGTTTTCTTCGTATATCGGTTTAGGCTTTGGTTCTGTTTTTTCTTTTTGCCCTAAAAATATAACGTTCTCTTCCTGAATTTCATCTATAAAACGGCTGGCTTCATTGTAATTTACCTGGCCGAATTTATAACGCATTAAGGCATACGATAGCGTTAAAAAGCGCTTAGCTCGAGTGACGGCAACATAAAATAAACGGCGTTCCTCTTCCAAGTCTTCCCTACTGTTTAGCGACATAACGGAGGGAAATAAATTTTCTTCTAAGCCTACTACAAACACACTGGAGAACTCTAAGCCTTTGGCAGCATGTATGGTCATTAGTTTTACTTTTTCTTTATTTTCATCATTTTTATCGTCCATGTCTGTCAATAAAGAAATTTGCTGCAAATAGGCAGCTAAATCATTTTCCGGTCGCACTTCATCTTCTTCATATTCCGGTTTTTCGCCTACCGAATATTCTTTAATACCATTCAGCAATTCTTGTATATTCTCAAATCTTGATATACCTTCGGCCGTTTTATCTTTAAATAATTCATGAATCAATCCGGTCTGCTTGCCAATGTATTCTGCAATTTCATACGCATTTTTTGTGTTGAGCATCGCACGAAAACTCTTTATCAAAATGCTGAAATCGCGGATGGCTTGCTTTGCACGGCCTTGCATGTCTGCGATGCTGTCGGGCTTTTCTACCACGTGCCACAGCGGTAGATTATGCTCGTTTGCGGTTACGATTATTCGGGCAATACTGGTGTCACCAATACCGCGTGTCGGGTAATTGATAATACGTTTTAAGGCTTCTTCGTCATTCGGGTTTACCACCACTCGTAGGTAGGCAATAAAATCTTTAACCTCTTTGCGTTGGTAAAAAGATAAACCACCGTATATTTTATATGGTATGTTTAATTTGCGCAAGGCCTCCTCGAATGAACGAGATTGTGCATTGGTTCGATATAAAATAGCAAAATCCGAATGGAGTAGATGTTGGCGCATCTTTTGGTCAAAAATACTATCTGCAACAATTCGAGCTTCGTCGGTGTCGCTGGCGGTTTTATATATTTTAATTTTTTCTCCTCCTTTTATATCTGTCCATATTTGCTTCGGTAATTGGAGTTGATTGTTTTTAATAATCTGATTAGCTGCATTTACAATATGCTCCGAAGAACGATAATTTTGCTCCAATTTATAAATCTTTAAATCGGGGTAGTCTCGTTCGAAATTTAATATATTTTCAATGGTAGCCCCGCGGAAGGCATAGATACTCTGTGCATCATCACCCACTACGCAAATATTTTCGTCTTTGGCGGCTAATAATTTTACTATCTTGTATTGTGCTTCATTGGTGTCCTGAAACTCATCAATCATAAAATATTGAAACCGATTTTGAAGTTTATTTAATACTTCGGGAAATTTTGTAATCAGTTCGTACATTTTCAGTAAGAGATCATCAAAATCCATCGCTCCAGATTTAAAACATCGGTCTTGATATTTGGCAAAAATATCTTTTATCTTAGGTCGGCTGCTGCTCTCATCATCCGCTACAAGATCAATATTTTCAGCATATTTTTGCGCATTTAGCAAGGCATTTTTTGCGGAAGATATTCTGTAATAAACTGTTGCCGGCTTATATAATTTATCGTTTAGCCCTTCTTCTTTAATAATAGATTTTAATAAACTTTTGCAATCATCGGGATCGTAAATGGTAAAATTATTGGGATATCCTAAACGATGTGCTTCGCCTCGTAAGATACGGGCAAACACAGAGTGAAATGTGCCCATATATAAATTGCGCGCTTCGTGTCCGGCAATGTGAGAAATTCGCTCTCGCATTTCTGCCGATGCTTTATTCGTGAATGTAAGCGCCATGATGCGAAAAGAATCTACTCCGCTATGTAATAAATAGGCAATCCGATAGGTAAGCACCCGTGTTTTTCCCGAACCCGGACCGGCAATAATCATCACAGGGCCTTGAATGGTGGTAACAGCATTGAACTGTGCTTCATTTAATTCAGATAATTCACGCATGGCTGCACAAAGATACTTTCTATGTAAGGATAATGAAAAGTAAGTTATCTACATAATAGAAAATAGAACAAGTTTATTGACATTCGGAAAGATAGCATGATTCTATATTAAACTTCTCTATCATTTGTTATCTTAGCCAAAATTTAGGTAATGATGGCTAATGGCAATGATTCGCCTTTGAAAAGGACATGGGTACGACTGCTGAAAAATAGACCGGCTGTAGTGAGTTTGGTAGTGATAGGAATAGCCATCATATTATCCGTTGTCGGGCCGATGATAGCTCCCGATAAAACCCCCGACGCTGATGATCAGGTACTGGAGTTAGCTAACGAAAATCCGGGATTTTCCGTGAAAATGTTATTAGTACAAAAAAACAGAGAAGAGGTTAAAAAATCTCTTTGGAGTAACTTGTTTTTTGGTAAAGAAAATGAGAATGAGATGATTCCCATTGTCTCTTATGCTTTTGATGCGAATGGAAATATCGAGTATAAAACGTATGAAGGAGAGGGACGGAATGCCCGAAAAAAAGTATTACCTATTGTAGATGTATGTGAAGCTTTATCCATTACGAATCCGGAAATAACATTGAATGGAGACAAAGCCACCTACACTAATTTTGAAGAACAGCCTAAAACAGTTTCTATAAATGCACTGAAACAACAGATAGAAAAAAATAGAATTATAACTAAGCGATATTTTTTAGGTACAGATGGTTATGGTCGTGATATATTGAGCCGACTATTGTTTGGGGTACGTGTGTCGATGTCGGTAGGATTAGTAGCGGTGTTGATATCCTTAACTATAGGAATTTTTATGGGGAGCATCGCCGGTTATTTCCGAGGAGCTACAGATAATATAATAATGTGGTTGATAAATGTGATATGGGCAATACCTACTATACTCTTAGCAATGGCTATTCGGTTTGCCATTGGCGATAAAATTCCGTCGTTTTTGGCAATATTTATTGCGGTAGGGCTTTCGATGTGGGTAGATACAGCGAGGATAGTGCGCGGTCAGGTACTTGCTGTTCGCGAAATGGAATACGTGCAGGCCGCTCGGGGATTGGGGTTTAACCATTTGAGAATAATATTTAAACATATACTGCCTAATATAATTGGACCTATTATGGTTATTGCCGCTTCTGACTTTGCCTCTGCTATTCTTATCGAAGCGGGATTGAGTTTTGTAGGTATCGGAATAAAGCCGCCAACACCAAGTTGGGGAACCATGCTAAATGACAATAGAGCTTATTTGTTAACTCCCGATAAAGCTTTCTTAGCATTAGCCCCCGGAATTTGCATTATGATAATGGTATTGACGTTCAACCTGTTAGGAAACGGACTGCGTGATGCATTTGATGTAAAAGGAAAGACAGTTTAGTTGTAATTTCCTGATATTTAGTAAGTTATGTATAATCTTATGTTAAGTTTTGTTCTTTGCGATGCTAATTGACAAAAGTTAAATTAACTTTGACGGTATGTTGTGATTTGTTAAGGGCTATTGGTTCATTATAAAGTTATACTTATTTTTGGTGAGGCATATTGCTCGAAGTAAAATGAAGCTATGAGAAGAATGTATATCCATAAAGAAGGTTGGAAGATTGTATTGTCCACTTTTTTTCTTGTACTAGGCATAAATTTATTGACAAATTATGTTTTCCATGCGGGAAAAGCAGTGAGTTGGATTGTTTTTCTCCTCACTTTTTCTATATTCTCATTTATCACCTATTTTTTCAGAAACCCTCGAAGAAATATTATCACGGATGATGATATGGTAATCTGTCCGGCAGATGGGAAAATTGTAGTAATTGAAGAGGTATTTGAACCGGAATATTTTGAAGATAAACGTTTACAAGTATCTGTTTTTATGTCGCCGGCGAATGTACACGTAAATCGTGCTCCAATTGCAGGTGAAGTAAAATATTCTAAATACCACGATGGAAAATATTTGGTGGCATGGCATCCGAAATCCTCTACGGAAAATGAGCGCACTTCGATTGTTATAGACAACGGAAGCATTGATGTGTTAGTCCGCCAAATAGCCGGAAAAGTAGCGCGCCGTATTGTCTATTATTTAGAAGAAGGGGATTCTATTGAACAAGGTGCAGACTTTGGATTTATTAAATTTGGCTCTCGGGTAGATATGTTTTTGCCGTTAGATACTAATATAAATGTTGTATTAGGGCAAAAAGTAAAAGGTGGAATTACCGTTATCGGAGAATTGCCAAAAAACAACTAATACCAATTCCATTTTCAAATTGCCACAATTTATTTTAGACTAAAGTCGAAAATAATTACCGGTTATTTTTTCCCACGATAAAGGATATAACCATTAAAAGCGGCAATACTATCAGATAGGAAAGGTTGCAAGTTGTTTTTCATGGTACTACTTATATTTCCCAATAAAATATAATCGGCTTGCCTCTGCTGTGCTACGGCAATATAATTGTTGTATGCGGTATAGCCTTTGCGTTTTAATAAGTATAAAGTTATATTGGGAGAATCATCGGGTAAAGACAAAATAGTTTTTGACTCACTAACGCCATGTTGGTTTAAAAACGCCTGCATTTCTACCGAAGGTAAATAGCCGTTGTAGTTACTATATGTCAATTTTTCTGCAATATAATTTTTACAAAAAATAAAATTAGGAATTAAGAATAAACATAAAAGGGCATGGCTGAAAATATTTTCGGCGTGATAGCGGTTGTACGTTTTTAAAATAGTGATAATACTTACCAAAATGAAGATAAGAAACGGAATATAATAATACTCATGCCCTATCATTTTTTGGTAAAATAACAATAAATACAATAGTGTCATTCCACCACTGGCGTAGAATAGCCAACGCAAGTCGGCATCTAAATGTTTGCGGTGTTTTATGACTAACGTAAGCGATGCAACCAGCAGGATGGATGTGGGCGGCCAGAAGAAATTTTTTCCATTTGAAATTACGATTCTCCATATTGCTAAGCCTATATCGTAAAAGGATAATTTCCAAATTGGCGATATGCTAAGAAAGTAATAACGGTCGTGGTTTTCTAAATTATACTGCTTGGCATAGGCGTACCATGCGATAGGGAATACTGCGAATCCAAAAAGTAAAACTGTTTTTAAGGATAGTTTTTTAAAGCGGATTAAAAATAAAAATACCAATATAAAATTTAGGCATTCGCTGGCTTTAAGCAATCCTGAAAATGCAAAACTTAAAAATGCAATCAGGTACAGTCCGTAGTTTTCTTGTTTTTGTGCATATAAAAAAAATGCCCATCCGATAAATGCAAAACTTAATGCCGGAACATCGCTCAAAAAGTTATTACCATAAAAAAGTAATAACGGTGATGTACTCAACAGCCAGCATGCAACAAGCGCAAGAAAGCGACGTTGCAGAAAGTATAATGCAATAAAATAAATACCAATAAAGCCGAGTAGTAAGCAAATAGTATGCAGTAGCCGTAGGGTAAAAACTACATTAGAGAATTTGGCGGCAATAAAATAGAAAATCGGAAATTCGCCGGCTACTTTTCCGTGCGCAGATTCCAAATTATAGATTTCGGGTTGGAAAAAAGGGAGATGAAATTGGTGGTAATTTTGTGTCATTGCCATACAATCTGCTTGTCGCCAGAGGTGTGCTCCTTTGGGCAGCAAAGATAGCATATCGTAATAGCCATACCCCCAAGTGATAAGCAGAAGGCTGATAAATAAAATAACCAAGCCGGTTTTTGCAAAATTCATGACATGCAAAATACGGCTTTATGGCAAAGTATAAAAAAGAAAGACCAACAATTGTGTGGTTGGCCTTTCTTTGCGTTGATATTTTGTATCAATATCCGAAAATTTGTTTTAAGGTGTACTTGTTTACTTTTCCGTATTTACTGATATCTTGCCATTTTATTTTTTTCTCGTCTCCTATTAAATTTATGCTGTAAGGTTTGTGAGAGAATGTATTTTGATGGAATGTTTTTAAATCGTTAAACGTAAATTTATCTAAAAGTTGGTAAGTTTTTTCCGAGATGTCGTAGTTGATATCGTGACGTAGTGCATCTAAGTAGCGGAATAAAATTTGTTGTTTTAGCACGCGTGAAGTAGCATAGTTATTTTTTAACGATGTTTTGGTAATATCAAAAAGCCTTTCAGAATAGGGTAGTGTATCCAACAGTTCTTGCATGCTGCTCACGGCATCTTTCATTTTATCCGCTTGGCAGCCTACGTAGGCGCGTATATAGTTGGGCTCTCCGGATTTATAGGCTAATCCATAAACTGCATAGGTAGAATAAGCGAGTGCCTTAGATTCGCGAATGGTTTGGAATACAATACCCGACATTCCTCCGCCAAAATATTCGTTGAAAAGATTGGTGACAGGAACATTTACAGGGTTGTAGGTAGCCGCATTTCTGCACCAACTGATTTCCGTTTGTACCATATCATAATTGGAGAAATTTACCTCATTGGTATTCGTTTTTCTAAATGTAAAAGGATAAGAATTAGGCAATACGCGCGTAGGAAAATTGCCCGTGTGGTATTTTGAAAGTATGTCTAATAATTGCGTTTTGTTGGAGGACCCGTAATACAATATTTTATGCGGGTATTTTAAAAGGTTTTTTACCAATTTAACTAATTCTTCTGATTTTAAAAATTTCAATTCAGCATCAGTCATCGTATAGTTAAATGGATTTTTAATGCCATACGTCGCAATATTTGCCAAGCCATTCATTATTTTCCGTTTTTCCAACTTGTCGTTTTCTCTGCTTTTTATGTAGTCATTTATGAAAGCCACTAATTTGTTTTGGTCGGGCTGGCTGTTGGAGATAATATTCCCCAATAAAGCTAACGATTTTGCAAGGTTAGCATTTAATCCCGATATAGAGATAATTGTAGAACGTTGCTCGCAAGATATAGAAAAGTCGGTTGCCAGTTTGTAAAATTCTTTATTTACCTCTTCAGCAGAATAGATGTTGGTGCCTAAGTATTTTAAGTATTCTAAGGCAATAGGCAGTTTTTTCAGGTTGTTGCTGCCCATGTCGAAATAATAATAAAGAGAGAATAAATCATTGTTGTTGTTAGCAGTAAGAATTACAGGAACTTTATTTAATAACCCTTGTTCTATGTCTTTTTTATAATCTAAGAAAACAGGTTTTATTTCGGGCGCTTTCATGGCTAGCACTTGCTTCACAAACTCAGATTGTGCATTTCTGTTTACTTCTACTTCATGTATCAGTGGTTTGTTTACTTTAAGGATAGATGTATCGATACCTGTTTTTTTATACACGACAACATAGTTGTTGGCAAACCATTTATTGGCAAATGTAACAATATCATTTTTGGTGTAATTTTTTATATCTTCATAGAATGCTAATTCATCGGTTCGGCTTACACCGGTAATAAATCCGTCTAACAATACCATTGCACGGTTATTGTTGTGCTCCATTTTTTGTAATAATTCTTTTTGAAAATTATTCTTCACCGCTTGGATTAACCCATCATCGAAGTTCCCTTTTTTCAGTTGCTCAATTTCATTTAGCAATAATGTTTTTACTGCTTCCAATGATTGCCCCTCTTTGGGTTTGGCATCCAGTTCATACACACTATAATCTTTCATCGTTTGTGCATAAGAAGCGGCTTCCAACACCTTTTGTTTTTGCATTAAATCAATATCCAATAAGCCGGCAGTTCCATTGGCTAAAATTCTATCGGTAAATTGTAGTAAATTGGCTTCTTTGGTGTTTGCGCCCGGCATACGGTAACCGATTGTCACCCATTCATCTTTAGGACCGATTACTGTTTTTTCAATAGGCGTCGTCATTTCGGATTCTTTCGGTGGGTTGTAAGGCGTTACTTCTTTAGCTTCAAACCCTCCAAATTTTTTATCTACCATTGCAATAGTAGAATCGGGGTTAAAATCGCCGACAAGAATCATGCACATATTATTCGGCACATAATTTTTTTCAAAATATTTCCGTATTTCTAACAAAGAAGGATTTTTTAAATGTTCGATGGTACCGATTGTAGTTTGCTGGCCATAGTTGTGTGTAGGAAATAAGCTGGCCATCATTACCTCATTTACCTTCCAGTCGTCATTATCTAAAGAGCGATTTTTCTCTTCATATACTGCTTCTAACTCCGTGTGAAATAATCGGAAAACCGGCTTGCGGAAACGTTCAGCCTCCACCGTAAGCCAGCGGTCTATCTGATTAGATGGGATATCATTTATATACACCGTCTGCTCGTAAGAGGTAAAAGCATTTGTGCCTTTAGCTCCGATAAAGCTCATTA
>ENA-UOYA01004543-UOYA01004543.1-activated-sludge-metagenome-genome-assembly--contig:-NODE-4543-length-11569-cov-4.301112_pt1 | contig 11569 bp, 13 predicted proteins | sample MGYA00238163_ERZ764804 | MGnify/ENA primary metagenome ERZ764804 (study PRJEB28919, sample SAMN05720223) | activated sludge metagenome | isolation source: Anaerobic digester | place: Hong Kong...
GGGGAGGGGCGTCAAAAATGGTCCGGTAAGTCGCCTGCACATCCACTTCGTAACCAATCTTCTCCGGCACAATCTCGCCGGTTTTCTTATCCAGGATAGGGTCCCGCGGCATCTCCCGGTGTTTTATCACCAGTTCGTCCAGAACCACTTCCAGCTCTTCCGGCAGAAATCTGCCCACATTCTGATCTTCAATATAAACCCCGGGTTTAACCCCGTAAAACTTCCTTTCCATCCGGTCTATCCAAGATGCATACGCGGTCGCGATTATGAGGAACCCAACCAAAAATACGGCCTTACGATTAAGGGTTATCTGATGCATCCTGCCGAAAAATGGGATTCCCCCCCCCTAGGCGTGATCCCTAAATACTATTCGCACTCCCGGGATGGTATTCAAGAAATCAAAAAAACCGAGGAACTCGGTTTTTCGAATTTGGTATTATTCAGTTTTACTTGTCATCATTTGTCGTCGTTCTTCTTGCGAACAATGCCGCTGGCCCCCGGACGCTGAACCTGGCGTAGCGCTTCTTTGCGGGAAAGGTTGATTCTTCCCTGGGAGTCGATCTCCGTCACCTTGACCAGGATCTCGTCACCCACGTCAACCACATCCCTGACTTTGGCAGTGCGGGTTTCGGCCAGCTGGGAAATATGGACCAGCCCTTCTTTGCCCGGCAATCCAAGAACTCCAGGAACGATCTCCACGAAGGCTCCAAAGTCCATGACTCTCACCACGCGGCCGATGTAGGTTTTGCCCACCTCCACCTCTTTCACCAGGCAGTCAATGAGGTGTCGGGCTTTTTCAGCTGCTTCCTGATCCACCGCCGTAATGAACAGAGATCCGTCATCCTCAATATCGATCTTGGCTCCGGTTTCGTCCACGATCTTCTTGATGGTCTTGCCGCCCGCACCAATAACCTCTCTGATTTTGTCGGGGTTGATCATCATCTTGATCATCCGCGGAGCGTAAGGCGACAACTCGGGGTTGGGCTGGCTGATGGTTTGCAGCATGATGTTCATGATGTACATCCGGCCATCCCGGGCCTGAGCCAAAGCCTTCTCCAATATCTCACGGGTTACGCCGGGGATCTTGATGTCCATCTGCAAGGCCGTGATGCCCTTGGCAGTGCCCGCCACTTTGAAATCCATGTCTCCCAGTGCGTCTTCAATTCCCTGTATATCGCTCAATATGGCGAAGCGGTCGTCCTCTTTGATCAATCCCATAGCAATTCCCGATACCGGCGCTTTAATGGGAACACCGGCGTGCATCAGGGAAAGAGTGCTGCCGCATACACTTCCCATCGAGGTCGAGCCGTTGGACTCCAGGACTTCGGAAACAACCCTTATGGTGTAAGGGAAATCCTCCTCCTTGGGAATCATGTAGAAAAGAGCCCTTTCCGCCAGAGCGCCGTGTCCTATTTCCCTTCTGCCCGGTCCCCGCATGGGTCGGGTTTCCCCAACGCTGAAGGGCGGGAAATTGTAATGATGAAGGTAACGCTTGGATTCGATTGCTCCCAGGCCGTCCAGGATCTGTTCCTCGCTGGCGGCTCCCAGGGTGGTGACTGACAGAACCTGAGTCTGCCCCCTGGTGAACAGGCCAGAGCCGTGAGGACGCGGCAGAACTCCAACTTCGCAGTATATGGGTCTGATTTCGGTAAGCGTGCGACCGTCCACCCGCTTCCCTTCATCCAGGATCATCTGGCGCACGACAGCTTTTTCTATGCTCTCCAGCACGCTCATGACTTCGGCGGAGCGCTCCGGGAAGACAACTTCGAAATGTTCCAGGATCTCTTTCATCGTTTCTTCTGTCTGCTGCTCCCGCAACAGTTTGTCGGTACATTGAACCGCCGTCTGAATCTTATCCCAAGCATATTCCTTGACTGCGGCCTGGATTTCAGGGTCAACCTCAAACAGAACCACAGGAGCTTTCTCGCGCCCGATTTCGGATACTATTTTCTCCTGAAAGGCGACGATCTCTTTGATGACATCGTGGGCCAGGAAAATGGCGTCCAACATGGTATCTTCCGGGATCTCATCCGCACCGGCCTCGACCATCATGATGGCATCCTTGGTGCCCGCCACCACCAGATGCATCCGGCTCCTCGCCGACTGCTCGACGTTAGGATTGATCACCAGTTCGTCGTCAACCATTCCGACCACGACAGCACCCAACGGACCCGCAAAGGGAATATCGGAAACGCACAGAGCCACGGATGCCCCGATGATCGAAGTCACGTCGGGAGAATTGTCCTGGTCGACCGACATGATGGTTGCCACCACGTGGACGTCATTGCGATAACCTTTGGGGAACAATGGCCGGATAGGCCGGTCTATCAGGCGTGCCGAAAGGGTGGCGGTCTCGGTGGGCCTTCCCTCTCTTTTGATAAAGCCCCCCGGGATTTTTCCCACCGCGTACATCCGCTCTTCATAATCCACGGTGAGCGGGAAAAAGTCGATGCCCTCCCGAGGCTTCTTGGACATGGTAGCAGCCACCAGGACCGCGGTTTCGCCGTAATAGAGCATGGCGGCCCCGTTAGCCTGTTTTGCATACTTGCCGATCTCGACCTTAAGCGGTCGTCCGGCAATCATGGTTTCATAGATGTGGGTCATTCACATCCCTCCTTGAATTGATAAGTCTTATACCACAAGAAACACTTGAAAAAATCCCGGTCACGTATGTTGGCCGGGTTTAAGAAATCATAGATTGGCTACCGGAGTCAAATCAGGCTCTCTAAACCACCGGTTTTAAAAGCTGTTCCCTTCGCTTGGCGTTATTAGAAAAAGAGCGGACGATGCCGCTCTTTACCTGCGCAGGCCGAGTCTGGTAACAATGGCGCGATAACGTTCAAAATCCTTGTCCATCAGATAGTCCAACAAAGCTCGGCGTTGACCAACCATCTTCAACAGCCCTCTTCTGGAGTGATGATCCTTTTTATGAATCTTCAAATGCTCATTGAGATAATTGATGCGATTGGTAAGTAAAGCGATTTGAACTTCTGGAGAGCCGGTATCGTTCTCGTGGATTTGAAAATCCTTTATCAGATCTTGCTTCTTGCTCTGATCAAGAGCCATTATTTCACCTCCTTCTCAAAAAAATCGCCGCTAGCCAAGAGTCCCGTCGGAGAGTCGGGAGTCCTAGCCAGGGTTCATGACTTGCCGATGACGGTGATGACTAATCTGCCGTCATCTATATCCTTGACAACAAGATCAAAGACCTTGCCGCTTCGGGCCACAAAACCTCTAAATCTGGTGGCTACCGGGATCTGGCCGGGGATTTTAATGCTTGCCTCATACAGGTCTTCATCATCAATGCCCAACTGACGGTAATCTTTAAGCCGTTTGCGGCTATGTTCGGTAATAAAGACCTTCACTCGCAGCTCACCCGGTCTCCCCGTCTCTTTCGCAGATTATGGCGTACAGCGCATCCTGGAAGGCTGACCGATTCGGATCATCCTCTCCGGAACGGCGGTACACGCTTTCAAGCTCCTCCCGGAGCATCACAAAGACATCGGTAAAATAAGCGATCGAAACCATATTAACTACATCTACTAGTTTATTATGCTCTTCCCACATAAAAGGTACCACCGCCCAAGCATTAGGTATGCGTACCGCACCTAATTTTAGCACAGAGCCAGGGGAATGTAAACTTAACCCAATCGAGTATTAAGGCATATTCCGCTCACCCATCATTAACCGGCGCTTGAGGTTCGCCTCAGGCTAACCTCACTTGTTGCAGAACGGATCTGGCATCAACTATATCCTGTTGGATCTGATGAATCAGTTGCTGCTGGTTGGGGAACCTCATCTCCTCCCTCAACTTCTTGACCAGCATGACCTTGATCGTCTGACCGTAGAGGTCGCCGTGGAAATCGAGCAGATGAGCCTCGGCCACCACCGGATATTCCTGGTGAAAGGTGGGCTTGAACCCGATGTTGACCACGCAATCGTAGGCACCGCGGTCGGTGGAGGCAAGGGCGGCATAGACCCCCCGGCCCGGCCTGGCCAACTCGTGACCGAAGTCAAGGTTGGCCGTGGGAAATCCCAGTCCTCGTTTTTCTCCATGCTGCACCTTTCCCTCCAAAACCGGCCAGCGTCCCGTGTATTTGCGTACCGCCTCCACATCCCCTTCTTCCAGGCATCTGCGAACCAGGGTGCTAGACACTATCTCTCCGTCAACCTTGACCGGTGGAATGACATTAACCTTGAAACCGTACCCCGCTCCCAGCCTAGAGAGCAGTGAGGCGTCGCCCGATGCCCCGCGTCCGAAGAAATAATTGTAACCCACGTAAACGGAGGCCGCCCTGAAGCATCTGACCACGATATGCTCCACAAAATGTTCCGGTGTCCAGGCAGCAACCTCCCGCGTAAAAGGCAACAACACCAGATAATCAAGCCCCATCTCCTGCAGAATTTCGGCCTTCTGCTCAATGGTGGTCAAAAGCTGTGGGCTTTCCTGACTCAACACCTTTTTGGGATGTGGGTCAAAGACCATGACCACTGAGCTGCCGCCGGAGTTTTTGGCCTCATTGATAGTCTGCCCGATCAGGCACTGGTGTCCTTTATGTACCCCGTCAAAGTTGCCCAGGGCCAGCACGGTCGGGGGTTGGCCTTTAAAGTTATATATATCGGTGATTATTTCCATTGATGTATCAATTCTTCCCTCCAGTCAGGACTTTTTCAGGCTGTAGAAAAGGTTGGTTATCGCGGATTTGACCCCGGGCCACGGCCAACAGTACGCCATCAGGGTCGTAAAGGAGATAAGGTTTTTGCTCCTCCACCCCCGGCCAAACTACGGGCCTACCGTTCATCACCGCCCAGGACAGCGCAGGTTCAACCGTAATCCTGGTTAGCGCGTCCAGGGGAAAATCAAGGGCCTGTATCGCGGATGCTATTGGAACCTTTCCTGCGACAAGGCTATCCAGGTCGTGAGCATTTTCAATTTTGAAGGGACCCGATCTGCTCCGGGTAAGGGAGTTAAGGTAGGCCCCACAGCCGAGACGTTGTCCCATGTCATGGCAAATGGTTCTGACATAGGTCCCCGCGGAACAACAGATATGGAATAGGGCCTCTTGACGGCCATTGTTTTCTTGCAAACTGATCAAACGCAAATCATAAATCTTCACCCGGCGTGGTTTGACCTGCACTTCTAACCCCTTACGCGCCAGTTCATACAGCCGCCGGCCCTGGTGATGAACCGCGGAAAACATCGGCGGCACCTGCCAGATGTCACCGATAAACTCCCGCATAACGGCCTGGATCGCATGAGGCTCAAGCAGCTCGCAGGGCCTGAAGCTGATATTTCCGTTACAATCCTGGGTGTCGGAGACCCCGCCCAGGATCATCCGGGCCTCATACTCCTTGGTGTTATCTTCTATATACTCTATCAACCGGGTGGCCCGCCCCACCGCGATGGGCAAAACCCCTGCCGCCAAAGGATCAAGCGTGCCGAGATGCCCAATCTTGGTGGCGGGTAGAAGAGGTTTCAATCTGCGAATCACATCGTAGGACGTGATCCCCGAGGGCTTATTCAGGTTGAGGAAACCATCCCCGGCCACTACGATAGCCCCGCCAGAACCTTGTTTAATACCGTCTCCTTCACGGTATTGAGATCACCTTCGATTTCAGCCCCGGCAGCTCGCTGGTGTCCGCCCCCGCCCCACTCGGCAGCCAGCCGGTTTACGTCCACCCTGAGTTTGGACCGAAACCCGACTTTGACCCGCCCGGGTTCAATCTCCCGAAATAACAAGGCAACCTCGACATTTTCTATGTTGCGGGCCAGATTTATTGTCCCTTCAAAATGCTGCCCCACCGCGCCCAGTTCCTGCAGGTCCCTGTGGCTCAAGACCATGTAGGCTACCCGCCCATCATCGCTGAACTCCAAGCTTTCCAGGGCCTTTTTTTGCATCGCAACCTCCACCCGGCTCTTGGACTCAAACAGATTGGTCCTGACCTGGTCGTAGTTAAAGCCGCTTTCCAATAACTCGGCTACCGCTCTGTGCGTGGAGGGAGTGGTGCTGGGATACTGAAAGCTGCCGGTGTCCATGACGATCCCACAGTATAATGAAACCGCAATTTCCCCGGTGATGAGCACATCCATGCTCTTCAGCAGATTAAAGATGATTTCACAGGTGGAGGAGGCTTTTCCATCCACCAGGTTGAAATCCCCGTATCTCTCATTGCTAATGTGATGGTCAATGTTTATAACTGTGTCGCAGCGGGTCAGATGTCCAAGCAGTTTCGCCCCCACCCGGTCCCGGGTGGCGCAATCCAGGTAGATATGACAACGGTGGAGGCGGGGGAGACTTGACTCCGAGCCGATCTGGTCGACACCCGGTAAAAAGCGGTAAGTCTTGGGAACCTCATCCTCAATTACGGCCGTAACTTCCTTCCCCATCGCCTTTAAGGCCCAAAGCATGGCGGTAACGGCCCCGACACAGTCCCCGTCGGGAATGGTGTGGCCCAGCAGCGTAAAGGCGTCGCCACGCAGAATTGCGTCCTTGACGGAATCAAGATCCTTGCTATTCTTCAACATCATTGCTCCGATCCGCGTTGAGTTTATCCAGTATCGATGTTATCTTCAACCCGTGCTCAATGGATTTATCCAATTTAAAGGAAATCTCAGGTGAATGTCTCAGCCTGATGCGGTTTGACACCTCAGTCCGCAAGAAACCTCGCGCCTTTTCCAGGGCCTGCATGGCCTGTTCCTGCTTCTTTTCATCGCCCAGCACACTTACGAAAATCCGGGCCGCTCCCAGGTCGTTCGACACCTCAACCCGGGTAACGGATATCATGCTGAGCCGCGGATCCTTGACCTCCTCGGCCAAAATCGCCGAAATCTCCCGCCTGATTTCCTCGGACAGCTTCTCCAATCTCCGCTGATTCAAGCGTTTCACCCTTCCTTGGATAAAGACTTGGTTTAACCCGCCGATGCTATAACTGGCGCGGCACCTCTTCAATCACATAGGCCTCGATGATGTCACCCTCTTTGAGGTCGTTCAGTCCTTCAATCCCCATGCCGCATTCAAAGTTGCTCGGCACCTCTCTCACATCGTCCTTGAAGCGTTTGAGGGAGGAGAGCTTGCCTTCGTAAATGATGACTCCGTTCCGCAGCACCCTGATATTGGCATTGCGGGCAATCTTGCCTTCGGTCACATAACACCCGGCCACCAATCCGGCCTTGGGCACCTTAAAGGTGGCTCTAACCTCGGCTCGACCCTGGAACTTCTCCACGTGTTCAGGCTCCAATAGCCCGGCCATAGCCTTCTTCACATCCTCTATGGCCTCGTATATTACCCGGTAGAGCCTTACATCGATCCTTTCGTCCTCGGCATACTTGCGAGCCTTGGAATCAGGACGAACATTAAAACCTATTATGATGGCATTGGAGGCTGAAGCCAGCATGACATCGCTTTCAGTGACCGCACCTACACCGGTATGGATTACATTGACCTTGACCTCATCAGTGGATAAGCGGTTCAAAGACTGGTTAAGGGCTTCGACCGATCCCTGGACATCTCCCTTGATGATGAGGTTCAGTTCCTTGACCTCGCCCTCCTGAATATGCTTAAAGAAATCGTCCAGCGACACCTTGCTGGTCTTGGACTGTTCCTCTCGTTTCTTTTCACTCAAACGCAGGGCACTGACCTGACGGGCGATTTTCTCATCCACCACGCGGAAGGTATCGCCTGCCATGGGTACGTCAGCCAGGCCCAATACCTCCACCGGCGTGGATGGTCCGGCTTCGGTAATCCTGCGACCGTTATCATCCACCATAGCCCTTACCTTGCCAAAGGTGGTGCCGCAGATCAGGCTGTCCCCGATCCGCAATGTCCCCTTCTGCACCAGGATGGTGGCCACCGGCCCTCTTCCTTTGTCCAGTTCGCCTTCAATGACCACACCCTCCGCGGGTCGATCCGGGTCGGCCTTGAGTTCCCTCATCTCCGCCAGCAGCAAGATCATCTCCAGCAATAGGTCAAGCCCCACCCCGCTTTTGGCCGAGACCGGAACAAAAATGGTATCGCCGCCCCACTCCTCCGGCACCAGCTGGTACTCGGTCATCTGCTGCATTACCCTTTCCGGATTGGCGTTTTCCTTGTCAATTTTGTTTATAGCCACCAAAATCGGGACCTGAGCTGCTTTGGCATGGTTTATAGCTTCAACGGTCTGAGGCATAACCCCATCATCCGCGGCCACCACCAGAACGGCAATGTCCGTTGCCTGAGCGCCGCGGGCCCGCATGGCCGTAAACGCCTCATGACCGGGGGTGTCGATGAAAGTTATCTTTTCGTCGCGAACCATCACCTGATAGGCTCCGATGTGCTGGGTTATTCCCCCCGCCTCTTTCGCCACCACGTTAGTCTCCCGAATGGCGTCAAGTAAGGAGGTCTTGCCGTGGTCAACATGACCCATAACCGTCACCACCGGGGGACGGGGCACCATTTTCTCGACATTATCCGGCATAGTCTCCAGGATTAGCTCTTCCTGAGTTTTCTCCCTTTCCACCCTGACATTGAATTCGGACGCCACCAGTTCGGCCAGGTCAAAATCGATATCGTTGTTCAGAGATGCGGTAACATTGTACTGCATCAGCTTCTTGATGACCTCAGCCGGACTTTTAGCCAATTTTGCCGCCAATTCTCTAACATTGATTTTATCTTCGATCGTAATCATTTCCGGTGTCACGTCCTGCTTCTGATCTGGGCGCTTGCCTTTCTTCTTCGGTTTTCCCTTGGAAGGCTTGGGCGGCTTATTGGATGCGCCGAAGGTCTTAATTCTAAAATCAGGTTTGGTCGGTTGTCTCAAGAGAGGTTCTTCCGGCTCATCATTTTTGTCAAAAGCTTCGACATCTCTTATGGACGGATTCACCGCTTTTGATGGCTTGATTTTCGGTTTTTCATCCGCCTTAGGCACTACACCAGGTCTGGGCCGGACCTTATTCGGCTCGCTGGGCGCGGGCCTGTCCTGGACAGGGGCTGAGCTGGACCTCGCAACATTCGGCACCTTCTGGACGGAATCCTCCGGAGTAGGTTCTTTGGGCTTGGTCTTTGGCTCCTCTGCCTTTTTTCCCGCCTCGTCAGGTTCTCGCAGCTTGCGTTTAACCCATTCTCCCTGCTGGTCTTCCATGGTACTCATGTGATTTTTCACATCAATGCCAAGATCCCTTATAATCTTGACCAAATCCTTGCTCGGGATATTGAGTTCTTTGGCAAGCTCGTGAACTCTTATTTTTGCCATTCGACCACCCCCATATCATTAGCTTCATCGTCCTCCAGTTCATCCAGCGCCTTCAAAATGGCGTGGGCGAAGCTGCGGTCATTTATAGTTAAGGCCACCCGGTAGGCTTTTCCGACGTGAGCCCCCAAACGATATTTGTCGCCCAAGATAACCCAGGGTACATCTCTTTTCTGGCAGGAAGCAACCAGCTCATCCCTGGTCTTTTCGGAAATGTCGCGACTGACAATCAGGAGGAACGCCCTCCTGCGAAGCAGGCTGTTTTTGGCGGCCATGCTCCCGGATGAAACCTGCCCTGCCTTGCAGGCCAATCCGATCAGTTGGTAAATGTTTTTCTTCAATTTATCACCAGTTCTTTCCTCAGTGCTTCAATGATTTCCTCCGGAATCTCCCTTTCCAACGCCTTCTGCAGACGCTTTCCCTTGACAGCTATGTTAAGGCATTGGGCCTCCGGACAGATATACGCTCCCCGTCCCGATTTTTTCCCGGTCCGGTCGATCAGTATCATCTCATCCGGGGTGCGCACAATCCTGATAAGCTCTTTCTTATTCTTCATCTCCCGGCAGCCGACGCACATGCGCTGCGGGATCTTGCGAACCTTTGCCAAGGCTACTCCTCCTTATAGGCCTGGGATTCGCTCTTGATATCAATCTTCCATCCGGTCAATTTCGCAGCCAACCGGGCATTCTGCCCCTCTTTGCCGATGGCGAGAGAAAGCTGATGATCCGGAACGATCACTTTGGAAGTCTTTTCGCTCTCATTGACCTCCACCTGTACAACCTTGGCCGGACTCAAGGCGTTGCCGATATAAACCGCCATGTCCTGACTCCATTTGATGATATCAATCTTTTCTCCGTTAAGCTCCCGCACAATGTTCTGCACCCTCATGCCGCGGGGACCGACACATGCCCCTACCGGATCAATTTTATCATCCCGGGACTGGACTGCAATCTTCGAGCGAAATCCGGCTTCACGGGCGATGGATTTAATCTCCACCAGTCCCTCGAATATCTCCGGAACCTCCAGCTCGAACAGCCGGCGCAGGAAATTCGGATGAGAACGCGAGACCGTGATCTGCGGTCCTTTGGCGGACTTTTTAACTTCCGAGATATAGCATTTGATGCGCTGACCCTGATAATATGACTCGCCCGGAATCTGATCCTGGGGCAGCATCACCGCCTCCGTAGGCCCCAGATTGATGAGGACAATCTTCTGCTCGACGCGTTGCACCGTTCCCGCCAGAATCTCTCCCTCTCGGCTGGAATACTCGTCATAAATAATATTTCTCTCCGCTTCGCGCAGCCGCTGTATGACTACCTGCTTCGCAGTCTGGGCGGCTATGCGGCCGAAGTTGCCCGGCGTCACCTCGACTTCAATCTCATCACCTATCTGGGCGGTACTGTTAATCTGACGCGCGTCCTCCAGACTTATCTGGGTTTTATCATCGGATGGCTCCTCGGTCACAACCTTGCGGGAAAAAACCTTGACTTCTCCATTGGTGGGGTTCATATGCACTTCAACATTCTGATTGGATCCAAAATTCTTTTTATAAGCGGTTTTCAAAGCGGATTCTATCGCATCAATCAGGACCTCTTTAGGGATCCCCCGTTCTTTCTCCAATTCAACCAGAGCCTGAATCAATTCACCGGACATGGACATGGAAACGCCTCCTCTAAAATTGTGGGCCGCAAAAATTCAAGGCAGCATCCCGCCTTTACCATTCTACCACCAATCTAACCTGTTTAGCGTTATTTCTGGCAATCGATACGTTTTTCCCTTCAATATCCAGTACAATATGGCCATCCTCAAGGCCCTTGAGGATGCCCTTGAAGTTCTTCTGTCCGTTTACGGGCTCGTGGGTTTTAAGCTTGACCTCGCGTCCCGCAAACCGCTCGAAGTCGCGATCCTTTTTCAGCACCCGATCCAGACCGGGTGATGAAACTTCGAGATAGTACGACTGCGAAATCAGATCATACCGGTCCAGGACATCGCCTATAATCCCACTGGCTTCCTGGCAGCGGTCGTGATCAACCCCGTCCTCGTGATCGATAAATACCCTGAAAATCAGGCGGCCATTCTCTTTCTTAAACTCTATGTCAACTATTTCGATTCCCCGGGGCGCCAGAGCCGACTCCAATAACGGTTCGGCTTTAGATACTACTTCCAGGTTGTTCAAACGGGCACCTCCCACCTTGTATAACAGAAAAAGTGGGCTAAAACCCACTCTTTGCGCGGAAATATTCAGTGCGACTCCATTAGGAGTATACCATATAGGTTCAAAGCTATTCAACCCTGCTTCCTCATTGCTTGTTATTTCAACCGTTAGACTGTCTAGGGCATATTT
>ENA-UOYA01004545-UOYA01004545.1-activated-sludge-metagenome-genome-assembly--contig:-NODE-4545-length-11567-cov-6.913047_pt1 | contig 11567 bp, 8 predicted proteins | sample MGYA00238163_ERZ764804 | MGnify/ENA primary metagenome ERZ764804 (study PRJEB28919, sample SAMN05720223) | activated sludge metagenome | isolation source: Anaerobic digester | place: Hong Kong...
CGGATGATGGCGTCCGCATCAGAAAGGCGCTGCGCTCCGGTGCGCAGATCGGCGAGAAAGGCCTTGTCTTTCGCGGACTAGACACGATCAGTGACATCGCGCGCGGTGCCGACGGCGCGTAGCGCGGTTCCGTCATCGGCGCGCTTGACGACGCGGCCCGTGCCTTCAACCCACGCCCAGCTCCCGTCCTTGCGACGCAGGCGATATTCCGAGTGATATTCGGTGGTGCGGCCCGCCACCATTTCCATCTGGTCCTGAAGCGCGCGCTCCACATCATCAGGGTGGATGAGATGCCGCCAGAAATTGGCAACGCCATCGGCGTCTTCGGCGACATAGCCAAGCATTTCATATGCATCGGGGGAATACCAGACCTCGCCCGCGATCAGGTCCCAGTCCCAGACGCCGAGGCCGGTTCCGGCAAGCGCATATCGCAGCCGGTCGCGCGGCGCTGACTTCGGCCCGGGCCTCTTCAAGCGAGCCAAAGGCGGGCGGCACGGCTGTTTCCGTCCGTGCGACGATGCCAACCGATGTCGTGCGCGTCGAGGTGGCCTCGGCGGTTTGGACTTGCGAAATAATGTATCTCCCCGGACGCGGAAGATGGGCGCTGCACTGTGCTCCGTGCGCTACCCGGACGTCCTGCGAGGCCGGATTTTAGGCGACAATCCGGGGTGTCAACAAAGTGAAACGATGCCAGTCCGGCACGACCTTCCGGCAGAAACTGCCATAAAATGGCAATTTCAAAGCATTGGAGCAGGCTGGGTCCATTCAGGTTTGATTTGTGTGTGTAATCGATTGCCTGACGCAGGTTTCCCGCAAAATTCCCGGGATCATGACGTCATGACGAATTCGGCCAGAGCGGTAGCGATTGTTGCTTTCCGGCGGCCGATACGCCCCCGATCAACCCCAAAATTCCGGGCAACCCCGCAATTTTTACCATCTTAGGGATGGGGTAACCAAAACGGTTTAGACCAACCTCATACGACAACCGGGTCAAGGCCGCCGCATCGCGGGCGGAACAGGGTAATGGCAGTAAAGAGTATCTTCAGAGGGTTTGCAGGTCGCGGCAGCGCGGCGGACGCGCAGGCGGCGGTTGTCCATGGCGCATCGGGCGCGATCCTTCACGCAGATGCCGAGCGCAGGCTCGCCATTCTCGATGATTTCGAGCAGGCGGGTATCGGCTGGATCTGGGCGAGCGATGCCGATGGCAAGCTGATCTACATTTCGGAAAGTGCAGCCCAAAAGCTCGATCAACCGCTGGAGGCGCTGCATGGTCAGTCGCTCGCTGCCCTTTTCGAGACAGACCCTTATAATCCGGGCGAGCGCTCGGATCGACCGCTCACCTTCCAGTTGAGCGCGCGCAACAAGATTACCGATCTCACCGTGCGCTTCGTGCCCGGCAAATCGAAGCAGGAAGGGCGCCAGACCTGGTGGTCGATCTCTGGCCATCCCAAGTTTGACGCGAACGGCGATTTTCAGGGCTATCGCGGCAGCGCCAAGGACATCACGGTTGAATATGAGCGCAAGCTTGAGGATTCCCGCCTTGCGGAATTTGACTCGCTTACAGGCCTTGCCAACCGCCACCGCATGAACAAGCGGCTGGAGGCGTATCTGACGGCGTACAAGGCGGCCAAGCGCAGTTGCACGCTGATGATGCTCGATCTGGATCGCTTCAAGCAGGTCAACGACACGTTCGGCCATCCGGCGGGCGATGCGCTGTTGAAGCAGGTCGCCGAGCGGCTGACGCGCGTGGTGGGGGATCGGGGCGAAATCGGTCGTCTGGGTGGCGATGAATTCCAGATCATCCTGCCTGATCTTGATGACCGTGGAAAGCTTGGCGAGCTGGCGACCAAGATCATCCAGATCATCTCGCTGCCTTATGCCATTGATAATGAACGTGCCGTCATCGGCACCTCGGTCGGCATTGCGATTGCGCCTTATGACGGGCTGGAAAAGGATGATCTGCTGCGCGGGTCAGACCTTGCGCTCTATGCCGCCAAAAATGGCGGGCGCGGGCAGTTTCGTTTCTATTCGGCGGATTTGAAGGACGAGGCGGAAGAAGCGCGCCTGCTCGAAGACGATTTGCGCGAGGCGCTCGTCAATGATCAGCTTGAGCTACATTACCAGCCGGTCGTCCGCACCAAGGACCATATGGTCGTGGGGCTGGAAGCGCTGATGCGCTGGGAACACCCCGAGCGCGGGCCAATCAGCCCCGGCCAGTTCATCCCGATTGCCGAAAAGTCCAACCTCATCAACCAATTGGGGGAATGGGCGCTGCGCCGCGCCTGTCAGGATGCGACGCAATGGCCGGAAACGGTGCGCGTTGCCGTCAATGTCTCGGCGGTCCAGTTTGCGACGGCGGGCTTTCCCGCCATCGTTACCAATGCGCTCGCCGCGACCGGGCTTTCGCCCGACCGGCTGGAGCTTGAGCTGACCGAAAGCGTCTTCATGGGCGATAGCGAGGTGATCGACGATACCTTCCGCGTCCTGAAATCGTTGGGCGTCCGGCTGGCGCTTGATGATTTCGGCACGGGCTATTCCTCGCTCAGCTATCTGCGCTCGGCGCCGTTCGACAAGCTCAAGGTGGACAAGAGCTTTGTCGATAGCTGCACCCAGAAAGACCAGAACAGCGCGAAGATCATTGCGGCCATCATCGGCCTGTCCGATGCGCTCGGCATGGAAACCACGGTGGAAGGCGTTGAGGCGTTCGACCAGTTCAACCTTGTCTGCTCCAAGGGCGCGCGCTTCATCCAGGGCTATATCTATTCCAAGCCGCTGCGCATGGATGAGGCGATGGCGCGCATGGACTCGGGTGAATTCCGTATCGAGCCGGAAGGACCTGACCGCCATCGGCCCGAGCGGCGCTCAATGTTCCGGCGCATTGGCGTCATCCATATCGACCATCGCTATGAGGCGCTGCTGCGCGATCTTTCGACCACGGGTGCCCGCATCGAAGGGCTGATGGGCGTTCCTGTCGGCACGGGTCTGGTGCTGGATCTGGGCGGCGGCCAGTTGGCGGTCTGCTCCGTCACGCGCGCCACCGAAGCGACGATTGCCGTCGAGTTTGAAACGCCGCTGGTGAGCGACGGGGCAGGGGGCTTGTGCACCCGCCATCGCGTGTCGCCATATGCGCTGGCCGCCGCCGGAATGCCGCTGGCCGCACTTCCGCCGGGCAATTATCCGCTGGCAACCGGCAATGGCGAAAGTCGCAGCACGCCGCAGTTCACGCAAGTGAGCAGCGTCGCTGCCTAGAGCCTGATCGATTGAGGTGGACGCGATGGCGCTTCCGCAGAGATCGCTTATCCTTCGCCTCCAAGCCCTTGGACGCTAAAGACCGGCGCGCTATAGCCGTTAGGGATCACGTTGCGTAACTCTACGTAATGTTGCTTTTCGCAACGATAAATTATCTGCCAGTATGGATTCGGATGAACTACGGAATATTGGCATTGTGCTGACCGACAACGCACACAGTGTCGCGGATGACGCTTTACGCGTGGCCAAACTTGCTGCGGGCGGATCGTCGCTCCTCAAGAACGCGACCGCATTTGACGAGCTTGATACCATCTTTCGGAATGTCGGCATCGCACTCGGGGTGATCGGTCGCGACTTTCGCTACATGCGCGTCAACAATCTTCTCGCGGAAATCAACGGTGTGAGCGCCGAGGCGCACATCGGCCGGACATTGCGCGAGGTATTGCCGCAACTGGCTGACGACCTTGAGGAAATCTACCGCCCGGTGCTGGAGCAGGGCGAAATCATCTATGACCTGACGGTCAAGGGGGAAACGCCCGCCCAGCCCGGCGTGCCGCGCACATGGCAGGCAAGCTATTTTCCGCTCCGGACGGACGGCGGCGACATTCTGGGGCTGCTGGCCGTCATCCGCGAGGACACCGAAACCGAGGCCTTGAAGGATGATCTCAAGGATGCGCGCTACCGCTTTGAGCGTGCGCTTGAGGGCAGCAATCTCGGCATCTGGGATTGGACGGTCGAGACGGGCTATACGTGGTTCTCGGATCGCCTCCAGACGATGCTGGGCTATGAGCCCGGTGATTTTGCGCCGCATGTCTCCTCATGGGAGGCGCTTGTGCATCCGGATGACTGGCCGATCATCAATGCCTCGCTCCAGCCGCATCTGGATGGGCTGACGCCGGAATATTCTTGCGACCATCGCGTGCGCTGCAAGGATGGTGGCTGGCTGTGGATTCATGACCGCGGCAAGGTTGTCGAGCGGAATGCCGAGGGCAGGCCGCTGCGCATGGTCGGCACGCATGACGACATCCAGCAGCGCAAGGACAATGAGGATGTGCGTGATCGATTGAGCGCGCTCAGCAACGAACTGGTCCATCTCGACAATGTCGACCAGATCATCGAGTGCTGCCTCATTGCCTTGCTGGGTTATCTCGATGCCGACTTGGCGGCCTATGTTGAAACCGGCAAAAAGGGCGAGCGTCCGCGCATGTTGCGGCGCTGGCGTGATGGGCTGCTGGGCGTTTCAGAAGGCAAATGGCTGGGCGGGCGGGTCGACAAGCAGGCCTTTGAAAAGCTGCGCAAGGGAGAGATCGTCAATTGGTCCGATCTCTCGCACGAAGCCTTCATGCAGGGCGCGGAACCGGGAAATGTGGAGGACGGGCGTGACGTGCATGCCATGCTCGCCGTACCGCATCTGCGGCATGACCGGCTGGACGGCGCGACGCTGGTCGCCAACCGTATGCCGCGCGCCTGGACCGATGCGCAGGTGCATTTAATCGAGGGCGTGCGGGACCGGATGCGCGAGGCCAAGCAGCGCGCGCGGGCGGAAATCGAACGCAAGTCGGCACAGGCCGAGCTTGGTCGCGTCTCACGCCTCAACGAAATGTCGGTGCTGGCCTCCACGCTGGCGCACGAGCTGAACCAGCCGCTGACGGCGGCGAACAATTATCTCATGGTCGCGCGCATCCATTTGTCGAAAATGGAAGGCGATCAGGCCGCGCAGACGGCGGAAGTCGTCAATCTCGCCGCGCGGCAGATCACCAATGCCGGCGAAATCATCCGGCGGATGCGGGCCTTCACCTCGTCAGGCGAAGTCACGATGCGAAAATGCGCGATCACCGGGGTGGTTGATGATGCGCTCGATGTCACGCTGGCAGGGCTGGTCCCCGTGCGCGTCGAATTCCGCAAGGACTATGCTGAAGACCTGCCTGATCTGATGGTCGATCCCGTCCAGATCCAGCAGGTGGTGAGCAATCTCATCCGCAACGCGGTGGAAGCCACGCGCGAAACCGCGCAGCCCGCGCTCGACATCCGGATCGCGCGCGAGGGCGATGTCGTGAGCGTTTCGGTGGCGGACAATGGCGTGGGCCTCTCCAACGAGGTGATGGGCACGCTGTTCCAGCCCTTCAAGTCCAACAAGCATCGCGGGCTTGGGCTGGGGCTGTCGCTGTGCCGCACCATCGTCGAGGCGCATGGCGGTGCGCTCTATGCCGCGCAGCGGCCCGAAGGCGGGGCTGTGTTCACGATGGAACTGCCCGTGCCGACCCCGCCGTCACTCGCCTGAGGCGGGGGGCTCTTCGGGCTTTTTCTTCGCAGGCTTGCCGCGCAGCGCGTCGATCTCGGCCTGGCGGTTGGTCATGTAATAATCGCGCTCGGCGGCATAGGGATCGTCCGAGGCGCGGATCTTCTGCAACTGGTCGTCAAACTCGGCGCGGTCGTCGAGCACGTTGAGCGCGCCTGCGGGCACGGTGTAGATCAGCTCGTTGAACGGCTTGCCGACGGCAAAGGGCAGGAAGGACAAGTCCATCAACCGCCCCGTCAGGTCGCGCACCGTGGTCGGCCCGATAAAGGGCAGATAGAGATAGGCGCCCGGCTTGATGCCGTAAAAGCCCATCGTATAGGCAAAGCCGTTCGAGCGGTGCGGCAAATGGAAGGGCTTCTTCTTCGCCACGTCAAACAGCCCCGCGCCGCCAATCGTCGAGTTGATCGCAAAGCGCCCCGCCGTCTCGAAGGCCTTGCCGACCTTCAATTGCAGCAGGAAGTTCACGAACACCACGGGTTCGCCCAGATTGTAGAGAAAGTTGTGCATCCCGCGCCGGATCGGGTGGGGCACTTCGTCGCGATAGGCGAGCGCGACTGGCCCGACGACGGCCTTGTCGACCGACTGGATGATCTCGAACGACTTGGCGTTGACCTGCTCAAGCGGATCGCCCGGCGTCGCGAGCGGCTTTGCGGTGACGACGATCTGGTCTTCCTCGACCACCGGTTCCGCCGTCGGTTCCGCTGCCGGTTCAGGCGCAGGCGTCGGCGCCGCGACCGGCTCCGGTGCCGTTTCGGCAGCAGGCGCGGCGGTTGCGTCGGGAGTTTCGGGTGCGGCCATCAACAGGGCGGCGGCAGCGATGGCCGTAATGCTCAATTCTTGTTCCTCATGCGTGCCATATAGGCGACCATCGGGGGAAAGCGAGGGGCTGGCCTAGCAGCCAAGACCCTGACCGGAGATGAACGAAAGACGACGCGCTGCGTCTTCCTCCGCAGTCCGGCGTGAAAATTCAGGCTTGAAGGCGCCCGCCCGGAAGCGTGACGAGAAAGGTCGTGCCCGTGTCGGCGCCATGGCATTCAAGCGTGATCTTGCCGCCATGCGCTTCCACCATCGTCCGGCACAGCGGCAGGCCAAGGCCGAGGCCTGATTGCTTGGAGGTCATGAACGGGCTGAACAGATCACCCGCCGCATCGTCCGCGATGCCGGGGCCATTATCGGCGACACGCAGTTCGATCATGTCGCCCCGGCGCCTCCCGGTAATCCGCACGCGCGCATGGCAGCGGCCGTCGAGCGCATTGGCCGCGTTGCGCACAAGGTTGGCGAGCACATGCTCGATCTGCACCGGATCGACATCGACGCACAGCGTGCGCGGCACATTGTTGATGAAAGCAATGTCCTTGCTTCCCGTGCCGTCGAACAGGTCCGAGAGGGCCTTGTCCACCAGCGCATGCAAGGAGACCTGCGTCGTCCCCAGCGCCCCATCGAGGGTGAAGCGGCGGATGCTCTGGATGATGCGCCCGGCATCCAGCACCTTGGCATTTGTCCGCCGCGCGATGCTGAGCAGATGCGCCTTGTCGACCGGCGCATCGCTCTCAAGTCCAAGCTCGATGACCGAGAGCAGGTTGGCAGCGGTCGCAAGCGGCTGGTTGAGTTCATGCGCCAGCGTCGAGGCCATCGTGCCCATGGCCGATAGACGCGAGTTCTTGAGCCGCTGCTCGCGCGCGCGTTCCGCCTCGATTTGTCCTTCGCGGATTTCGGTCACGTCCTGCACGATGGCGTGCGAGCGCAGCAGATCCACGGCGTCGCCATTTATCACGCGCTCGGACCGGACGACCATCGCCATGTGCCGGATCTCGTCACGCGCCGTCACGATGCGGTGAACATCGTTCAATGTCCCGTCATGGCCGGGGTCGAGTTGCGCGTAGAACTTGCCTTCCAGCGCCGCGCGATCTTCCGGGTGGACGATCGAGAGATAATCATCCTGGCTTTCCGGGCCAGACAACCAGTCTTCGGGAAGCTCGCTTTCGGGATGCTGGATGCCGAGAATCTGGAACAATTCCGGTGAGATGGTGGAGGTTTTTGCCACATGATCGCGCTCAAAGGCACCGATCCGTCCCAGCTTCATCGCCATGGAGAGCAACTCGGCCGCCGATTTGCGGCGCTGTTCGGCGCGGGCGCGCAGCACCGAATCCCAGAGCTTTTCGGCGACCCGTTGCGCAAGGTCTATTTCATGAGGCTGCCACGCGCGCAGAGCCGCGTGGCCAAGCGCAAGCAGCCCCACGGTCTGGTCATGAACGAGAAGCGGTACGAACGCGACAGCGGCCAGCTGGTGCCGCGCCAGCGTCCGCCGCGTATCGCCATCGGCCGCGCGCGGGTCATCCGCTACATTGCTCATCGTGAAGGCTTCGCGCCACAACGCATGTTCAAGGAAGGTTGGGCCGAAATCGTCAAACTTCCATTCGCGCGGCAGCGGCGGCGCACCTGATGCCGCCCACCCTTCGCTCATGACCGCCGCCTGGCGTTCATGATCAAAAAGGCCAAAACCGGCCCGGTCCACGCCGAGATATTCGCCAAGCTTGCGGGCCGCGACGCCCATCAGCGCGTGCGGTTCATCAAGTTCGAACATCCCCGCCCGCAGATCAAGCAGGAAGGCGGCGTCTGCCTGCTGCTGCTTGCGCGTCGTGATATTAGAAAATGTGCCCGCAGCGCGCAGCGGGGTTCCATCCTCGGCGCGGCCCACGATGCGCCCCGTGGCCTCAACCCACAGCCAACTGCCATTTTTGTGCCGCACGCGGAATTCGCAGCGATATTCGGGGATGCGTTCGAAGATCAGTCCATCTTGCTGCTCATATGCCAGTCCCAGATCATCCGGGTGGATCAATTCGGCCAGGAAATTGAACGTCGCTGTCAATTCCTCTCGATTGTATCCCAAAAGCTCAAAGGCATAAGGGGAATACCAGATTTTGGCGGTGAGCAGGCTCCAGTCCCAAAAACCAAGACCGATGGCCTCAAAGACGCGCACGGTTTGCTGGCGCTCTGCTTCAAGCTCGGCCTGCAGCGTGCTGCTGACATCAAATTTGGGCTTGGTGTAGGTTTGCGCTTGGAGTTGCGCGACAAACCCGGCCTCTTCGGGCGGTGTTTCACTTGCGCCGGGATTTGCTTTCGGGGAGGTCATTCTGGTGACGTGGCTTCCAGTTCGCGGAACAATCCGGTTTCATCGCGGCCTTTGCCGAATTCTGCCATTTTTATTTGAATGCTAACCTTCGGGCCACTGGAGATGCGGCCATTCCGGCGACTTTCCGGTGGCGACGTCGCGCCGATAAGAAGCAGGAGATGCCAGCCTTCGTTGGCATGACGGTCGGGGCCGCGCTGTTTTCCTTATCGTCACCCCAGCGCAGGCTGGGGTCTGGTCAGTGGCGCATGCGGCTGGGCGTCCTGCGCCCGGTTTGCGGATCAAGGGGGAACCTTTTGTCAAACTCAGCCTGAAGCTGCGCGCGATGCGCCTCGGGCAGCGGTCCGCCGCACATGCGGCAGCTATCTTCGTCCAGCTCCTTGCTCAATATGCGCCTCCGGATGTCGAGCAGCTTGGCCTCCACCTTGTCGGCCAGCGCGCGGCGGTTGGGATCATGCTTCTTCTTGCCCGCGGCGTCGAAATACCAGCCATCTTCCTGCTCGGCGAAACTGATCGCCTCCACGCGCGGTTGCGCCGCCTTTTCCGCGCTCATGTCGCCCTGTTTGAGCAACAGGCCGAGGATCGCGTCGGAGGGGGCCACGCGCCGCTCATATTCCGCGCCATTGCGGTAGATGACCGTCTCCTTGCCCTCGACCGCGCGGCGATAGGCAATCGCAATCAGCCCTTGCCGGGCGCGGTCCAGTGCGTCGTCCCATGCGGCGGAAAAGGCGGGGAAGCGGGCTTTCATGCGATATGCGCCGGTCGAGGAGACCCCTGCCACCCGCGCGGCATCACGCACGCAGCCGGTATGCGCGAGCGTATCAATGAAACGCTGCGTCCGCTCCGCCGTCCACCCATCCTGCCGCGCGCGCAGGCCGGGCATCAGTGCGGCGGCGTCGATGCGTTCATGTGCCGGGATGGCCTGGGCAGCGTTGGCAGAGGCGCGGGCAGGGTCATCGGGGTGGATTTTGCGGGCCATGACAATCTCCATTTGGTTTTATGATTCAGGCATAAATAACCAATATGGTTCGTGTAGGAAAATGATATTTTCCGGTAAGGCCCGCACGCCCAAATTCCGTTTGTGTGGAGCGCAGTCGAGACACGCTTGTGCCCACGTCCCTCGACTTCGCTCGGGACAAACGGGGAGGGGGAACCGTCCGCGCCTCCGCGTGAACCCGACTTATCCCGTCATGCTGAACTTGTTTCAGCATCCATGAGCGCCGCCGGAAAATGGTTCACGCGGAGGCGCGGAGACGCGGAGGAAAAGCGTGCTGCCAATCTCGGCGCCCTCTGCGTCTTTGCGCGAACGATTCAGCCCAGATGCCAATGGATGCTGAAACACATTCAGCATGACGGAGCGGGCTACGCCATGCGTCTTGGCGCAATCCGTCAAATCTTTGCCGCCCCCCCAACCCCGTTCGTGTCGAGCGCAGTCGAGACACCTTAGTGCCAACGTCCCTCGACGTCGCTCGGGACAAACGGGGCGGGGGGAACCCTCCGCGTCTCCGCGCCTCCGCGTGAACCATTTTCCGGCGGCGCTCATGGATGCTGAAACAAGTTCAGCATGACGAAGAAGGCGGGTTCACGCGGAGGCGCGGAGGCGCGGAGGAAGAGCGTGCGGCCTATCTCGGCGCTCTCTGCGTCTTTGCGCGAACGATTCAGCCCAGATGCAAATGGATCCTGAAACAAGTTCAGGATGACGGGAGGGGGCGGGGCGGTCCCGACCGTGCTCGAAAGCCGCCCCAAAACCCGCCTCCACCCCTTGACTCTCCCCCCTGTCCGTCGCAACGGCTCACGTGAAATTTCAACCAGCTTTTCGCCGGGTCCAGGCAGGTCGCTTGTGCGCATCTGTCATCCTCCCCAACCGGCGCGGGGCATCTTAGCGACGAATGAGGACGCGCATCATGACAACGACCGGCCAGGACACGCTCGGCACCCGCGACACGCTTACGGTGGGCGGCAAGAGCTACGCTTATTATTCGCTCAAGAAAGCGGCAGCGAAGCTGGGCGATGTCTCGCGTTTGCCTTTCTCGATGAAGGTGCTGCTGGAAAATCTGCTGCGCTTTGAAGATGGTGGCTTCACCGTTTCCACGGGTGACGCGCAGGCGCTGGTCGATTGGCAGAAGAACCCGACGGAATCGCAGAATGAAATCCAGTATCGCCCCGCGCGCGTGCTGTTGCAGGATTTCACGGGCGTTCCCTGCGTCGTTGATCTCGCGGCGATGCGCGATGCGATTGCCAAGCTGGGTGGCGACACCTCGAAGATCAATCCGCTCGTTCCCGTCAACCTCGTCATCGACCACTCGGTGATGGTCGATGAATTCGGCCACCCCAAGGCCTTCGAAGAGAATGTCGAGATCGAATATCAGCGCAACATGGAGCGTTATGACTTCCTGAAATGGGGCTCCAAGTCGCTCAACAATTTCTACGCAGTGCCGCCGGGCACGGGCATCTGCCATCAGGTGAACCTTGAAAACATCGCGCAGACGGTGTGGACCTCGACCGATGCAAACGGCGTGACGGTGGCCTATCCCGACACCTGCGTCGGCACCGACAGCCACACGACGATGATCAACGGCCTTGGCGTGCTCGGCTGGGGCGTGGGCGGCATCGAAGCCGAAGCCGCGATGCTCGGCCAGCCGGTGTCGATGCTCATTCCCGAAGTCGTCGGCTTCAAGCTGACGGGCGAGCTGAAGGAAGGCGTGACCGCGACTGACCTCGTGCTCACCGCCACCAACATGCTGCGCAAGCACGGCGTGGTCGGCCGCTTCGTTGAATATTATGGCCCCGGCCTTGCCTCGCTGTCGCTCGCTGACCGCGCGACGCTGGCCAATATGGCGCCGGAATATGGCGCGACCTGCGGCTTCTTCGGCATCGACGACAAGACGC
>ENA-UOYA01004548-UOYA01004548.1-activated-sludge-metagenome-genome-assembly--contig:-NODE-4548-length-11553-cov-4.308488_pt1 | contig 11553 bp, 4 predicted proteins | sample MGYA00238163_ERZ764804 | MGnify/ENA primary metagenome ERZ764804 (study PRJEB28919, sample SAMN05720223) | activated sludge metagenome | isolation source: Anaerobic digester | place: Hong Kong...
GTCCATGGCCTGGGGAAGCGAAGCCTCCCAGAAGGCATCGGACAACTCACCACGGATCAGGTTGTCGGCGTAGGCATCGATGCCCTGGGAGTGGATCTGGCGGATGTCGTAGTCAAAGGTGGACTCCGGCGATCCTGAATAGCGCCCCGTGATGATGGACATTACAAACCATCGACGCACGTAACGTTCAATGTCACCATTGGGGACGCCCATATCCCGCAGCGTTAGGTACAGGATGTAGGCAAAATTGAGCGCGTTCTGCGAACCGATCATAGAGGCGTCTACAAACCCAGATGAGCGAATAATCATGATGAACTGCTTGAAATACGCCTCTTTTATAAAGCGGCTGACGCCCTTTTTCAAGCGGGAAAAGGAGTCCTCGACGATTCTCTCCTCATACTGCCTGGTTTCGAAGTTTCTGCCGGAGAGGAGTGCAACCAGATCCTCCAGGCGTCCGCGCCTGAACTCCGAGGTGAAAGCCACCCGCAACATGTCGGTGTAGGAGGGGTCGTACAGATTGTCGTTCTCATTACGCAGCCAGGCCATTTGCTGGTAGAAGTCGCTTGAAGCAAAGGCCGTGTCGTTCTTAATAACGGTAAAAAACTCGGGGGCGCGGGCTATGTGGCAGAAATAGTCAATGGCCTTGCGCAGAACGGGGCCACCATAGGTTTCGTTGACGGCAATCTTGGACATGGCGAAGTCGGCTTGGCTCAGAGGCACACCCTCGGAGTTGACCCGGATGAAGATCTCGGTAACGGTTTCGATGTCCAGGTCAGAGGCCAGTTCTATAAGACCGATTTGGTTGCTGGTGATGCCGCGCAGCAGTTCGATGCTGAGAAAAATAGCATCCTTTGTGGTATCGGGGTTCCTGTCGCAGTATTCGTTCACAAGACCAAACAGGCTGGCTCGCGGGTCGAAAACTGCAGCAATATCGGGAATCCACGCAGCATCCTTGGCGATGGCCGGGTTGGACACCTCGAACGTCCTTTCCACCGGGTGAAAGGCAATGCGGATGCGCACTTTCTGGTAATCCTTATTCACCACTTCTTGTCCTAAAAGGGCGGCCATAAGCGCGGTAACGCGCTGCTGGCCGTCGATGAGGATGCGTTTGCCAGCCGACGAGGTACCGTCCTTCAGCTTTACTTCCGGGTTACACCAGGCAATCAGGTAGCCTACGGGATATCCGTGGAACAGTGAATCCAGCAGGTTACGCACTTTGACGGCGTTCCAGACAAAGGGACGCTGAATTTCCGGTATAGCGATAGCGCCGGATTTGATCCAGGTAAATAATGTTTCAATGGGCAACTGGGTGACGGAGTAACGCTGGGTAAGCATTTCCCGGCTCCTTTCCAAGAGGTGTTATTTACCTTAACATTTGCTCCTGAAGTTTATTTACCAATGGCCTTAACAATCGGTCATTGCTCTCATATTCTTCTTCAACGCCTCTGTTTACCTGGGTAGATACCTGATAACTAGACCTGAATAGTTATGGCTGTCCCAGGAAAAAGGCAGAATATCGTCAAGTCCGGTTCTTTGTCAGATATATTCTAATATTACCAAAGAATACCTACATTGAAAACCAGAAGAAGTCTTCCTACTCAAGCATCCAGAATGTCCCCTGGAAACAGCGCGAACATAATTCTTTTTCAAATTATAACCAGATGATGTATTCCTTTTCCATCTTTATGATATAATGTGTAACATAACTATGCCGGCAAACTTGCCGGCGAAAGGAATGTGGTCTTGGGATGACTCATATGATTCCTTCAGTTTGGACTAAGATGAGGCCATGTGAAACGGCTATAAGAGCCGGGCTACGATTTGGTGATAAAGGAACACACACAAGCCGCACCATCATGCTCAGTGAACTCCAGGACCTTCTGGCTGCCTTGCCTGAGTCTGCCACCCGCGAAGACTACGCAAATGCCATTATCAACGACAATGCACTAGGTAAGCAGACAGCATCGACCAGGCGGCTTACCAATCAACGCCTGGTCGAACTCTATGGTCTGGACCCCCAGATTCCCATCTTCCGTGTTCTCCGCCGCCTCTGGGGAATGGATGAGGCCGGACGACCGCTTTTGGCGTTGCTTTGCTCTTTAGGGCGTGACCCATTACTACGAGCGACTGCACCAATTATTCTCTCACTTAAGGCAAACGAGGAACTTGTCCGTTCAACGTTCGTAGAAGGAATTAAGCAGTCTACCGGGGATCGCCTTAATGATTCCATTCTGGATAAAGTCGCCCGAAACGCTGGAAGCTCATGGACCCAGTCGGGTCACCTCATAGGACGCGTAAGGAAAATAAGGAAGTATATAGAACCAACGCCTGGTGCAGTGTCCTTTGCCTTGTGGCTGGGTTCGCTTTATTCACTTTCCGGGGAAGAGTTGCTGTCAACGCCCTGGATTAGCGTACTTGATCAATCCACGAGTGTACTACTTGAACTGGTACTTCGGGCCAAGCAATTGCGGCTTCTTCACGCTCGAATCGGAGGCGGGGTTATTGAGATTGATCCGACTTCTGTAGATCCAGAAATGGAGGTGAATCGGCGATGAGCAGAATAGAGGATCTCGCATCATTATACGGACGGCATATTAGCGTACCTTGGCAGCAAACCGTTGCGGGTGCCCAACGCGTAGTTATAGTGGTTTACGACAAGGAACTTGAGAGAGCATTCCGGGCCAGAAAAGGTGAATTTGAACAACGAACCCGGACGACCGGACGCGGATGGGTGGAATATGATTGTACAAGGTACTTTGCGGAGTGGATGGCTGCAGACGAGTACCGGGAAGAGTATTTTGAATATCCAGGCGACCTGGAAATGAAGCTGGAGAGCGAATTCACTGATTACGTTTCGGCCTCTCTTCGCGATTTGCTCCAGAGCTGCGATGATAACACGGTTGTGGCTGTTACGGGGGTGGCAAGTCTCTACGGCTTTACGCGAGTGTCCGATCTTGTTCGTGCCGTAGAACCGAATATAAAGGGCAGGCTTGTTATATTCTTCCCGGGAACAAAGGACGGCAGCAACTACCGGCTCCTTGATGCCCGCGACGGTTGGAACTACCTTGCTCATAGCATTACTTTACATGGTACCGGAGGTGCTTTATGAAGGTTTTTGAAGTACTAGATCGTGACCCACGAAAAAGCTCGCTTGCAAATGAGGGCCAAGCGCGCATTACGGATACTCGAGATGACCGTGCAATCCGCGAGCTTCGCGCCGAGCTTGAGACATTTGTATGTGATGGACAATATAGGGATGCCATCGAACGCATCCTCCGGAGCTTTCTAACCCAACTTGACCGCCCGCGTCAGCTTGCAACATGGGTGAGCGGATTCTTCGGCAGTGGCAAATCCCATCTTCTTAAAATGCTGGGCCACCTGTGGGTCGATACTGCTTTCGCCGATGGCTCAACAGCGCGTTCCCTTGTTCCTCAACTTCCTGATGAAATTGTTGCCTTGCTCCGTGAACTGGACACTCAGGTTGTCCGAAGTGGAAAGCCGGCTGTCGCCGCAGCTGGGGCGTTGCTATCCGGTGGGGGTCCCGTTCGGCTTACGATCCTTTCTATCATACTTCGTACATGCGGACTGCCCGATCAGTACCCACAGGCGCAGTTCTGTTTCTGGCTGCGGGACCAGGGATATCTCGATCGTGTACGTAACGCCGTTGAAGCTGCCGGTAAAAACTGGTTACAAGAACTGAACAATCTATACGTTAGCAGGCCCATTGCGCAGGCTGTTTTGACTTGTGACCCAAACTTCGCCACCGATGAGCGACAGGCACGCCAGGTTCTCCGGGAACAGTTCCCGCTTCGCACAACCGATATCTCTACAGCCGAGTTCATTGAGGCAGCACGTAAGGCACTTGGACCTGTTGGAGATCTCCCTCTGACCGCCCTCATTCTGGATGAGGCTCAGCAGTATATAGGTGACTCCACAGACCGTGCGTCAACATTCGCCGAGGTTGCGGAAGCAATTCAGACGCAAATGGACAGCCGGGTAATGCTTGTGGCGTCGGGACAGTCCGCACTTTCCGGAACACCATATCTTCAGAAACTCCGCGATCGCTTCCGCATCAATGTCCAACTGTCGGACACTGACGTCGAAGCCGTCACCCGACTTGTCCTTCTGGGCAAGAAACCAAGCGCCATAGAAAATGTGCGCAAAACGCTGGATCGCAACACCGGCGAGATATCCAAGCATTTACAAGGAACACGCCTGGCGGAAAGGTCCGAGGACCGGCAGACTATCGTAGAGGATTATCCCCTGCTGCCGACACGGCGCCGGTTCTGGGAGGAATGCTTCCGGGCGGTCGACGCTGCCGGCACCCACAGCCAGTTACGGTCACAGCTCAGAATTCTGGACGATTCACTAAAGTCTGTTGCCAAGTGTGATCTAGGAACGGTTATTCCCGCCGACTTACTATTTGAGGCAATCGCTCCCGACCTGGTGAATACCGGAGTTCTTTTGAATGAGATTGCTACGAGAATTCAGGCACTCGATGACGGCAGTGCGGAGGGCCGGCTTAAGAAGCGTCTTTGTGGACTCGTTTTCCTTATAAACAAGCTACCGCGCGAAGCAGGTGTTGATGTCGGAGTGCGAGCGACAGCGAAGATTCTCGCCGATCTGCTGGTCGAAGACCTGAATACCGACTCCGGTCCGTTTCGCAAAACAGTTGAGGCGCTTTTAGAATCTCTTGCCAATGCAGGCACGCTGATGAAGGTTAGCGATGAATACCGGATCCAGACCACTGAGGGGGCGGAATGGGACCGGGCTTTCCGGGAGAAGGTCGCGGCATTGAGGCAGAAGGAAGTGGATATTGCATCGAAGCGCGATCAGCTTCTGGCAGGCGCAGTTCAGAAAATCGTGAACGAGATCCGCCTTTCGCATGGTGAATCGAAACTCCGCCGAACGTTGACATTACATGCCCGTGTGGACGAACCACCTTCCACAGGGGATCAGATTGTTGTCTGGATGCGCGATGGGTGGTCCACAAGCCAAAAGGAAGTCGAGAACGAGGCCCGCCGCCGTGGGCAGGATGACCCCATCATTCATATCTTTGTGCCCCGTGCGGCTGCTGATGACCTACGGACGTACATTATTGAGTCGGAGGCCGCTCAGCAGGTACTGGACTCCAAAGGCGTTCCCAGCACCAGGGAGGGCCAGGAGGCCCGCGAAAGCATGAACAGCAGACTCCAAACCGCCCAAACAGTCCGTGAAAACCTGATCCGCGAGGTAATTTCCTCTGCCAAGGTGTTCCAGGGAGGTGGTAACGAGATCTTTGGTGATTCGCTCAAGTCCAAGATCGAAACGGCCTCCGAAGCTTCCCTGGCACGCCTCTTTCCACGCTTCACCGAAGGCGACCACCGGGCCTGGGAGGTCGCGTTACGGCGAGTTCGCGACGGATCAGACCAGCCCTTCGGCGCAGTGGGGTGGGACAAATCCACGGAAGACCATCCGGTGGCCCGGGAGGTTATGATTATTGTCGGGAATGGATCCAAAGGTGGTGAGGTTCGCAAGACTTTAAAAGCGGCTCCCTACGGCTGGCCGCAAGACGCCATCGACGTTGCTCTTATGGCATTACACCGGGCAGGCTCACTTCGTGCCACTCTAAACGGCCAGCCTGTCCCACCTGGCCAACTCGACCAGAACCGTATACCAAGCGCCGAATTCCGCCCAGAGAAGGTCCGTTTAGGAACCACGGACAAAATCGCACTACGTGGTCTTTTCCAAAAAGCCGGTGTGTCAGTGAAATCGGGTGAAGAGGAACTCAAGGCCATCCAGTTTCTTGACACACTTATTAAACTTGCCCAGGCTGCCGGGGGAGAATCTCCTTTGCCGACCAGACCCGATACAACAAAGATAGATGATCTTAAGCGTCTCACCGGTACTGATCAGTTGGGGGCAATCCTCCAGATAAAGGCCGAGATTGAGAAATGGATTGACCAGTGGACTGCCATAAAAGAGCGGGCGGAAAAACGCATGCCCAACTGGAATATGCTGGAACGCCTACTCACCCACGCCGACACTCTCCCGGTTGTTGCCGAGGTCAAGCCCGAAGTGGAGGCCATCCGATCTGGTCGCTCCCTCCTTGAGGACACAGACCACATCTCTCCTCTGCGGGCAAAGGTCGCTACCGCCCTCCGCGCCGCAGTGACCGATCAATTCAATACTCTGCATAAGGCCTGGAATGAGGGCATACAGATCCTCCAAGCCAATGCGATGTGGACTTCTCTAGGTGATGCAGTCCGCAATAAGATTCTTGATCAAGTTGGACTCCGTACGCCAATTGAACCATCGATAAGAAAGGACGAAGACCTTTTAAGCGAACTGGATCGTCAGTCGCTCGCCGCCCGTGCCGACGCCGTGGCCGCCGTACCCGAGCGTATTGCCAGGGCTCTCGAGGAAGCTGCCCGCATGATTAAACCGCGGGCTCAGCGCTTTTCTCTACGGAGTACCACGCTGGAAACGGAAGAAGAAGTGAAAAACTGGCTGGTCGAACAGGAACGGAAGCTGCTTGAAGCCATCAAACAGGGGCCGGTCATCATTGGCTAAAGGAGGTAAACCAATGCCTGTACTATCCGACAATCTTCGCAAACAGCTTGACAAAGTGATAGTAAACGCCCGCGAGGAAGCTGAGGCGGGCGCTCGATCCGCTCTTCACACCCTTGCAATCAACAATCATGAGCCATATAGTTCGATGACACCTGAACAGCGCAACTTGCGTAACAGACTCCGTGCCCACGGCCGACAACTGGGCGACCAACGTGACCGAGGGCGCGGTACCCAGGAAATCGACCGGCTCGTACATGAGTGTGCCTACCAACACTGGCACCGTATGCTCTTCGCCCGTTTCCTCGCCGAGAACAACCTGCTCGTCGAGCCGACTTCAGGCGTGGCCATTACGATGACCGAATGCGAGGAACTGGCCCGTGAACAGGGAGAGGACCCGTGGGCAACGGCCAGCCGATTTGCTGAACGGATGCTCCCACAGATATTTCAGAACGGCAATCCTGTTTTTGAAATCACGATGCCTCCGGAAACGCGGCAAACACTGGAACGGTTGCTGATGGAACTTCCCTCTGAGGTTTTCACGGCCGACGACTCCCTTGGCTGGACCTATCAGTTCTGGCAGTCGGCTGAGAAGGAACGCGTCAACAACCGTGCAAAAAGTGGCGAGAAGATTACGGGCCGTACTCTCCCCGCAGTAACGCAGTTGTTCACCGAGCACTATATGGTGCTTTTCCTACTGCACAATACCATCGGCGCCTGGCATGCCGGCAATGTTTTAGCCGCCCGGCCCGAACTGGCAAATACTTACATAAGCGAGCAGGAACTCCGTGAAGCGGTTGCACTGGGAGACTACAGCTTCGACTACCTTCGCTTTGTCCGTGAACCGGCTGTTGAAAAGGATACTGGCGAGAAAAACGGCCCCTGGCGACCGGCCGCGGGGACATTCGACGCCTGGCCGCGCCAAGCCAGGGATCTCAAGGTGCTTGATCCCTGCTGTGGTAGTGGTCACTTTCTTATCGCGGCGTTAGACCTCCTCGTAAGCTTGCGCATGGCCGAGGAAGGACTTTCGCTGGTTGACGCAATCCAGGCCGTTCTGGCTGAAAACCTTTTCGGGCTGGAGTTGGACGCACGCTGTACACAGATCGCAGCTTTCAACCTGGCGCTGGCCGCGTGGAAAATCGTTGGCCGTGTTATCGACCTGCCTGCCCTCAATATTGCCTGCTCGGGTCTTGCTGTCGGTGTGCCTAAGAGCGAGTGGCTCAAGCTCGCTGGCGACGATATCCGCTTACGGAATGGTATGGAACAGTTATACAACCTGTTCGAGCAGGCCACTGAGGTGGGCTCACTCATCGACCCACGTCATGCGACGTCAGGCGGCGAGCTATTTTCGGCCGAATTCAGCGAACTCCAGCCCCTACTGCAACAGGCTCTGCATCGGAATGAGGTCGCTACGAGTGATGAGCAACGCGAGGTCTGCGTTGCTGCCCAGGGTATTGCCAAGTCAGCCGAACTCCTTGCCGACAGGTACCATTTGGTCATCACCAATGTGCCATACCTCACCCGGGGCAAGCAAAATGAGAATCTGAAAGATTTCTGTGAGACAAACCACTCCGAAGCCAAGAATGACCTGGCGACCGTCTTTCTTGACCGTTGCTTGGAGTTTTGTTACGAAGGCGGAACCACCTCCATCGTTTTACCCCAGAACTGGCTTTTCCTGACCAGCTACAAAAAGTTCCGTGGAAAGTTACTGAAGAACGATACCTTTCATCTAATTGCGAGACTAGGGCCACATGCTTTTCAAACCCCGATGTGGGACTTTAATGTCCAACTTCTCAGTATCAGCAGAGGGCCAAAAAGAAAAGACCGGGGTACGAATAACCTGATTTCGGGCATAGATGCCTCCGAGCCCCGTCAGCCTGCTGAGAAGGACAAACTGCTGTGCACCGGCGAAATCAAACAGGTGGAGCAGCCGAAGCAGTTGGAGAATCCAGATGCGCGAGTGGCGTTAGAGAAAGCTGACATAAAAAACCTTCTAGGTGCATATTCGAAATCATTGGTTGGAATACAAACTGGGGATGACCCCAGATATATTCTAGCCCATTGGGAACTCAAGACCTTAAAAGACGATACTTGGAAACCATTTCAATCAACACCTAAAACGTTTAAACAGTTTGATGGGGGAAATTGGGTTATTCGCTGGGAACATGGTACAGGTAGTTTGTCACAGAGCAATGGAGCCCGAATTCAAGGTTTAGAGGCCATTGGAAAAAGTGGAATTCTCCTGCATCGTATGAGTGAAATATTTGCATATCATTACCAAAAATCTTACTATCATCAAAATGTTGCTGTAATTGTCCCCCACAACCCGGAACACCTCCCCGCCATCTGGTGCTTCTGTTCCTCGCCGGAGTATAACGAAGCGGTGCGGAGAATTGACCAGAAGCTAAATGTTACAAACGCCACTCTCGTCAAAGTCCCGTTCGACCTTGAACACTGGCAAGGGGTAGCCACAGAAAAGTACCCGGACGGTTTGCCCAAGCCATATTCTGACGACCCTACACAGTGGATCTTCCACGGCCATCCGGCGGCAAGCCAACTTCCGTTGCAGGTTGCTGTAGCACGTCTGCTTGGCTACCACTGGCCTGCCGAGATGGATGCAGATATGGAGCTTTCCGATGAAGCACGGGAATTGGTCAATAAGTGTAGTGGCCTGCTCCCCTATGCCGATGCGGACGGGATCGTATGCCTTTCTCCCGTTCGGGATGAAGGCTTCGCGGCCGACCGGCTGCGCCGGTTGCTTGCAGCCGCCTTCAGCAGTGACTGGTCAGCTACGAAGGAACGGCAGCTTCTGGAGGCCGCAGCCGGCGATGGCAGGCCCGCAGCGTCACTGGAGGAGTGGCTGCGTGACAAGTTCTTCGAGGAGCACTGCAGGCTGTTCCACCACAGGCCGTTCGTCTGGCACATCTGGGACGGGCGGAGTGACGGCTTTAACGCACTGGTCAACTACCACCGCCTTGCCGGCCCGGACGGTGAAGGCCGGCGTACGCTGGAAGCCTTGACGTACACGTACCTGGGCGACTGGATCGAGCGGCAAAAAGCCGCACAGAACGAGGGTAAAGAAGGTGCGGACGCCCGCCTGGCCGCGGCGCTTGACCTGCAGGAGCAGCTTGAGAGAATCCTGGAGGGCGAGCCTCCATATGACATATTCGTCCGCTGGAAGCCGCTACATAAGCAACCGATCGGATGGGAGCCCGACATCAACGACGGAGTGCGGATTAACATACGACCGTTTATGTCAGCTACGCTGAGCAGGGGTGGCAGGGCCGGCGCAGGCATACTTCGGTGGAAGCCCAATATCAAATGGGGAAAGGACCGTGGCAAGGAGCCACTGAGTCTGCGGCCCCGGGACGACTTTCCCTGGTTCTGGGGTTGTGACCCTGAGAAACGCTCCGACCATCGTATTAACTTCCCCAGCGGGCAAAAGTTCAACGGCAATCGCTGGAATGACTTGCACTACAGCAACGCGGTTAAACAGGCAGCAAGAGGACGTTCGGCAAAGGTGGTAACGCTATGAGAAAACAAATAAATACATCTACAACGCTTCTGGATGCACTTATTTCCTCGCTTCGTGCCTGTGACACCGCACCGGACGGAATGGTACGTCCGGCGGCAATCCTGTGGACAGACCCGAAACAGCAGTGGCTTCCATTGAAATCCATGCTGTTACAGCGATTGCCCGAACTGATCGTTCTTGGTGACTATGAACCGGACTTCCGTACCGGGCCGGCGATCTGGATCCGTTGTGTGGTTGACCGCACGCTGGAGAACCCAAAAATGCCTGAGAACCGGGTTCCGGTTGTTTACCTCCCGGGGGTCGCGAGACAGGACTTGCGTGCGGGGGAAGACTGCCCGGCTGAGTTGAGACCGCTGGTGGAGTTAATGTATCGGGGGACTCTGTGGCTGCAGCGCAACGGCAACGACTGGACGGTGACAGCGTTCCTGACTTCTACACAGGGGCTTGAACTGGATATGGCCAGGGACCAGAGTACGGTGGAAGCACTTATGCGGGCATTGCGTGAAGTTGCCGAAACACCTGTAATGCGGCTTCGTGGCCGTCGGCTCGAAGCAGAAGATTTCGACAGACTGCTGTCAAGCGATGTGGTGCGCGATTTGCTGCGATGGATGAACGACCCGCCCGCAGCCAAAGAACAAATGGGTCCGCAGCGCTGGGCGGCATTCTGCAACCAGTGCCGGACGCAGTTTAACATCGATCCAGAACATGATGGAGAGACTATTGCCGGCGAGAGGCTGGGTCAAAGTGATGGGCCATGGGCAGAGGTATGGGACCGCTTCGGAGAAGCCCCTCAGATATACCCGGGCATTCCTGATTTACTTCGGCGGTCCGTACCGACGAAGCTCCTGTTCGATCGTTCCCGATGGCCTCACCTCAACGACGAGGCTGAGAAAGCGGTCAGAACCGCGCTGGCCGGGTTACAGAATCTTCCGCATAGCAAAGCATGCGCCAAGGTGCTGGATCTTGAGCAGCAGAACGCTGAACGCCGAAGCTGGGTCTGGTCGCGGCTTGGCCTCTCGCCAATGGCTATGGTGCTCGAACCCCTGGCAAAGCTCGCCAGGGTTGCCCAATCGGCTCTCGGAGGTAGCACGCCGGATGAAATCAAGGACATATACATAAAAGGTGCCTGGGAGGCGGACGCGGCATCCTGGGAGGCGGTTGCGGTTGCTCCAACCGCCGATGAGGCCCTTATTAAAAACACTGTAAGAATCCTGCTGGAACCCTGGTTAGACGAATCGGCCCGCGCTTTCCAGCGGGCAGCCGATGCGAATCCTCTCCCCGGTAAGGGTGAACAAGAACTCATAGCCGCGGAACCCGGAATGTGTCTGCTATTCGCCGACGGTCTGCGCTATGATGTTGGACGGAGGCTTGCCGAGCGGCTGGAGGGCCGAGGCTACCGCGTAAATATTCAAACCCGGTGGGCGGCATTACCAACAGTGACAGCAACGGGAAAGCCTGCTGTGACACCG
>ENA-UOYA01004550-UOYA01004550.1-activated-sludge-metagenome-genome-assembly--contig:-NODE-4550-length-11544-cov-6.169292_pt1 | contig 11544 bp, 5 predicted proteins | sample MGYA00238163_ERZ764804 | MGnify/ENA primary metagenome ERZ764804 (study PRJEB28919, sample SAMN05720223) | activated sludge metagenome | isolation source: Anaerobic digester | place: Hong Kong...
TGGTAATGCTATTGTTTAGGGGGATTAATGAATCTGATTGAGTTCTTGCGAACAGCCAAAATCGAAGACCTGGGTTTGCCAGCCCAAATCATCCAAAAATTACGCGATCAGAACCTGACTGAGTTTCAAAAAATCTACGCGTCCGTTCAATCGTACCGAGCCTTTGGTAAATGCAGCATCGAAGGGATGACCGATGAGGAAATGCAGGTACTCAATCAGAAGTATATCGATTTAATGGTAGCGAATGGGTTGATGAAACCCAAGAATCCTCCCGTTCCCGCCACAACTAAGACCAATTCTTCATCGACAAAAACTGCCAGACCAGCTGCATCTGGACCCCGGCAGATGTCAGAAAGTAAACAACCAGGCGTTGAAGAAACAGCGCGGCTGGTGAAACGATACGTACCGGATGAGAACCCACCCGCTTCCCCATCTTCTCCCCTGGCAAACTGGGAAAACCGATTAGCACCCCAACTCAGAAAGGTCGAACTTGTCGGAGAAATCCCCATATCCAAAGAAGAATTGGACGATATTTCACTGCATTTCAGCCGGCTTTTCTACAACCACAGCACGGATGAGGTCCTCAATTTTATTGGGCGAAACTACCCTGCAACGTTTCTGGTCTTCATGGTTGGGCAAGGCATATTTGGCTATAACAATGGTGATTTCTGGTCGGCTTATGAGCAGGTGCTGCGCCACTCAATTGACAGTGTTGCATTCGGCAGGCTCTTCGAAAAAATCATCCAACGATTTGAGAGACCTCAATTCCGTGATCTTCAGGAGCGGGCGCGTCGATACGTTGATCCCATTCTTGCGCATGGCGGTATTCCCGTTTATTGTCTGAAAGATTTCTTTAGCAATATCGTCTTGAATTGCACAATCCGTCCGCAGCTTTTTGCACTGGAAGGAGAGGAGCTGGTCGAGGAAGTCATCAAACACACTACCTATACGGCAAACACGGATAAACCGGTGCTAAATTTTTTGGAATATGGCGGCCCAACCGCGGCTAACTTGTTAGATCGCGCCAGGAAAATGCTGCTCGCCTGGCAGCAGAATCAAACGCTTTTATCGGCAGCAGATGCCGGTTTGCCAGCGCATCTCACACAATACTTTGCGGAATGGACGCGTGAAAACGCAGCCTTTTCTTTGGAACGCGGTTCTCGCAACATGTTAAAGCGCCCGCAATTATCGCTTGACCCCTGGGGTTTAGGCATTTTCCTTGATCTACCTTCTCAACCGGTTTCAGCCATTAATATGAGTGACCTCTATTGGAAAGTGGAGGCGGGTGATTACCACGAGGAAATTAAAGCACGTACCCAACGCAAGGGCGACCAGCTCGAAACCCGGGAAATCACCCTGCGATTGAACGAAGTCGCTGAAAATATTCACGTTCAATTTTCTCAGGGCAGTAATGTCTATGAATGGAAAATCAGCGGATATTCTCCTGATCACTTGATCTTGGCTTTTGATCCAATGACAGGGCATATTCAAAACCACATTCTGGCGCGCGAGACCTGGTTGTTATATCCGCAGCACCTCTCCCTTTCAGTACAGGCAGGGGAAGGTCGTCTGCTAGAAATCCTTCCTGATTTACCAGGAGAATGGTCAAAGCTGAAGCTGGAATGTTGGGATTTAACTCAAACCACTTGTATTGGTTTGATCCAAAATGACGTAGTTTTTCGCGAGATCTATGTGCGCAGCCAGGAGAAAATCGAGAAACCCACTTTTGAAAAAGGTAACATCGTTTCCACAGATTTAGAAGAGAATCCTGTGCCCCTTTACTCAGGCGCACCGCCGGCACTGCGCATCCCTTTAGGACGTTCAGAAGACTTTCTCTCAGAACTCAACCGCTGGCAAATTAACCTTGATAGTGTAGGTTCAGCAGACCCAGAAGTTTCACTCCAAACGACTTTGGCTGACCTCTCCAAAGCTGATTGTGCCATTGTGGATAACACAGCATTGATCCACTTGGCGTCACCAACACTACTGACAGCCAGGCCAGCCGGCGCTTATCAGATTGCCATCAAGGGGCCATTAGGTCGAGACGCATCACTTACTTTGCAAATCCTGCCGGAATGCGAAGTTTCTGGTTTAAAAGAATTGTATATCCCTGATCGAAGTAGCGGACCAGAACCGATATCATTCTCCATTCAAACCTCATTGTTTGCTGGCGTTGATAGCCTGAATGGTGCAGATGGGATCAAGATCCAAACCGGGAAATCGGGTTTGCATCATATCCTGGCTCCATCTGAGATTAGCTCGGTTGGGCTTCTTATCCGACGAGAAACCATCAACCATCAATTTATTAGGGTGCCTATCTATTTGCGAATTAAAAGACTCCGTTGGCGTATGATGGGCGATCATGGTTTGGTCGAAAACTGGCAGCAAAAACATTCCACATTATCGCTTCAAGAATTGTTGCAGGAGGAATCACCTCTTCTGATCGTAGATTTACCCGGAAACAACGAGGGAACAATAAGCCTGGAATTGAATCTTTTGGATATTCAAGGAAATATTCTCCAACACCTAAAGCCAGCCGATCGCTCTATCAAACATGCGGCTCGTTTTTGGCGTTTTGATCTTTCCAAAGTCAAACATTCGATGGAAATGAATGACAGCCCAATTTTTCGATTGGATCTGGTTGGGGTCAAAGATGCAATGGTGGAAGCTGAATTTAATTTGCCAGTGTTGGTATTCACTAGAGAAATTCAGATCATGCAGTTGCAAACAGAAGTGTATTCATCAGCCGAACAGCATCACCTATTGGTGACCTGGAAGGAAAAGAAACAATTACGATCACGCGCACTGATTTTATGGTCCCTCTTTCGGCCCTGGCAGCCTCCCATTGTTGAAAATATCCCTGATTCCGCCTGCGGAGAATATGAGTTTTCAATTTCACGAAGTGATCACGCCGAAGGGATGTACCGTATGCAGATGGTTGTGGTCGATCCCTGGGCACCTTCATCACCATCACCTTTGCCGCCCGCTCAGGATACAGCGGAGTGTCACGAATTCGAAATATCATCATCTCGCGAACGACTGAGAAAACTCGAAAAAGAAATAGCAGCTTCCACGCATCGCCAAACGACACAGTTCAGTAACCGTATTGAGATTTCACTCATCCGGCAGCACTTGGGTGAAATGGAAGCAAGTAATCATGATCTTGAAGTCTGCTGTCGAGACTTAATTCCAGCAACGTCGCGTGAGATTTTAACTTTAAGGTCAATCCTTACCCGAACCAATTCCACAAACTTTGAGAAAGAGCTGGGTGGACAAATTATTGTACCGGAAGTATTAAGCCGATTGTATGGGGATATGATAGCAGGGGAAATCACCTTTTCAGAATTCACTTCTATCCTGGCGCTAGCTCCTCATTCAAATAATTGGTCGGTAAAAACTTGCGAGATCCTTGTTCAGCTCGAAGATCCCAAAATCCGTTTCAGGTCCCTGGTTCAGTTGGTAACCAAAGATATCGCAAAGGCAGTTAATTGGATTGTCAAACTACTACAGGAGTCCAGGCTTTCTCTTGAAGATGCAGTAGAACTTCTCTATGAAGAAAAACATGCTGCAATTGAGCAGCTTAGAAATAATAAGAGCGTTCCCATAGCGGAACAGCTATTGGATTTATTAAGCCGTTACAATCCATATTCAGGATTGCCAGTAGTACGGGCGGGTAGTTGGGTTCTTACCAACGCTGGTTGGGGCCGAATTGAGGAAATCCTGGATCCCCGCACCCGAATTTCAGTAGACAGTTTCCTGGAAGGGGAAGGAAAGTACATTCTGTCCGTTGCATTACATATCTACGAAAGTTACGATCTGACCGGCGAAAAAGCGCTTATCAATATGGCTGCAAACGAAATAACATTTCCACGAGCGAATCGAATATTCATCTGCCAGCATTGCCAGGAATTTGTGACCACCAAAGTAGAAATGTTCAAGAGTCACCTGATTGCGGCACATGGAAATGCCTTGCTATACCCGGGAGAACGGGGAAATATAGTTCAATTAACAAGCATTCAATTTAACATGAACCCGCAGCAAAATAAAAGGGATTAGTGATATGACATCTCATAAATCAATTCACCCGATTACAACCACCCAATTAACGCGGGGAAGTTATTTGCGCTATCTCAAGACAGCGTACCCTTTCCAGGATGACAATTTACGCCGGCAGTTCTGGCAAGCACTGGAACAACCCGATTTATTGGTAAAAGGTCCGCTTCTAGAGGCAACCCCAGAGTTTGCAAAGGGAGGCAGTATTCAACAACTGGTTGAACAAGGCGTTTTAGATGAAGGTTTTAGTAATTTATGTGGAAATGGTTTGCCCATTGATAGACCGCTCTATCTGCATCAAGATCAGGCAATTCGAAAACTGTGTGGGGGAAACCGCAACCTGGTTGTTACGACAGGTACTGGGTCGGGTAAAACAGAAACTTTTTTGATCCCCATTCTTAACCGTCTATTACAAGAGGAGAAAAATGGAACACTTGGTCAGCCAGGCGTGAGAGCGTTATTACTATACCCTATGAATGCGCTGGCAAATGATCAGCTAAAACGCTTACGCAAGGTATTGGCAAACTTTCCGACGATCAAATTTGGTCGATATATTGGCGATACCGAACAAAAATATGAGAAGGCGCAAGAAAAATTTTGCCGCCAGTTCCATGGGGAAACCCTGCTCAAAAACGAATTGATCTGCCGTGACCAGATGCAACAAACCCCACCCCATATTCTACTTACCAACTATGCCATGCTGGAATATTTACTTCTTCGCCCGGCGGACAATGCCTTTTTTGATGGTTCTACCGCAAAACAATGGAAATTTATCGTTCTGGATGAAGCACATATTTATAACGGGGCAATTGGGATCGAAATTGCCATGCTGCTAAGGCGTTTGAAAGATCGAGTTGTAAAAAGTGAACCTGGCAAGTTGCAGATGATTGCTACCAGTGCCACATTAGGGCGCGGTCCAAAAGACTTCCCCGCAGTTGTGGAATTTGCTTCTCATCTATTTGGTGAAAATTTTGAATGGGTGGAGGACAATCAGGATCGTCAAGATGTAGTCCAGGCAACACGGATTCAACGATCCGATAACAGTGAGCATCAGTATGAGGTTGATTCCAACCTGTTCCTCCAACTTCAAAGTGCTTTGAAAACTTCTCCTGAGACATTTGATCTTGAATCGATTGAGACGGTATGCAGGCAAAATCATCTTCCAAATCGAGTTATTGATGAGGCAAAACAAGCTGCACAGAACGTCTCAGATGACCAAAAATTGTCTTGCTTCCTATATTTCTTACTCAAAGATAGCCTGGTACTTTATTTACTTCAAAAAAAGCTCTTATCATCTCCAACCTTGCTATCTGCGATTGCTTCTGAGATATTCCCTGACGATGAACTGGCCGGCGACAAGTTGGTAGCATTGGTTGACCTGGCGGTTCGGGCTCGTAGAGATGCAGAAAGCGCCCCTCTTCTCCCTGCACGCTATCATGTTTTTATCAGGGCACTTGAAGGTGCATTCGTTTGTTTGAATGAAAAAGGACATACCCCTGATCAACCCCGAATTTTTTTGAATCGACGGGAAAAATGTCCTCACTGTGGATCATTGGTTTGGGAATTACGTACTTGTTATCGTTGTGGCATGGGATATTTAACCGGTCAGGTTGAAAAAGTAGGATCACCTATTCACTTTTCTTCAAATGCTGCAGCGAATCAAGAATTTGGAAGCGAAACGTGTGGTTTTACTTTTACGCAGCAGCTTGTCGCACTTGATGAGGATGAAGCGATTAGTGACGGCACATCATTGGATGATGCTCCTGATATCAACGAAGACCCCTGGACACTTTGCCTGTTATGTGGCGCAATTGAGCAAGGCACAGATGTTTCAACAGGTTGTAAATGTGGCCCAAGTACCCCAAAAGCGGTACTAAATCGTCTTCCAGATAAATTGGTCGAAGGCCAAACCCCATTTATTACAATAAAACAGTGTGTTTCTTGTGGAAGCCGCAATAACCAGGGGATCGTATTACCGTTCTTAACGGGTCAGGACGCTCCGGTAAGTGTGTTGGCGACATCTTTATATCAAAACCTACCTCCAGCAGATGACGAGGAAATGCAATTCCTGCCCGGACAAGGGCGTAAACTCTTGGTCTTTTCTGACAGCCGCCAGGATGCCGCTTTCTTCGCACCCTATTTAGAACGTACGTACCAACAAATTCTTCGCAGACGATTGATTTTGCAAACATTGGAAGAAGATCAAGAGGCAAAAGATGGAGATCTGCGCATGGAAGATATGGTAAGCCGGGTGAGAAAGCGCGCGGAACGGTGCGGATTGTTTCTGCCAACGGACAGCCGTGATAAACGCAACAGCACAGTTTATAAATGGCTCATGCAAGAATTTGTAGCTTTGGATCGAAGGATCAGCCTAGAGGGATTGGGGCTGATGCAATTCTGCTTGGTAAAACCCGAAGGGTGGCGTCCGCCGGCCCCATTACTATCCGATCCTTGGAATCTTATCCCCGAGGAGGCGTGGAATTTAATCGTTACCCTGTTTGACACACTTCGTGCGCAGGCATGTATCCGCTTCCCGGAAAACGTGGATCCAAGAGGTGAGGATTTTGCACCTCGGAATCAAATGTTTTTTATCTCAGATCGTACTCCTGACTCAAAGAGCCATATTTTCTCATGGCTGCCTGCACGCGGAAATAATCGCCGATCAGACTTACTGCTAAAATTATTGGCTCAATGTGCGCCACATTTGGAACAAAATCAAATGGAACAGATAGCGGTACAAACATTGGAAGGCATCTGGAAAAACATCACGAAAGACCCTGCCTGGAAATACCACTTCTTATCTGAAACCCGTCCAGGTCAAGGTTTGGTGTACCAGGCAAATCATGAAATGTGGGAAATCGCACCGGTCGCATCAGATCAATTGGTCTATCAATGCTCGCGATGTAAAGGTCTAACCACACTCAACTTAAAAGGCATATGCCCTAACTATAAGTGTGATGGGGTATTAAAGCCTGTAGATTTCCAATCTGAAACCTGGCTCGAAAACCATTACCGCCGATTGTATCAAACCATAACCCCAATTCCGCTATCTGCAGAAGAACATACCGCCCAATGGTCCGCTGATTCGGCTTTGGAAAAGCAACAGAATTTTGTTAACGGTGAAATTAACATTTTAAGCTGCTCCACAACCTTTGAACTTGGTGTAGATGTGGGCGAATTGCAGGCAGTTCTTATGCGAAACATGCCTCCATCCACTGCTAATTATGTACAACGAGCAGGCCGCGCAGGTCGGCGAACAGATTCGGCAGCATTTGCCATGACATTCGCTCAACGCAGATCACACGATTTATCTTATTTCTCCAGGCCAGACAAGATGGTGTCTGGTATGATCCGACCACCGATGATCAGCTTGGAAAATGACAAAATAATTCGGCGTCACATCCATTCAGTCCTTTTTGCCAGTTTCTTCCGTTGGGCGAAAGAAAATTACGGTACCATTTATAAAACTGGGGGAAATTTCTTCTGTCAAAGCGCAGTGAATAAAAGCGGTGCTGCCTTACTGAGGGAATATATTCAAACCAATCCTGATGAAGTAAGAGAAGCCTTGAATCGCCTTTTGCCTGAATCCGTAATTGAAATTTTCGATATTGATCATTGGGGTTGGATCAATAATTTGACCAGTATCGATGGTAGTAGTAACCCATTGCAGGAAGATCCAGTGATGGATAGAGCTGAAGCTGAAATAAATGGTGATCTGGAAGATATAGAAAAAGCGATCCAAGAAACGTTGAACAGTGATTCTCGTTTTAAATTCGCTCAGGCAGATCGATTGCGCCAAATGGAGGAAACCATCAGCAATCGAGATCTATTGGGCTACCTTGGATCACACAACATATTACCAAAGTATGGTTTTCCTACAGACGTGGTCGAACTGCGAACCAACCATCTTCATATCCCAGAGGCAAAACAGATCGAACTGCAACGCGACCTTCGAATTGCGATCACTGAATTCGCTCCAGGTGCTGAGGTTGTTGCAGCAAAACGAGTGTGGGTAAGTGGTGGGCTTCACAAACCACCTTCAAAGCAGTGGCCCGTATATTCCTATTCGATTTGCTCAAAGTGCAATGGTATTTTTACTACTTTGGGAAATGAAATTGATACTTGCCCTAGATGTGGCGAAAATCTAAAGGGTGCCAAGTCAAAACGGACTTTGAAGGAATTTATTGAACCGGAGTTCGGTTTTGTTGTGAAAAATCAAGAACCGCGGGCATCTGGGGAAAGTCGACCAATTCGCATCTATGGATCGAAAGTATATTTTGCGGAATATCGAATTCCTGGAAAAGGGGATTTGCCAACAAACGACCTTCAACAGGTCGAAAACTTACATGCTCCGAAAATCAAGATTAGTCAGAGATATTCCAGGTATGGATGGTTGATCGTAATCAACGAAGGAAAGTCAAAGGAAGGCTTTCGGGTTTGCCGCTCTTGCGGTGCGGCCGAATCTGTTCCTCCGCCTTGGGAGAGAGTGAAGCAGAGTAAACCAGCTCCCCATACGAATCCCATTACAGGCCGTCAATGTAATGGCTTTCTGGAAACATATGCGTTAGGCCACAAATTTATGACAGATATATTGGAACTTCGGTTTGAGGGAATGCTTGCTAATCAAGCTGATGAAAATACCTGGAGATCTGTTTTATATGCAATATTGGAAGGTGCCAGCGAATCACTGGGTATTCGACGCGAAGATTTGGACGGAACTCTTTACTATAACCAGGGAAGTAATATTCCCTCTTTAATCCTTTATGATGATGTACCAGGCGGAGCTGGTCATGTGAAGCGCGTTTTGAATTATCTGCCAGATACGATACTGGCCGCTAGGGAAAGAGTAAGCCTTGATTGCTGCGGTCCTGAAACAAGTTGCACGGAGTGCTTAAGGAACTATCGAAATCAACCATATCACGAAGAGCTGAAGCGAGGATTAGCTAAAGGTTTCCTGGATGAACTTATTCAATCTTTTGACCTGTAAAATTGATTGATGAAAGGTTTTGTTTATGAAAAATAAAGAAAGAATTTCGGTAATTTTTTTATGGCTGAAAATTTCATCAACCCGATCATGATGAGTTTTGGTCTGCTCGATGGTTATCGTGAACTTCTCGTTGAAAACTTGGGAAAAGCCGGCTTATCAGAGTAGGATATTGCCCAAGTCTGAATAGCATGGAAGTGGATCGTGGCCTTTTTCTATCTATCAACCGAAAATATCTTAGTGGTAAATCATCTTTCCGCAGTTTTGTACATACAGACAACAGACCGGGCATTTTTGTTATCGATAATTCTTCTCATATTCCCTAAAATTCTCCTTAAACCCTTCCAGCCAGGCTTCGATGAAAGACCGCTGTTCGAACAAAGGCAGCAAATCCTCTGCCAGGTCTGAGAGCTTCATTTCAGCAATCTTTTCGCCCAATAATTCCATTGCGAATTGAACCGTATAGGACTGGCGACCGTCTTTGGCCAGCTTTTCCTCCAGTGGTATGATCTTTTGCTGCATGAACCACAATAAATCATAAAAATCGCGGCCTTTGATCGCAGCTCCTTCGCCCTTCTGAAAATTGCGCTCCAGGCAGGCCAACATCTTCCCGGCCATCATCGTTTCCAGTGTAAAATGCGCAGCCACAAAACTCCGGCCAAAAAGCAACACCGGCGTCTGGCGCACAATAGAGATTTGCCTGTGCTGGCTGACCTCCACTTTTAGATGCAGTGGTTCGTTGACATGCGAGGTCAATCCTAAAGCATAGAGAATGGGGAACTTCAAGGTAGTGCGCCGGACGCCCCACTCCCCAATCTGCGTTTTGGCGGTCACATCGGCATACCCGATGTTGGAACGGTAGAATGTCAGCAGGTCGTTTTCGAGTTTACTCAAATCAATCCCATTGCTGTTATCCAGGTCGATATCTTCAGAAAGCCGGTTAAGCCCGAAGATCACATGCAAACAGGTACCGCCATAAAAATTGAGCTTGCGGTATAGCGGGTGATTGTAGAGAAAATCGAGGGTATACGCCTGTAGAAATTCCTTGAGGATCACGCGTTTGGTTTCATTGGGCAGCAAAGGGTCTTTTTGTGACAGGACGTTTTGCATCAACTGGATTAATGTCGCCATACGGTTTTCCTCAGGTTTTTTAGAATCTGGTCCATCTTTTTACTTTTGCTGATCTCCACGAAGGTTGAAAATTCAACCTGGTCACTTTTCGAGAAGTCTTCAAGGTTAAGACGCAGATCTTCTACAAGATCATAGCCGGCTAACCGCTTGCTGCCCTTCCATGGGCGTAAATAGAGAAAATCAAAAAGTGCCTTCGCCACCGTTGCCTGGGCTGTTGGAATGCCCATGTATTCGGAAAATATAAAACCCTGATAGACATCGGCTTTGATATTGCGGTAAGTAAAAGTTCCCAGTTTGTTTTCGAAAACACGGGTCTGTTTGAGCGTGACCGCAGTAACCGGATATGTTATTTCGGTGAGAAGGGCGTTGCGCTGTAAAATATATTCCAGCGATATATAGGACTGGGGGATCAAAATCGTACTGACCATGGGTGCAAAATCAGCGTCGGCGCGATGCTGTTCGAAAAAGCGGCGTGTCATGTAAACACCTTTTTTTAACTGAATGATTTGTCCGGCTTTCATCCAGCGGTACAGCGCGGTTTGAATCGTGCCGGCTGCAACGGATTCATCGCCAAGAAGCTGTTTTACCGCTTCAATGGTAAAGTATGGAAAAGATTCAAGTGAGGAAAGGTTTTCTGATTTCATATAGGATAATAGACGCTTTATATCTATTATCCTATATATAAGTTCAAATTACAAGGGGTTGTTACTCATTATTTGCTACTGGCCGGAACTGGCAACCAAACGAGGTTTGTTTCGCCAACATCGTCCAGGATAACCGTTCCATCACATCCCCAGATGCCTGGAATTTCATACCACGTTGCTCCTGCCACCCCTGTAGGAATATCAGGATCTGGCGCTGTGACTTTATCCAGAAAACCGCCTGGATGAATCGCCACGTCCGTATAAACCACACTATAAATTGGTCCAAGAGTTGCCAGGGACAGTATCATTCCCCACCCACATTGCGAGGGTTTGATGGTTTTAGCTGCATCCAGGCGATCCTGGATGAACTCAACATAAGTTATACCGTCCGGTGCTCCAGTACCTGTCATAGGCTGGTTCGCTTTGTATCCAATAAAAATCAAGCTGGCGCAGACAAGAATTATTATCGTATTCCAGGCGATTTTCCAAATAAAGTGAAAGAATCCGGCGATCATCTTTACTCCTTCTGAATTCCAGTTTTGTAGTTGTCTTCTGGCTTCCCACCTTCGCCAATCATTAAATTTCCAAATCTCAGTTCTTCCCGGTACATCCGGTCGATAGAAACCTCTACGACATCACCTTCACTACGCCCCATAGTACCAGCCAGGTCTTTCAACTGGCGAACACACTCATAACTTAGTCGAAAAGAACGTACTGGTTTGGTGGGTGAGT
>ENA-UOYA01004551-UOYA01004551.1-activated-sludge-metagenome-genome-assembly--contig:-NODE-4551-length-11543-cov-36.509662_pt1 | contig 11543 bp, 9 predicted proteins | sample MGYA00238163_ERZ764804 | MGnify/ENA primary metagenome ERZ764804 (study PRJEB28919, sample SAMN05720223) | activated sludge metagenome | isolation source: Anaerobic digester | place: Hong Kong...
TGTTTCAAGATTATCAATATTCATAAATTGATCCTTGATATTCGATATTCCTTATTACCAAAATTTAAATAATAGTAAGCTAATCATTAGCACACTAATAATTAGTATAGTAATAATTAAAAAAGTCAAATTAATCTGGAAAAAAGGTAAAGAAAAATTTGAAGATTAATATTATGCATGAATCGCAGGTATTTAAATAAATATGCTGGATTTTTTTTTAAATAAAAACTTAAAGAGTCTCCTAAACCTATAAATATTGCCAATTTCCTAAAATTTAAAAAAAATATGAAAATTTCAATTTGAGAAATTTTTTTGAAAAAAGTATTCAGATTTAGTTATCCTTGCTGGTTGAAAAATATGAATCGTAGATTAGTTTATTTCTTTTATATACTATAGAATCTTTGTCTTGCATAAAAGACTTCATATTCTCACATTTAAAAAGATCGGGACATTGGGCACATAGGTCAAATCCATGTCCGATTACACATTTTCTAATAGGACATTTTGAACAATTTTTTGCAAGGAGTTTTATCTTTTTCTGTCTACATCCGAGGCAGACCCAATCTTCTGGACTTGTTTTACCATTACCCCATTCATCGGATGATTTTTTTAAAAGTTCAATATTTGCATCAATTGTTCCGCGATAAGCTTGGCAATCGGAACAATCGATCCCACAAAATGAGATCATCTGGTACCTCTTTATCTTTATTTTTAAACTAAAAACATTAGTTCAAAATTAATAAAATTATCCTTTTAACCTTTTTATTAAATTACTAATATTACAAACAAAATAATAATGTGAAGGTTTAAAATTGTCAACTTTTAAGATCTCCAGTTTTTTAGGTTTATTAAGCAAATTATCTCCTTTCTCTTTGCATTTTGTGAAGAACCTATTATAGACTTCAGAAAACGTTTTTTTAAAAATCAGCATCTGCTTGATGGAAGAAGGTTGATATATTGAGTTTTATGTTTAATCACTTAAGGATAAAAAGCATTTAATAACCGCAACTATTTTATCAAATATTATATTTCAAATTGTTACAATAAATTACAGATCATCGTATGATATTAGTTCCCGAAAATTGATATTTCCTGTAAAAAAAAGCAATATTATCCCTTAAATAAAAATTTTTATTTTATTTTAATTTGAAAAATTTAAAAGATAAGCTATAATATAAATAACTTTTCCAGTTATGTAAGATCTATCTATTTTCTATTTTGCAAAACTGCACGGTTTTAAGACGTGCGACTCCTTTTCTTACCGTTGGATAAAAGGCCAACTAAAACAATGAATAACTAAAAGGAGAATTTATGTCAGCTAATATCTTGAATAATTCAAATTCATTTTTGAAAAATCTTGGAGTTAATTTATCTTTGATACCTTCAACAGTACAGCTTTTTATATCTTTTATAGACTTAACAAATTTCTCTAAGAATTTTTATGAGAGAAGCCCAAAAGAAACTTTTAATTACATCTCATCCATTTCAAAAGTTGTAATTTCAAGTATACATGACGCAGGTGGTCTTGTTTTAAAGTTTATTGGAGATTCAGCTTTGATAATATTTGGTCCTGATGACATCGATAGAGGCGTAAAGGCTTTACTTGATCTAAAAAAAAAGATAGATGAATATAACAAGAGTTTAAAACTTGATTCTACCTTATATGTGAAATGTCATACGGGAGAAGTTGCAATAGGATATCTTGGTTTAGAAGATGATCTTCGACTCGATATTATGGGAAATGAGGTAAATGTCTGCGCAATGATGAAGACCAGAGGCTTCGCTATAAGTGCTGAAACTTTTAGAAAACTTACACCCGAAACAAGAAAACTTTTTAAAAAGCATACACCTCCGATCATATATATTCCACTTGATGAAGCACACAAATACTATTTTTAAATTTTTTTCTAATCTTTTATAAAACAATACAATTTTTGTAATCTCTTAATTAGAGTTTATAGTTTTTATTTTTGAAGATCAAAAAAACAGAGATAATTCATTGGATTATTAAAAATAGTATTTATTTCAAGTTGCTTGATTTAATAAATAGATAAATCATCAGCACATAGCTGGAAAAGTTTTAAAATTTTTTTCGTTTTTACTTTTATTATAAAATAAATTATAATTTATCAATGAATAACAGGAAAAGTTAAACTTTTTTTTAAATTAGGCTAAATATCTTGTTTTATAATTATGCTCAATTTAAATTGGAAAATATGTGTTATATTCATATTATGCATACTGGAAGTATCCTGACCTACTTTTAATATTTTTAGCAAATAGACTAAAATATGCAGAATTTCCACTTTTTTTTAGTTAGTTTTTATATTTTTATCCACTGGTCTGCGGGAAAACTCTTTTATTTTTTTATCTCCTTATTACGCCTAAGTATCTTCAAGATTGTCTTTATTCTTTACCTTTGTTTCTTTCTTTTTCTCTGACTTTATACTTTTAAATATTGCACTTCAGGTTTTCGTCTTTTGATTGTATTTATAAAATCCTTACCAAGATTTTAAGCTTTAGACTTTATACATGAGGCTGTATTATCTAAATGTCCGATGCTTTAAAAGTGATAAGTTAAGTTACAGTTGATCCATAAAAAAATAAAGACGTATTTTTATAGCAAAAGATAAAATATTTCAGCAAAACAAATCTTACAAAATGGGAAATGAGCATGTAAACTTAAATAATTAATTTAGTTTCGAATAAAATTTCAAATTGAGAGCGTTTGGGCATGGTTGTAAGTACATCACTCATATAATCTATACCGTAATAGTATCGGAACTCGATTACAAATAAGCTTACATCAAATCCTAAAACTATGATAGCTGAACCAAAATTTTGTTTATAAAGATCTGTTACAATATCATCGTATGTATCATACCCTAATTCGTCAAGTGCAAGTCCAAGATAAGCTTCACTAACTTCAGAATAACTGTAACCCAGACCAATATATCCCCTTATAAAGGATTTTGATTGGGTATCATCATAAGAATGCTTGAAATATATATAATATCTTAAAATCAAATTATAATCTGTATTCGAAATAGATACTATTCCAGATAGATCATCTTCATAATAGTTAATGTAACCAAGACCAAGTTCTAAATGCACTGAAAAATAGTTTGTGAAGAAAAAACCTATAAAAGCTTTTAAAGAAAGCCAGCTGTACGTTGAATCTGAAATATAGGAAAGATCTTCATTTGAGAAAGATGCAAAATTAACTCCTAACATAGAACCAATTTCCCAGCATTCATAGATACCATCAGCATAAACAGAAGATGGTAATATGAATAATAATGCTGCCAACAATAATAAAATTATAAATCCTCTCTTCATATTTTTTCCTTTAATTTTAATCTTGAAAATTCTAATTTTCTATCTTCATCTTTTAAGATTTATTTAAGATGCAGTTTTTTATCATTGGGAGAATGTAAATTCGATAGTTTCAGATTTATCGGCTATATTTGGTGCACCATTACTGTCGTTGTAACCTGATATACATAAAATAGGGACAGTTTCTTTTAACTTGATAAACGACATAGGCAAATAATATGAGACTAAAGCTGAATTTTGATAATTTGTATAAGAACAACCAGTAACTACTTTGCTCAGATCAAAAGCCATACCAGATTCTTCGCCAACCATCGTAACCCAGATAAATACATTTTCATAAGGATAATACATATAAACATTAAGCATGGCTGTTTCTTCATCGTAAGTTGAAATACCATAAAAGATCTTTTTATGATTTATTTTCCCTGCAAGGTAAAAATCAAAACGAAGTGTGCTTGAATCATAACCAAAAGCTATTTTTGAAATATCAAGATCGGGACTTTTTGAAAGAGTGTAGGGAAGATCTCCTTTTGTTTCATAATCTGGAGAAAGGAAAAAAAGTTTATTGTTTTGAGTTTTCTTTATATTTGGGAACTCATTTATAGTTTGCCCATCAAGTGATATAAAACCATAAGAGTATGCTGAATCATTTGTTTCAACAGAGCTTGTCGTATAAGACTTAGATCCTGAAAATCCTATTGTACAGGAAGTAAAACAGAAAAGCGAAAATAGTAAAATTAGTAAAAAAATGAAAAAGCTTTTTTCATTGCTTCTGACTCCTTTTCTAAATTATTAAAGTTCTCAATAAAAAAAACATAATAATCTCTGCTTAAGTTTTAATGAATAATAATAAGTAATACATATATTACATATATATTCACAGAGATATAGTAAGATTATTATATAAAATAATTTTTTTGCAACAATATTTAATTTTTATAAATATTTAATTTTTAGAAATATTTGATAAAGAAAACTATATTATTGTTGATGAAGGTTTCAGACACAAAAGGTAACCTTGAATATACGATTTTTACTTAAGCGTTGCTCAATTCATTTATAACTTCATTTTCTAATGATTTAGCTTAAATAATGAGATAGTTTTATTATTAAAGTTATTAAAGTGATACTATTATGAAAAAAATTTTATACTTTTCTTTTAGCCAGTATTAATTGACAATTTCTAAATAAAAACGATATTTGAAAAAATAAATTAATCAGGAATAGTTTTAAGTTTGTTTTATTCAAATTACATTTAGAAATATTGTTATTATCTTATTAGAAAATTTTTGATAAAAATCCTCTTTTTATGACTTATCCTGGGAAAATGAGATGAAAAATTAAGATTATCAGGTTAAGATATAATGAAAAAAAGCAATGATAAAAAAATATTATATACTTTTTTGATGGTTTTGTTTTTTTGCCTTTTTATTTTCTTTTCTTTTCAAAATAATGAAAATGCTGAACAGACAATAACAATTTCAGCTGTTGGTGATATGGTTTTTAGCTCTACAATAAAAGATCCTGCTTCCATTTTTATTGGAGTGAAAGATAACCTGAAAGCAGATATACAATATGGGAATCTCGAAGGACCTATAACCACATATACAAAACCTGCAAAAGATACAACAAAGTCAAAGATGTTTGCATTTAAATTTCCTCCAATTACTTCTCAAATTTTAAAAGATGCAGGGTTTTCAGCAGTTTTAGTTGCGAACAATCATAGCTACGATTATGGCGTAACAGGTTTTAATGATACTTTAAAATATCTTAATATGACTCAGATTGATCCTGTTGGCTTAAAAGGAGAAATTACCCATAAGAACATAAAAGGAAAAAAGGTAGCTATAGTAGGCTTCCATTATTCAAACAAATTTAACGATATTAATGATCTTGCTTCTGCTACGAAACTTGTAAAGAAAGCGAGGGGAGAAGCTGATCTTGTTATAGCAGTTTTTCACGGTGGAAAGGAAGGGTCAGATGCAGCCTATGTACGCAACCAGATGGAGTACTTTGGACATGAGAAAAGGGGTAATGTTTATCTTTTCGCACATACTTTGATAGATGCTGGTGTAGATGTTGTTATTGGTAGTGGACCACATACTCTGAGAGGTCTCGAACTATATAAAAATAAACTTATTGCCTATTCGCTGGGTAATTTTCTTGCTGCTGGTGGCCTTTCAGTAAAAGGATCTCTTTCAAATTCAGCCATTTTAAGGATCTCATTCAAATTCTCAGATAAGGGTGTGAATATAGAAAATGCAGTTGTTGTCCCGGTCAGTCTTGTGTCTAAATATCCAGTTCTCGATAATAGTGGAAGGGTCATAAGTTTTTTAAGGTTGCTTACTGCACAAATTTATCGTGACAATAGAAAAATTGAACCAGATATAGCCATTCTTGATAATGGGAATATAAAGATTATTAATTAAAAATGCTATTATCTAGCTTAGTACATTGATAGACTGAAAAAACCTCAAGTTAATTTAAAATTTTTACACATGAAAGATATTTATCAAGCGGGATCATTGGAATAATTAAGGTTTTTTTTATCTATGAGAATTTAAAAAAAGTGATAAAATATGTATAAAAATTTTGGGAATAAGAAGGTTCTATGGACAAAGTGGACATCTTAAAAAATAATAATTTTGATATTAATGAAATCGTGAAAACGATTTTTTATTTTTTACCTGTTGGAATAGTTTTACTTAACGATAAAGATGAATGCTACTTTGTAAATAAATCTATTTTAAATATTTTAAAGATTGAAAATGTTGACGAAAAAGAATTTTTTTATGATAAAGATAATCAAAATTTATTGAATAGAAAAATTTCAAATTTTATTGGAGGAGAATATTACAATAAACAGTTCTCTGAAAATTCTGAAGATTGTCAGGATTTGAATAATTCCTGTTGTGAAGATTCCAAGATAATAAAGAATATAGAAATCGAAGGAAAAAGATACTGGTTCGAAATAATAATCTATAACTTCCTCAATAAAGAAAATAATAATAAGCTTATTGTAATTTCCGATATTTCTGAATTTAAGAATAATGAGCTTAGATATCGTAAGATGAGTCACTATGATTTTCTTACTGGTCTTTATAATAGAAATTACTTTGAAGAACACATGAAATTTATTGCAGAACATTGCTCAAGGAGTAAAAAGCCTTTAAGCTTAATAATGATTGATATAGACAATTTCAAACTCATCAACGATAAATGTGGGCATATAGCGGGTGATATATACATAAAATCGGTTTCAAATGCTATAAAAAAGACAATTTTGCGAAAAACCGATTTTGCTTCAAGGTTTGGAGGCGATGAGTTTATAGTTGCATTACCATACTCAGACAGAAAAGGTGCCATGATTGTTGCTAAACGAATAGCAGAAAACATCCGAAATCTTAGTTCAAAGGAACTTATCAATAAGTATAATATAGATATCACAACCAGTATGGGTATATATACTGCAAAGACAAAGAAAAAAGAGCAAATGATAGATTTGACTGAAGCTATAAAAAGAGCTGACTATGCTTTATATCAGGTTAAAAAGAGAGGGAAAAATAGCATTGGGGTATTCGACATCAAGATGGAACAAATTTTCAAAAATGATCCTGCTTTTAATAGCTAATTTCAATGAAGACATATAAATTTATCTTATTTTTAAATTCCAGGTTCTTACAGTAATTATTTTATTTTTAAAAAATTTTAAGATGTTTATAATAGTTTTCGATAATCAAAATAATAGATGCAACGCCAAATATGTCAACTTACATTCATCCAGCTGATATCTTGTTATTTAAAAAAGGAAGTGTTAACAAAATATATATACACATTAATCCTATAAGTTTGATTTTCATATAAAAAATAAGAAAAGGAGTGAAAATGAAAGAAACAAACCAAGGTTTTATTTTCATGACCAAAAAAAATTATGCTGTTTTGATTTTAAGTTTAGCAATTCTTTTTGCTTTTATTGCTTTTCCATCAGTGCTAGTTTTGGCTCAAGGGACAACAGAAGGTGATACTCAGGTAATAAACACAAATACAGAACCTGCACAATCAAATATTGGTATAGAAATGTACTATGGAGTCCTTATTAATCAAACGACTTTTGAAGAATATAATAATGTTTTTGATTACCAGGTGAATTCAGCTTTACAGGCAACAACAGGTTATTTCATTTTTTCTCCATGGTTTGCTTTCTCAGCAGGGAACTTTTACAACAAGATCAGGATAAATTACTGGGAAGTGTATGATGTACCACCCTGGCTTAGTTATAGTGAATTTTTTAGTATTAGTCATGATTTGCTTGTTAATCTTGAAAGAATATCTTTTGGAACTCATACAGTATTATACTTTTCTAATACAGTAGGAAGTATCTCAGATAACACTCTTACACTTGGAAATGCAAATTTTGTTCTCGAAGATTTCTTCTTTGAAGCAAAAAACCTTTTTAATATTATTACCATAAAAACAGGATATGCAGGGAATTACTTTTATGGGGATCTTTTTCGAGCTGCTGGACCTCAATCCAGGATGCTTTCTTATTTTATTTCATTTGACTCTTTTGATCAATATCTTCTTTTCCCTTCATTAAAATACTCAACTACAGGGTATTTTAGCGGTTGGACCTTTACAAATGCAACTGCAAGAAACTATATAGGTGTGCTAACGAGTTTTGCACTTAAGTTTATAAATTTTGATCTGGATTTTCAGGTTCCATATTCACAAAATGCTGTAAATAGCGTTATAACAGTTCGTGATTATTTTAAAGATGGGTTAATGAGATTTCATGTTGATGCGAACTTTTCTAATATCGGTTCTTTTAACCTATATTTTCAGCCATTCATAGCTTATGACACCTATTATACTACTGGTGCAATTGTACTTACATATCACTACGAACCTTGTAGCGCGTTAAGTTCATATTTTCTTGCCTTCGATTTTACACCAAATTTTACCTTCTTAAAAGATCTTGATATGGTTATATCTTTTGATGCAAATTTTGCCAAATTACAGGATGAAAGAACTTCTTCAAGAACAGGTTCTGGTACTATAGCAGATCCTTACAAATATACTTATGTTGCTGCAAATGAATATGATATCGGCATCGATGCAAAATATAATCTTAACTCTCTTGTTAATGGTCTTTCTCTGGATTTTGTAGCTTTATTTTATATTAGTTCTTATACAAATTACGCTGTTACAAATCCAGCCGGGGATAGCTGGGCGACTTATCTTTCGACTTTAACAGGTGATCCTGCAAACTATGTCATGGAAAATTACACTGAGCTAAATTATATGATAAATACCTTTGGTCAGGTTCCTAAAATGCTACTTTTCCTTGGAGCCTCTTATAATATAAAAAAATTGATTCTTTCATTAGGCTTTCAATACATTAATCTTTATGATATTGTTGATGCAAATACATATCTTTCAAATTTTAACAACAGTAATACAGCATTTCCTGGAAGAACAGCACCCCTTGTTCCATATGGTTTTTTTGATAGATTTTCTATAATGCTAAAAGCTTTCTATGATATTGTTGATGGGATTAAGATAGGAACTATTTTTAGCTGTTATTTTTACCCTGGATTCCCCTCTGCTACTGAACTTGGGTATGCATCTTTTACAGAGACTAATGGAACAGTTGTTAGTGCGGAAGATCAATATAAACTCGATTTGACTCTTCCACCTTTTCAGTGGGAAATTTTTATTACTATAAACTTTTAAAACACTAATAAATTTCTAAGGATAAAATTTTACGGAAATTATTGTTAAAGATGGACATCCTTCATTAATAAATGCTAATATAAGATTGTTTAAAAAAAAGAGCAGGTGTTATGCCTGCTCTTTTTAATTTCAGGATAGAAAATTGTATGAATTTTTCACTCTTCCCGGTTTAACACTGTCGAAAGTCAAAAGTTGAAAGTAGAGGAAAATTATTAAATATTTTATTTAACTTTATTCAATATTTACCTAAAGTTTTTGTTGTTTAGCTTATAAAAAAAGATGAAGGATCAAATTTTCTCTTTTTATGCATGCTTTCTTGCAAAAATGTATTTTTTCTTTTCTAATATTTCTTTAAAGACATTTTACCAGAAAAGTTTATTTCTAAACATTGAGATTCTTTTTTAAAAGCTCAACCAATCTTGCAAACTCGTCGCAAGCTGCCTGGACAACCTCTGGGTTGGACATATCGACACCAGCTAGCTTTAATGACTCCAGAGGAAAGCGACTGCCACCAGAACTCAAAAATTTGAAATAATTTTCCCTGGCTCCTGGTTCATCTGATAAAACTTTTCTTGATAAAGCTAGGGAGGCTGAAATACCAGTAGAATACTTGTAGACGTAGAAAGCATTGTAAAAATGTGGAATTCTAAGGCATTCGAGATCGCTATTTTCTTCAAAATCCAGAATATGGCCAAAATACTTGACGAGTAACCCTTTATAAATGGATCGTATGGAATCAACAGTTAAAGGTTCACCTTTTTCCAGCATGTCATGAGCCTTATATTCAAATTCTGCAAACATTGTTTGCCTAAAAAGAGTACCAATTATTTCGTCTATTTGAGTACTGATAAGATAGTTTTGCATCTTTTTATCTTTAGTATTATCTAAAAGATAGTTGAAAAGAAGATTTTCGTTGAATGTACTTGCTACTTCAGCTTCAAAAATAGTATAATCATATTGCATATAAGGGTTATTTCTGACTGAATAATAGGAATGCATGGAATGACCGCCTTCATGGATCATCGTAAAAATATCGCTAATGTTGTCTTCTTTGTAGTTCATATGTATATAAGGATCACTTGTATAGCAACCTGAGGAAAAAGCGCCTGATCTTTTACCCTTGTTTTCATATCTGTCAGCCCAACCATTTAAGAGTCCGTTTTTTAAGGTGGATGCATACTCTTCACCAAGGGGAGCAAGAGCCTTATAAACTATATCCACAGCTTCTTCCCAGGTATGCCTTGATTCCACATCTTCAACAAGTGGGACATATACATCATAATGTTTTAGTTCATCAACTTTTAATATCCTTTTTCTAAGCTCATAATACTTGTGGAGAACTGGAAGATTTTTAGAAATTGTATTAACAAGATTATCGTACACGGATACAGGCATATTATCTTCAAAAAGAGCAGCTTCTCTGCATGAAGAAAACTTTCTTGCCTGTGCAATATAAAAATCTTTTTTACAGGAACCAGCATAAAGAGAAGCTATAGTGTTCCTATATTCATCAAACTTTGCATAAAACTGCTTGTAAGCTTTTTTACGGATATCTCTATTTTTGCTTCTCATAAAAGTGGAAAAAGTAGATAAAGATAATGGTTTTACTCCTTCATCTGTTTCTATTTTACCAAAGTCCATATCGACATTTGTAAGAATATCAAAAGTATCCGATGCCGTGCGTAAACTGTCTAAACTTAAGGCAAGAAGTTTTTCTTCATCAGTTGAAAGAACATGCGGTTTTCTCCTGAGGATCTTTTTTAGGAAAACGCGATATTCAGAAAACTCTGGTTTTTCAAGCCAGCTATTTATGAGAGAGGAGTCAATGCTTAATATCTCAGGTTCAAGCCAGCTAGATTGAGCTTGAACTTTTGTATAGAACATCATCATTTTGCCCATGCGAGCACGGCTTTCTGAGTTCCCTTCATCTTCTGAAAGTCTTAGCGAAGCATAGTTAAAGAGTCTTTCAATAAGGATTGCACTTTCCTTGTAAAAGTTTAAAACTTTTAAAAGGTTATCTGAAGATTTGCCAAGTGTGCCTTTAAAAGAAGCAAATTGATCAGGAATATTCTGGGCTCTGGCAAATATATCTTCCCAATCCTTTTCACTTTTAAATAACTTTGAAAGGTCCCATTTAGAATTATTGGGGATCTCTTCTCTTAAGGGAATTTTATTATTTTCCATAAACTTCTCCTCTTTAAGTAATTTATATTTATTTAATGCATAAAAGTGAGCAACTTAAGATCTTACGATATTAAAATAAAATTATTGTATGAAAAAGCTAAATAAATAATTTGTTAAAAACACTAAAATGTGGTTAATTTGAAATGTATAGAATAATATTTGTCTGTAATCTTCGTTGTAAAGCTTAGCCTTAGAAACAAGCGAAGAGCCTAAAAAGTACTTATTAACCGGAAGTACCTGTTTTTTTCAGTATATTAAATTTAATAAAAAAGAAAAGATATAAAAAGTTT
>ENA-UOYA01004557-UOYA01004557.1-activated-sludge-metagenome-genome-assembly--contig:-NODE-4557-length-11523-cov-3.995378_pt1 | contig 11523 bp, 11 predicted proteins | sample MGYA00238163_ERZ764804 | MGnify/ENA primary metagenome ERZ764804 (study PRJEB28919, sample SAMN05720223) | activated sludge metagenome | isolation source: Anaerobic digester | place: Hong Kong...
GGCTGTGATCTACAGCGCTACCGCGCCCCTGCCCAAGGATATTGATGAACTGCTGCTGGCCGGATTCCTGCGCAAACAGCCGGTCGAGCTGGTGAGGTGCAAGACGGTGGATCTGGAAGTTCCGGCCAATGCCGAAATCGTACTGGAAGGCTACGTTAATCCGAATGAAACCAGAATCGAAGGGCCGTTCGGGGACCATACCGGTTATTACTCTTTGGCGGGTGAATTCCCGGTTTTCCATCTGACCTGCATCACCCACCGCCGTAACCCGGTCTACCCGACGACCATTGTCGGCAAACCTCCGATGGAGGATTGCTATATGGCCAAGGTCACGGAGCGGATCTTTTTGCCGATTCTGAAGTTCCTGCTGCCGGAGGTGGTGGATATCAATCTGCCTCTGGAAGGGGTCTTCCACAACTGCGTGCTGGTTTCCATCAAGAAGAGTTTCCCCGGTCACGCCCAGAAGGTGATGAACTCCCTGTGGGGTATGGGCCAGATGATGTTTGCCAAGTTCATCGTGGTGGTTGATGAACAGGTCGATGTGCAAAACGTGTCCGAGGTCATGTGGAAGGTGTTCAACAACGTCGATCCCAAGCGCGACCTGCTGATCGTGGAAGGTCCCCTGGATGTTCTGGATCATTCCGCGCCCCTGCCCTTGTTCGGAGCCAAGATGGGGATTGACGCCACCAAGAAATGGCCCGCGGAAGGACACAACCGGGAATGGCCGGCGGACATAGTCATGGATCAGGCAACCCGGGAGCTGGTTTCCCGGAGGTGGAAAGAGTATGGATTTGAATAGATTTGACCGGTTTTTGAACCTGATCGATTTTCAACACACGATTTTCGGGCTTCCATTTGCCTATTTGGGAGCCTTTTTATCGTTGCCGGGGTTCCCCGGGTGGGAAAAGCTCCTCTGGATAACGGTGGCGATGGTGAGCGCCAGGACCGCCGCCCTCTGCATGAACCGGGCGATTGATGTAAAGATTGACCGTAAAAACCCTCGCACCTCGAACTGGTCTCTGGCCAGCGGCGAGTTTTCCCTGCGGCTGGCTTGGGGGGTCGCTCTCGTATCGCTTGTGATTTTGGCCTTCGCCGCCTGGCAGTTAAACCCGCTCTGCTTCAAGCTGGCCCCCGTGGCTATACTGGTTTTGTGGGGCTATTCCTATACCAAGAGGTTCACCTGGTGGTGCCACCTGATTCTGGGGTTCGCCATCGGGATTGGACCTATGGGCGCCTGGATCGCGGTCACCGGTCGGATCGACTGGCAGCCGATGCTGCTCTCGCTGGCGGTGGCTTTTTGGATCGCGGGCTTCGACACCATGTATGCCTGTCAGGACATCGAATTTGACCGGAAAGAAGGGCTTTACTCCATCCCGGGTCGCTTCGGCGCTCGGGGTGCGCTCAACTTCGCCCGCGTTTTCCACCTCCTGACCCTGATCTGCTTCACCGCCGCCGGGTGGGTGATGAACCTGGGCTGGCCTTACTTTCTGGGGGTGGGGATGGCGGCTGTGATTCTGGTCTACGAGCATACTCTGGTCTCGGCCGATAACCTGCGCCTGGTCAACCTGGCCGCCTTCAAGATCAACCGCTATGTTAGCCTGACGGTTTTTATCATGGCCTTGTTGGACATTCTTTTATAGCAGGGTACGGGCCACTGTCAAGACAATAAAATCTCTGACTGCGACGATCGGGGGAGACAAGCTTGGCGGACATAGTTGTTGCTATTACCGGAGCCAGTGGGGTGGTGTACGGTGTTAATCTGGTCAACTGGCTTCTGGCCAATGATCACCGGGTTTACCTGGTGGTGAGTGAACCAGCCATGATTGTTCTGAACCACGAATTGGGTTGGAATATAAGGGAGTGCAAGCAGGCGACCCAGTTCTTTAGCTCCAGAGGCAGATTGATCTGTTTTGATAACCACGATATATCGGCACCCATTGCCAGCGGCTCCTTCCGGCATGACGGCATGGTGGTGGTGCCATGCACCATGTCTACCCTGGCGGGAATCGCGCACGGGACTTCCAACAACCTGATTGAGCGGGCAGCCGATGTCTGTCTTAAGGAGGGGCGCCGCCTCATCCTGGTGCCCCGGGAGACCCCTCTCAGCCTGATCCACCTGCGCAACATGCTGGCGGTGGCGGAGGCCGGGGGGCGTATCGTTCCGGCCATGCCGGCTTTCTATTCCGACTCCCGCGAGATCGCTGACCTGGTTTCCTTCATGACCGGAAAGATCCTGGACAGCCTGGACATTCCTAATGAGACCTTCCGGCGCTACGGCTCGACCCCTCTCATCGAATGACCTCGAATTCTGTCATCTCGCTTACAGAATCATCCATCGAGTTATTATGCGGTATTTATATTGTGAGGCCATGTCTTAATCTATATAATTAGATTTGAATTATCGCCAAAGAGGGTTTTTTGATGCATTCCCAGGATTTTTTCGGCCCCATCAAGCGGGAACTGCAAAAGGTGGAGGGCGAGCTGATCCGGACCATTGACACCAGCCAGCCCGTGCTGCGAGAGGCGTCGGGGCACCTGATTCACGCGGGGGGCAAACGTCTAAGGCCGGCCTTCGTCCTTCTGGCGGGCGGCTGCTTCACCAGCCGTCTGGAGACGCTGATTCCCATGGCCGTAGCCCTGGAACTGGTGCATATGGCGACTCTGGTGCATGACGATGTGATTGACAACTCTCTGTCCAGGAGGGGCAGAGATACCGTCAAAGCCAGGTTCGGCAACCGGATTTCGATATATTCCGGCGATTATATCCTGGCCAAGGCCCTGAACATTGTGGGCGGGTACAACCGGGCCGACGTGGTGGCGATTGTATCCAATGTCAGTGTCAAGGTCTGTGAAGGAGAGATCGTTCAACTTCAGACCTGTTTTGATGTAGAACAGGGGGTTAGGCAATACCTGCACCGGATTGAGCGCAAGACCGCGCTCTTGATGTCGCTCGGCTGTGAGCTGGGAGCGCTGCTGGCTGAGGCCTCGACCGCGATGGTAAGTGCCATGCGGCGTTTTGGGTATAATTTGGGTATGTCTTTTCAGATCACCGATGATATACTTGATTTTACTGCTGATGAAAACATCCTGGGCAAACCGACCGGCAGCGACATCCGCCAGGGGGTCATAACCCTGCCCGCCCTTTACGCTTTGAGAAACAGCCCGGCAGCGTCTGCACTGAGAGAAATTTTAAGTTCGCCGGAACGAGTTGCCGCTAGTGCGGAAGAGGCCCTGGCCATCGTGCGAGCAAGCGGGGGAATAGAGTATTCCCAGCAGCTGGCCGAAAAATACATCCTGAAAGCGCATAAGATGCTGGATCTGGTGCCGGATACCCCGGCCCGGGATTCTCTCCGGCAGATTGCCGACTTCATCTCGGAAAGAGATTATTGAGGTATCTTGAGGGGGCCAGGCTGTTATTCGTGCTCAGGAAATATAAGATTAGGCGAAGAGGGCGTGCCTTCACAGCACCTCCGGTTGGGGGAAAGTGAACATACGTCTGGAGGGCCCGGGAGACTACATTTAACGTTGAAAGTCCGGAGGTTGATCCAGTGTTTAACTTCAAAAATATGACGGTGGAAGAAAAGCAGACCATTCTGGAACACCTGGAAGATCTGAGGAAGTCGCTGTTGATCTCGATGGTGGCAATCATCATAGCCGCCATAGTGGCCTTCTATTACAGTGATTACCTCCTGGCTATGATTCAGAGACCTCTGGATTCCCTGGGCCTGAAACTGATCTTTATCGGGGTTACCGAAGGTTTCTATATCAAATTGAAACTGGCATTGTTCGGCGGTCTGGTGCTGGCATTCCCGGTGGTGGCCTGGCAGCTCTACCGGTTTATAGCTCCGGCCCTATTCCCTCATGAACGTAAGTATATCCTGATCATCTTCCCGCTGATGATTCTGCTTTTCGTGGGCGGGGTGCTGTTCGCCTACTTTACCATTCTGAAGTTGGTTATAGCGTTTCTGATCATGATCGCGGGCGGGCTTGAACCTATGCTGACGGTGGATAAGTACGTTTCCTTCTTCCTGGCCTTTACCATACCCTTCGGTCTGGTGTTCGAACTACCGGTGGTGGTTTTCTTTCTCACCCGCCTGGGCATAGTAACGCCCGAGTGGTTGTCACAGCGCAGGAAATATGCGCTGTTGGTTATTTTCATATTGGCCGCCGTCTTGACACCTGGACCGGATCCCATTTCGCAGTGTCTGATGGGCGTGCCGGTTTATCTCCTTTATGAGGTCAGCATCCTGGTCAGCAAACTGTCGCGCAAGAAAAAGGACGAGGAAGATGATGAAGAAACAGAGGAAGAACTGACAGGTGATTAAAGCGGCAGTACTGGATTTCGTAAAACAAATTTGCGGGTTTGGGGCAGAAATACATGCCTATGCGTTATGAGTTTCATAATTAAACTTTATATCCAATATTACGATATCCTGAAATAGAGGATACGTGAAATTCACCTAGAATAATAAATAAGATATGCGTTTTCCTGTGCCCTAAACCCCACAATTGCATTCAAAATTGGAGAAAGGAGACGTTCGGTGTGAAGGTTACGCGAAGACAGTTCCTCAAAATCACCGGAGCAAGTGCTGCAACCTTTGCCGTCATCGACCTGGGGTTTAACCTCGGGGCCACGGCTGCCGAAGTCAAAGGGTTTCGCATCAAGAATGTGACACCTACGCCAACGGTATGTCCGTATTGTGCCTCGGGATGTGGTCTCCTGGTTTATGCGGAGAGGGATGCGGCAGGGAAGTTCGTGAAGCTCCTAAGCGTGGAAGGAGATCCGGACAACCCGATCAATCGCGGCGGTGCTTGCGCCAAGGGCGCAGCCATGTTCAACCTCAGGGAAATCTATGATGAAACGACCGGAGAACAGATCATCAACCCGAAGCGGGCTCAGAAACCACTCTACCGGGCACCCGGAAGTGAGAAGTGGGAGGAAAAAGACTGGGATTGGATGCTTGACGAGATAGCCAAGCGCGTCAAGGATACCAGAGATAAGAGCTTCATCCACAAAGAAAAGATAGCGGACGGCAGTGAGGTCATAGTCAACCGCACGGAAAAAATTGCATCAATAGGAGGTTCCGGCCTGGATAACGAGGAAGCCTACCTGCACAGCAAGCTGATGCGCTCCCTCGGAGTGGTATATCTCGAAACCCAGGCCCGTATTTGACACTCCGCTACGGTGGCAGGATTGTCGCCTTCATTTGGACGGGGTGTCATGACCAACCATGTTATCGATCTAAAAAATACGGATTGCGCTTTAATCATAGGGAGCAATGCGGCGGAGAACCATCCCATAACCATGAAATGGCTCATGAAAGCCAAGGAAGAACGGGGAGCCAAGCTGATCCATGTTGACCCCAGATTCACCCGTACGTCAGCCGTTTCTGATATATATGCTCCCCTCCGTTCCGGTACTGATATTGCGTTCATCGGCGGAATGATCAAGTACATCCTGGATAACGAGCTTTATCACAAGGACTATGTGGCGTATTATACCAATGCATCATTCCTGATTGCTGACGGGTATGATTTCAAAGACGGGCTGTTTTCAGGGTATGATGCGGCCAACCGCAAGTACGACGTCAGCACCTGGGATTATCAAGTGGATGCCGAGGGCAAACCCATCAAGGACATGACCCTGACTCATCCCCGCTCGGTCTTCCAGTTGATGAAAAAGCACTTTGAGCGGTATGACATCGATACCGTCTGCCGTGTGACCGGATGCCCCAAGGACAAGTATATGGAGGTGCTGAAGACCTTCTGCGCCACCGGCGCTCCTGACAAGGTCGGGACCATCATGTACGCCATGGGAACCACCCAGCACACGGTTGGAAGCCAGAACGTGCGTTCTTACGCCATACTGCAGCTACTGCTCGGCAATGTCGGTCGACCGGGTGGAGGGGTTAATGCTCTGCGCGGAGAGAACAACGTTCAAGGGGCAACCGATATGGCCCTGCTCTTCCACTACATCCCGGGTTATGTAACCTCACCCATGAACAGCGTTGGCCACAAGGACCTGACCGCTTTCCTGGGCACGGAGACTCCGAAATCAGGTTACCGCGTCAACACCCCCAAATGGGTTGTGAGCATGCTCAAGGCCTGGTGGGGGGATGCCGCGACCAAGGAAAACGACTTTGCGTACCATTACCTGCCCAAGCGGGATGAAAAGAAGAACTACTCCCATATGGCCATGTTTGAGGCCATGTACAACGGCGAGATTGACGGCCTGTTCATCATGGGCAGCAACCCGGTGGTAGGCGGTCCCAATGCCAATAAGGAACAAGCCGCCCTCTGCAATCTCAAATGGATGGTCAGTGTTGACCTGTGGGTGAACGAATCGGCTGAGTTCTGGTCCTACAAGGCCTGGGAAAGGCCGGTAAAGAACCCGGTAGTGCCCGAGAAGAAGCCGACCGAGATTGCGACCGAGGTATTCTTCCTCCCCGCGGCCGCCGTTTACGAGAAAGAGGGGACTGCTTCAAATACCGGACGCTGGATGCAGTACCGCTGGAAGGGTGCAGAGCCGGTAGGAGAGTCCAAAGCTGACCTGTGGATAATAGACCAGATCGCCAAGCGGGTCAAAAAATTGTATGCCGGCAGCAGCAAGGCTCAGGATGAGCCCATATTGAATTTGACCTGGGGTTATGGACACGGGGAAGAGCCGGAAGTTGAACTGGTTGGACTGGAACTGAACGGTTACACCATCGCCGACGGCAAACCGGTGGAGAATTTCACCAAGCTGATGGAAGATGGAACCACGGCCTGCGGCAACTGGGTCTATTCAGGTTGCATGACCTTAAAACCGACCGGGGAGTTGGACTACAAACCCAAATGGCGCGATAACGTGGATAATTCCAAGACCGGTCTGGGGCTTTACTCCAAGTGGGCGTGGTGCTGGCCGCTCAATCGCAGAATCGTATACAACCGCTGTTCGGTTCAGCCTGATGGCGTCAGCCCGTGGCCGGGAGACGAAGCCCGTCAGCTGATCAAATGGGATCCGACTGCCATTGGTGATCCTCTGACCGGCAAACTCGGGAAGTGGGTCGGGGATGATGTCTGTGACTTCAACAAGACCCTGGCACCTACCGACCCCGGCGGGACCAATCCGTTCATAATGCGGGGCGAAGGAGTCGGATGCCTGTTTGCGACCAAGACCTCCATGAAGGAAGGCCCGTTCCCCGAGCATTATGAGCCGTGGGAAAGCCCGTTTGTGAACGTATTTAGCTCACAGCAGAACAACCCATGCATCAAGATCTGGGAACCCGACAAACAGGGTACCCCGGATAAATATCCGATAATAGGCACCACCTATCGTGTGGTCGAACACTGGCAGACCGGTGCCCTGACTCGTCACCTCCCCTGGCTGGCAGAGCTCATGCCCAACATGTTTGTGGAGATGAGCGAAGAGCTGGCACATGCCAAGGGGATCAAGAACGGTCACAAGGTTATTGTCTCCACCACCAGAGGGGATATTGAGGCGGTCGCCTGTGTGACCAAGCGCATCAAGCCCATGGTCGTGAACGGCAAGGAGGTTCACCAGATAGGTATGGTCTGGCACTACGGATTCAAGGGCTATGCCACAGGTGATCCCGCCAATCGCCTGACTCCGCATGTCGGTGATGCCAACACCATGATTCCCGAATACAAAGCCTGGCTTTGCGATGTAAGGAGGGCATAATTATGGCGAAGATGTGTAACCTTTACGACGCTACCAAATGCTCGGCCTGCCGCGGTTGCCAGGTGGCATGCAAAAACTGGAACCAGCTGCCGGCAGTGATTGAGCCTTTCAAGGGGAATTATCAGACGCATGAGGACACCAATGCCGAGACTTATACTATAGTCAAGTTCTTTGAGTACGACGATGTCTTCGGGGTTAAGTGGTACTTCCGCAAGCATCAATGCATGCACTGCGAATACCCGGCCTGTGTGGAGGCCTGCCCGCGTAAAGCCCTCTACAAGAATGAGTGGGGTGCGGTGCTCAAGGACTATCAGAAATGCGTCGGCTGTCAGTACTGCGTCTATGCGTGTCCTTTTGAGATTCCCAAGTACCACAAGGGGCATGATATAGTGACCAAGTGCACCATGTGTGCCGAGCGGGTTAATGAAGGTGGTATTCCTGCATGTGCCAAGACCTGCCCGACCGGTGCCTTGAAATTTGGCGACCGGCAGGAACTGCTGGCTGAGGCCCGCCAAAGAGTAAAGTACCTGCGGGCGAATGGATTCCCCAATGCCACCATTTACGGTGAGCACGAACTGGGAGGTCTGAACAACCTGTACATCCTGGGCGATGTGCCGGAGAAGTACGGTCTGCCTTCGAATCCCAAGGTTTCCTCGATTGTTTCCGCCTGGCAGAATGTCATACAGCCCTGGTTCGGCCTGCTGATCCCTCTGGCACTGGCCGGATCAGCCGCCAGCTTCTTCACCACGCGCTTTCTTAAAGCCAAACGGGAACAACAGGAAGGAGGTGTAACCCATGGAACTCATAACTAAGTATGAGCCCGATGTTGAACGGATTGAACGGTTCAGCTTCAGTGCGCGGTTTGCTCACTGGGGACATACAGTGACCTTCCTGCTCCTGTTATTTACGGGTTTGGTGCTGTTTATGGATTCCCGGTGGGACTTCCTGGCCTTTATCTTTGGTGGTTATCGGGGGGCCGGACTCATCCATCGCATCATGGCGGTATTTTATACCATAATTCCTATCGTCTGCCTGGTTGCCAACTGGCGCGGTTTCGTGGACTGGTGGAAGGATGTATTCAACTTTGGTAAGAACGACATCAAATTCCTCTTGACCTTTCCTCTGGAGTTCATGGGTTTCCATGTTAACATTCCCCCTCAGACCAAATTCAATGGCGGGGAAAAAATGAACTCGGTGGTTACAACGACATCGTGTATCCTGATTGCCATCAGCGGTTATATCATGTGGTTCCCCCAGGTCTTTCCGACGGTTCTGGTGAGACTGGCATATCCCACTCACGATATCTTCATGATCATTGCCACGACTATGGTGTGCATGCATGGATATCTGGGATCCCTACACCCCGGTTCGGGTGAATCAATCTGGGGGATGTGGAAGGGAACCGTCAAGTCTGAGTGGGCTGAGCACCACCACAAGGCCTGGTACGACAAGCAGATGGAGAGCAGCCAGGAATAGGGCATTTTTGACACCTGCAAAAGGGGGAGAAATCCCCCTTTTTTCTTTACAAGCCTGAGGCCATTTGTCATAATATCAACAAGTGTTGGGGATAGGGGTTGTTATGGAATGACTAACCGGGTTCCGGTTGATTTGCCGGAAGGTTATGTGGAATTTTACAAGGCCATAGAGTCCTGGCAGAACGAATTGCTGTTCAGATTGAAGCGGACCATGGAACCTGATACCGAAGCAGTAGCCGAGATGAAGGCGGGAATACAGAAGCCCATGCTGGAGACCCACGGTTTTAATCTGGATCCCGAAATGTACAAGGGAGCCTGTTTTGAGCTGATAGAGCTGGTAAGGAGAGAGAGGGAAACCGTCGAAGGGTTGATCAAGCCCATCATTGATGCCTTCTCTGATCTTGACTTCTCCGAGGTTGCGATCAGGGTTGTGAATGATGATAAGAAGTATTTCGATCTCCTGGCCCAGGAAAAAGGTTTTGCCTGTGAACTGGCATTCTTCCTCCTGGACCATGCGCTCAGGCCTTTTCTGAGGTGCTACGCTTTACCTTTCCAGGACGTTATCAGCGGGGATAATTTTAACTGGATGACGGGGACATGCCCGATCTGTGGATTTCAGGCCAACTTTTCACGAGTGAGGGCCGAGGACGGGCAGCGCTTTCTGTTTTGCGAGCATTGCTTCAGCGAGTGGCAGTCAAAGTATTTGGGGTGCATTTACTGCGGCAACACCGAGCCGCAATCCATCAAGTTCCTGGTCGTTGAGGGGGACGATGCCAACCAGATATTCGTTTGCGACAAATGCAAGGGCTATCTTAAAACTTTTGATGAGCGCAAAGGTCAGATGAAGACAGATCTGTTCATCGCCGGGGTAGAAACGGTATACCTGGACTTGATTGCGGAAGAAGAAGGGTACACCAACAAGATTGGAATTGAACGCAACCTGAATTAAGGGGAGGATTAACTTGGTTGGATTGATCGGCAGTGTGGGACCGTGGGAACTGGTTCTGGTTTTAGCCATTATTTTGATCATATTTGGACCCGGCAAGCTCCCAGGGGTAGGTAAGGCGATCGGGAAGTCGATCGGGGAGTTCAGGAAGGCCAAAGGCGGCGAATACGACAAACTGGATCAGGAAAACAAGATGGAATAAAAGGGGAATGAAGGGTCTGTTTACCAGACCTTTTCTTTTAACGATGGGTAAAAATGGAGGGGTTCCTGTGCCGGGGATGTTCCCGATTGCCGTTAAGCTGTCCGGACGACGATGCCTGGTGGTTGGGGGCGGCAATGTGGCTTCGCGCAAGGTATCCAATCTCCTGCAGTGCGAGGCCATGGTTGATGTGATTAGTCCGGAGTTTACCGCGGAGCTGAGGCGCCTGTCGGAACAGGGCCTTATTACCCTGATCCAGCGCGGCTTTGAAGAAACGGATATTGTGGGCTACATGATGGTGTTTGCCGCCACCGATGATGAAACTGTCAACCAACGGATCTACCAGATTTGTCAGAGTAATAATATACTGGTTAATGCGGTGGATGATCCGGACAACTGCAATTTTTTTGTACCGGCCACCCTGCGGCGGGGAGATTTGACCATATCCATATCAACCGCAGGCAGGAGCCCGCTTCTGGCGCGTATAATCCGGGAGTGGCTTGAAGTTCAGTTCGGGCCTGAATATGAGGAATACCTGGAATTGCTGGGGAATGCCAGAAATATGATAAAGCAACGCTTTCCCCAAGAGAAGGCCAGACGTCGACTGTTTGACCGTATCCTGGAGTTGCCGGTGCTTGATCTTTTACAGCAGGGGAAGAAGGAAGAGGCGAAGGAGCGAATAATGGAATGTATATACTCTTGGCCGGACTAAGCCACAAGACGGCTCCGGTCGAATTGCGTGAAAAAATGGCCTTGAGCGGTAAATCGCTGGATCGGGTTTACCAGGACCTAAAGGAAAGGGAGCCCCTGGAAGGGGCTGTGATCCTTTCAACCTGCAACCGGACCGAGGTTTATACCACGGTGAGAGATCTTGAACTGGGGACGAGAACCCTGCGCCAGTACATGGCGGAGAAACTGGGCATTGGCGACGATGTGCTTGATTCCATCCTATACGTGCCCAGCTGTCATCAGGCGGTGGCCCACCTGTTCCGGGTGGCGTCCGGCCTGGATTCGATGGTGTTGGGAGAGTCGCAGATCCTGGGTCAGGTCAGGGACGCTTATAACCAGGCGCGGGAGCGAGGGGCGTCAAACGGGGTGTTGAACGCGCTTTTTCAGAAAGCTATTACGGTGGGCAAGCGGGTACGCACCGAGACGGCCCTGGACCGCAACGCGGTCTCGATAAGTTACGCCGCGGTTGAAAAGGCCAAAGAGGTTTTCGGGA
>ENA-UOYA01004559-UOYA01004559.1-activated-sludge-metagenome-genome-assembly--contig:-NODE-4559-length-11519-cov-4.467812_pt1 | contig 11519 bp, 9 predicted proteins | sample MGYA00238163_ERZ764804 | MGnify/ENA primary metagenome ERZ764804 (study PRJEB28919, sample SAMN05720223) | activated sludge metagenome | isolation source: Anaerobic digester | place: Hong Kong...
CGGCCGCGGCCGGCACCAGCGCGGTCAGCAGCAGCTGCACGTCTCTGGCGTCACGGGCGTCGGGCACGATGGCGGTGATCATGCCCTCACAAGCCGCCCCGGATCGCTTCGGTCAATAGAGTTCTTGTTTTGTTCCGTTTCGCATGGTTGGATGGCGCATGAGCCTCAAGCCCAACGCCCGCGGTCGCGGCGCGCGCTCCAACCTCAGCGGCCGTTACGAATCCCAGGCGCGGGAAGCCTTCGACGACGGCTGGACCGAGTTGGACGCCGAGGCCCCGCCGCTGAGGACCACCGTCTCGCCCGAGACCGCGCGCGTCATCATCACCCGCAACGACAGCCCCGACGTCGGGTTCGACCGGTCGATCAATCCCTATCGCGGCTGCGAGCACGGCTGCATCTACTGCTACGCCCGCCCGGCCCACGCCTATATGGGCCTGTCGCCGGGGCTGGATTTCGAATCGAAGCTCTTCTTCAAGCCCGACGCCGCGGTCCTCCTCGAGCGCGAGCTGCGCGCGCCCCGATACAGGCCCGCCGTGATCCACGTCGGCGGCAACACCGACCCCTACCAGCCCGAAGAGCGGCGTCTGAAGGTCACGCGCTCGGTCGTCGAGGTGCTCGGCCGTTTCCGCCACCCGTTCTCGATCATCACCAAGTCCGCCCTGATCGTCCGCGACCTCGACCTCATGGCCCCCATGGCGGCCCAGGGTCTCTGCCGGGCGGCCATCTCGGTCACCACCCTCGACCGCCGCCTCGCCCGCAGCATGGAGCCGCGCGCCGCCACGCCCGAGAAGCGCATCGAGGCCATCCGCCGCCTGTCCGAGGCGGGCGTGCCGACCATCGCCATGTTCGCCCCTGTCGTGCCCGGCTTGAACGATCACGAACTGGAAGCAGTGCTGGAACGCGTCGCCGAGGCCGGGGCGGCCGGAGCGGCCTATGTCGCGCTGCGCCTGCCGCTCGAGATCAAGGACCTCTTCGAGGAGTGGCTGGCGACCGATCATCCCGACCGGGCCGCCCGGGTGATGTCGCTGGTCCGCCAGATGCGCGGCGGGGCCGCCTACCGGTCGGAGTTCGGCAAGCGCATGCGCGGGGAAGGCCCCATAGCCGACCTGTTGTCCCAGCGGTTCCGCGCGGCCAAGCGTCGCTTCGGGCTCGACCGTCCCCTGCCCGACCTCGACCTCAACCGGTTCAAGCCGCCGCCCCGGCCGGGCGACCAGGGCGACCTCTTCGGCGCTTGAGGGGCCGCCCCTACCGCTCGAACACGCCCACCAGCTCCAGGTGCGCCGACCACAGGAACTGGTCGACCGGCAGAATGCGGGTCAGGCGGAAGCCGGCGTCGATCAGGGTGCGCGCGTCCCGGGCGAAGGTCGCCGGGTTGCACGACACGGCCACGGCGCGCGGCGCGCCCGAGCGGGCGATCTCGGCCGCCTGTTCGGCCGCCCCCGCCCGCGGCGGGTCGAAGACGATGACGTCGGTCTTCTTCATCTCCTCGGCCAGCATCGGCCTGCGCGTCAGATCGCGCGCCTCGGCGGTGATCGGCTTGAGGGCCGGCGCGGTCGCGATGGCGCCGGACAGGGCGCGGACCGCCTCGGGCGAGGCCTCCGCCGCATAGACGGGCGCGATTTCGGCCAGGGGAAAGGTGAAGGTGCCCACGCCGCAGAACAGGTCTGCGATCCGCGTCGCGCCCGCCGCCGCCCCGGCTGCGAAGCTCGCCATCGCCGCCTCGGCCTCCGGGGTCGCCTGCAGGAAGGCGCCGGCCGGCAGGGCGACGGTCGCCGGGCCCAGGCGCACGGTCGGCTGACGGGCCATGTAGGCCACCTCGCCGTCGAGCGTGGCGCGCGCCAGGTCGGCCGCGGCGGCGGCCTCGGCCAGGCGCATCCTTCCATCCGCCGACAAACCGCCGCTTTTTCGCTCCACCCCTGTGATGTCAACGTCGAGGCCGGAAGCGGTCAGGGTCACGTGCAGGGTGGGAGCGGACTTGGGATGCTCGAACAGGGGGGCCGCCATGCGCGCCAGGCCAGGCAGCGCCGCGACCAGCCGAGGGTCGGCGATCTCGCAGGTCGAAATGGCCACAAGGTCCCAGGACCGTCTGGCCTTGAACCCCAGGCGCGCGGCGTCGCGGCTTCCCCGGCGGGCGTGCAGCGCCAGCCGGCGGCGGGTATGCGGCCGGGCCGCCACCGGCGCCAGAATCTCGGTCTCTATCCTTTCCCGCGCCAGGGTCTGGCGCAGGCGCTCGACCTTCCAGGAAAGATAGGGCGCATCGGCCCAGTGCTGCAGCGCGCAGCCCCCGCAGGCGCCGAAGTGAGGGCATGGCGGCTCGACCCGCTCGCCGCTCGCCTCCAGCACCTCCAGCAGGTCCCGTCGGTCGCCGCCGCCGCCAGCCAGTCGGACCCGTTCGCCGGGCAGCGTGAACGCGACGAACAGAGGGCCTGGCGCGACGCCGTCGCCCTCGCCGCCCATGCCGGTGATCACCGTCTCGACGGGCGGGCCGACGGGCGCGCCGCCGCCGCCCTGGGGCCGCCGCTGGGGTCTGGAACGCCTCATGCTCAAGCTCGTTTTCCCGTCATTCGAAATCAGTCCCACACCGAGAAGACGGCCCAGATGAACGAAGATGAACGAACCGCTCAAGCGTCGTTCAGCTTGGCTTGGCCATTGTCCCCCTCGAGAGACGCGGCGTGGGGCGCCGCTTATACGTCAAGGAGAGGTCCATGAACCGGATTATCGCTCTGGCCGTCGCCGTCACGGTCGCCGCCCCTGCTCTCGTCGCCCCGCAATTCGCAGCGGCCCAGTCCTCGCGCAGCTACGGCGACGGCGACATCTGCCGTTCCGAACAGCGCCGCAGCGCCAACACCGGCACCGCCGTCGGCGCCGTCGCCGGCGCGCTGCTGGGCTCGGCCGTCGCCGCCAAGGGCGCCAAGACCGAGGGCGCCGTCCTCGGCGGGGCGGTCGGCGCCGTGGCCGGCCATCAGATCGGCAAGCACCGCGTCAAGTGCGTCGACTATCCGCGCCGGGTCTCGGCCCGGTCCAACTGCCGCTGGGTCCAGGAGTACTACGGCGGCCGCACGCACGGCTTCGAAGTCTGCCGGGGCCGGGACGGCGAATGGCGCCCCAGCGGCCGGACTTGATCCATGGCTGAAGTCCCAGCCTTAGACCATTGAATTTACTGGAGAGCGTGATGACCCGTTCGATCTTCAAGACCACCGCACTGACGGCCTGCGCCGGGGTCGTCGCCCTCACCGGCGCCCTGTCGATCCCGTCCTTCGCCGCCGCCCAGTCCAGCGGCTACTACGCGGACGAATACCGCTACGACCCGTGCCGCCGGGACTCGACCAATCGCGGCACGGCCGGCGCCCTGATCGGCGGCGCGCTCGGCGCGGTGATCGGCTCAAATGCGGCGGCCCGCAACGCCCGCACCGAAGGCGCCTTGCTCGGCGGCGCCCTGGGCGCGGCGACCGGCGCGGCCGTGGGCAAGCGCTCGGCGGCCTGCACCGGCCCGTCCTACGGATCCTCGTACGCCCCCCGCACCGGCTACTATCAGCCGCAGCCCCAGCCCTACGCCGACGGCCGTTACTACGAAGGTCGCTACGGCGGCCGCCATCACGACCGCTATTACGACGACGAGGACAGCTACACCAACGTCACCGAGCGTCCTGGCGCCGACGGCTGCACCCTCGCCGAAAGCCCTATCTACCTGCCCGACGGCCGCGTCCAGAAGCGCTTCGTGCGCGTCTGCCAGGACGGTTCGGGTCGCTATCAGGTCGTCGACTGACCGCCCCCGCACGTTGACGACTTGCAAGGCCGCCCGCCCCCCGCGGGCGGCCTTTTTCCTGCGCAGTCAGCGACGGGCCCAGACCAGGAACTCCAGATTGCCGTCGCCGCCGGCGATGGGGCTGTCCGCCGTCGCCTCGACGCGCCAGCCGGCGTCCGAAAGAAACCGCTGCGCCCCGATCAAGGCCTCGCGCCGAGCATCCGGGTCCTTGACGATGCCGCCCTTGCCGACCCGCCCTGGCCCGACCTCGAATTGCGGTTTGACCAGCACCACCGCCTCCGCCCCCGGCGCAGCCAGGGAAAGGGCCGCCGGCAGCGCCTTGGCGAGACTGATGAAGCTGACATCCGAGACGATCAGGCCCGGCGCGTCCGGAACGAGCCTCGACGACAGTTCGCGCGCGTCGACGCCTTCGAGGTTCGCCACCCTGGGGTCGGCCGCCAGCCGAGGGTGCAATTGCCCACGCCCGACGTCCACGGCGAAGACGCGACGCGCGCCCCGGGCCAGGCAGACCTCGGTGAAGCCCCCGGTCGAGGCCCCCACGTCAAGCACGGTTCGTCCCTCGACCTGAACCGGCCAGGTCTCTAGCGCGTGGACCAGCTTCAGCGCCCCGCGCCCCACCCAGGGATGGGCGGCTTCGGCCTCGACGACCGCGTCGTCGTCGATCAGGTCGGACGCCTTGCTCAGGCGCCGACCCGCGACGGTAACCCCGCCGGCCTCGATGGCGGCTCTGGCCTTGGCGCGGCTGTCGAACAGCCCGCGCTGGACCAGGGCGACGTCGGCGCGGGTTCGCCCCACCCGGCCTTAGGCCTCTTCCTCGGCAAAGACCTTCTTCAGCTCGGACTTCAGGATCTTGCCGTTGGCGTTGCGCGGCAGGGTCTCTGGCCAGAACTTGACCTTCACCGGCACCTTGAAGGCCGCCAGGCGTTCGGCCACGTGGGCGCGCAGGTCCTGCTCGGTCGCCGAGGCGCCGGGCTTCAGGGTCACCACCGCGCCGGGCTCCTCGCCGAGGGTCTTGTGGGGGATGCCGACGATGGCGGCGTCCATCACAGCGGGGTGGTCGTAGAGCGCGTTCTCGACCTCGACGCAGTAGATGTTCTCGCCGCCGCGGATCAGCATGTCCTTGGCCCGGTCGACGATGAAGCAGAACCCTTCCTCGTCCAGGCGCGCCAGATCGCCGGTGCGCACCCAGCCGTCCTGGAAGGTCTGGGCCGTGGCCTCGGGCTTGTTCCAGTAGCCCTGCACGATCATCGGGCCCTTAGCCCAGAGCTCGCCCAGTTCGCCGGTCGGGACAGGGGTCACACCGTCGGCGGGATCGAGGATCTTCAGCTCGGCGACCGGAGCGGCCGGGCCGCAGCTTGTCGGGCGGTTGACGTAGTCCTCGGCCCCGTTCGAGGTGACCGTGGCGCAGGTTTCCGTCATGCCCCAGCCCTGTCCGGGTTGCGACTTCGGGAAGGCTTCGCCGATCCGCTTCACCAGTTCCGGCGCGGACGGCGCTCCGCCGTAGGACACCGACTCCAGGGACGACAGGTCGAAGTTCTCGCGGGCCGGGTGTTCGATGAGCTGCCAGGCGATGGTCGGCACGCCGCCGGCCGCCTGGATCCGCTCGCGCTGGATCAGCTCGAAGGCGCGGATGACGTCCCACTTGTGCATCATAACCAGCTTGCCGCCGTAGAACAGCATCGGGTTCAGCACGGCGAAGCAGCCGGTGGCGTGGAAGAACGGAACCGAGAGCAGGATCGAACGCTGCGGGGCGTTCGGATCGGGCGTCGGCGGGGCTTCGCCCTTGCGCAGGAAGTGACGGGCGCCGGCGCAGGCGGCGCTCATGATGTTCGAGTTGATGCCCCGATGGGTGCCCAGCGCGCCCTTGGGTTTGCCCGTCGTGCCCGAGGTGTAGAAGATCGTGGCCGGATCGTCCGGGGCGACTTCGCACGGCGCCAGCGCCTGGTCCGGCAGCGCGCCCCATTCGGTGGGCGCGCCGATCACGTCCTCCAGCTTGGCGACCGCCGGGTGGGCGATCTCGTCGGCCTCGCGCGAGACATAGACGCGCTTGAGGTCGGGGCAGGCGTGCAGGTGTTCGCTCAGGCGCTGGTAGCGCTCGGCGTCGACAATGGCGATCTTCGAACCGGAGTCCGCGAGTCCGTACTCCAGCTCGGGTCCCGTCCACCAGGCGTTCAGCGGCGTCACGATCGCCCCGACCGAGGCGGCGGCATAGAAGGCCGCGACCCATTCCGGCAGGTTTCGCATCACCACGGCCACCCGGTCGCCCTTGCCGACGCCCTGGGCCTGCAGCTCACGGCCGAACGCGGCGACGGCGCGGTAGAACGCCTCGAAGGTGATCCGCTCGTCCTCGTAGATCAGGAAAATCTTGTCCTGATGGGCCCTTGCGGCCTCGACGATGGCGCGAAGCGTCGGCGGCTGGTTCTTCCAGGACCGCATCGTCACGCCATTGACCGTCACCTCTTCCATCTCGAAGGGCATGCCGGGCGCGGTCAGCATCCCATGGGCCTGGGCGATGGACATGGCGGGCCAGCCTGCGGGCAGCGCAGCGTCGGTCACGAGCGTTCTCCTCAATCCTGCGCGGCGCTGCACGCGCGCCGCGTCGTGGAGGGTGAACAAGCATAACCTAGCGGAAGAGGCAAACGCCGGTTCGGCTTTGGGCTACCGGCCGGCGTACATCGCCTCGACGTCGCGCCGGAAAGCGGCCTGGCTGTCGGTCCGGCTGTAGAACATGTGGCCGCCCGGATAGAGCTTAAGCCGCACCCGCCCGGGCTCGCCCATCGGCGGCATCTGGTCGACGATCAGGCGTGAGGCGAAGTACGGGCAGGACAGGTCGTCATAGCCGTGCACGATCATCACCCGCATCTTGCCGTCGGCGGCCATGGCGCGGCGCAGGTCGCTCACCGACTCGATCGACGTGAACCAGTCTTTCTCCCAGGCCTGGTTCACGGCCGAGCTCAAGGCGTTGTAGCGCCCCTCGGCCTTCCACCCGACGGTGCGGGTCATGAAGTCGACCATGGCGCTAGTGGTCGGCGCGATGATGGCGTCGAGGATCGGATCGCCCGTCCGTTGCTGCGAGGCCCAGGGGAAGGGATCCCAGGCCGTGACGTTCGAGTCGTAGATGCTCGCCAGCTTGCCCTGCTCCCGATAGAGCTCGCGCAGGAACGCCCCGGCGTCGATACGCCCGCCCATCTTGCGGACGAGGGCCGGATCGAGGCCGGTATAGGCCGTCACCTTGTCGACGATCCGCGCCACCGCCGCCGGGTCGGTGCGCCCCTTCATCAGGTCGACGGCGAATTCGCCCCGGGCGTAGGCCTCGACCTCAGCCAGGGTTTCGGCGTTCAGCGGCCGGCCCTCGCGTTCCAGCTTCGCCGCGGCCATGGACGGCAGGGAGACGATCCACGGCATCGGCGACAGGTCCTCGCCGACCTGCATGTGGGCGTCGAGGAAGGGCGACAGCATGATCACGCCGCTGGGACCGACGCCGAGCTCGGTCTGAAGGAAGCGGGCGATGCTGGGCGCCCGAAACCCGCCGTAGCTCTCACCGACGATGTACTTCGGCGCGGCCATGCGGCCGTTCTTGACCAGCCAGTCGAAGACGATGCGCGAGAGGTATTCGATGTCGCCCCGCACCTGGAAGAATGTGGACTTGGTCTCCTCCTCTCCCACCAGGGAGCGCGAGAAACCTGTGCCGACCGGGTCGATGAACACCATGTCGGTGAAGCCCAGCCAGGTGCCGGGATTGTCGACCAGCCGCGCCGGGTCCGAGGGCGCGTCGCCCAGCGCCCCGAACTGCACCCGCTTGGGCCCGATCGCGCCCAGGTTCAGATAGACCGACGATGCGCCCGGCCCCCCGTTGAAGGCGAAGGTCACCGGCCGGTCGGCGGCGCGGGGGCCGTCGAGCACATAGGCGGTGTAGACCACCTCCCCGATCTTCACGCCCTTGGCGTCGCGCACCGGCAGGGAACCGACCGTCGCCGTATAGGCCAGGGCCTGGCCGTCGATTCGCACCGTCTGCTTGATGCTGGCGTCGACCGGCAACGGCGGCAGGTCGAGGATCCGCTCGTCCTTGGGCTTGTCAGGCTTGGCGTCTGCGGCGAGCGATGGCGCAGCGCCGAACACGCCGAGAGCCAGCATCGCGGCCGCGGCCGCCCCGATCATCGCTCGCATCGTCCCCTCCAGGCTTCGCCTTGAGGTAACCCGATGTCACCCCAAGTCAAAGCCTGTGACAGGACCGCGTGTCAGCCGACCTTGGCCAGACGCGCCAATGCGCCTTCCAGCTTGGCCTTCGCCGCCTCGGCCTCGGCCAGCCGCTCGCGGTTCTCCTCGACCACCTCCTCGGGGGCGCGGGCCACGAAGTCGGGGTTGCCCAGCTTCTTGGCGGTCCGCTCGATGTCCGAGGCGAGGCTCGCGACCTCCTTGGACAGCCGCGCCCGCTCGGCGGCCAGGTCGATGAACTCGGCCACCGGCAGGGCCAGGGTCGCGCCCTCGACCACATAGGGGATGGCCCCGTCCGGCGCGGTCGCCTCGAAGCGCACCTCGCTGACCCGCAGGGTCTGGCCGATCACCGCCGCGTTGGCGATCAGGGCCTGGCGCTGGACCTCGTCGGCCTCGATGACCAACAGGGCCGGCCGCGCGCCCGGCGGCACGTTCAGTTCGGCCCGCACCGAGCGGCCTTCGCTGACCGCGGCGATGACGAGGCCGATCTCGGCGTCGGCCTTGGGGTCGATCAGGCTGTCGGCGAGATCCGGCCACGGCGCGGTCATCAGGCTGCCCGCATGCTCGCGCGGCGAGCCCTCGCCCGCCGTCTGGGCCCATAGCTCCTCGGTGATGAACGGCATGACCGGGTGCAGCAGCTTGAGGATCACGTCCAGCGCCCAGGCCGCCGTCGCCCGCGTCTCGTCGCGCGCCGCCTCGTCCGCGCCGTTCAGGATCGGCTTGGCCAGCTCCACGTACCAGTCGCAGAAGACGTTCCAGATGAAGCGGTAGAGCGCGTTGGCGGCCGCGTCGTAGGCGCAGCCGGCGATGGCCTCTGTCACGGCGCGGGCCGTGCGCGTCGTCTCGCCGATGATCCAGCGGTTCAGCACCACCTTCGCCGCGGCCGGGTCGAAACCGGCGGCGCGCGCGCACCCGTTCATCTGCGAAAAGCGCGTGGCGTTCCACAGCTTGGTGCCGAAATTGCGATAACCTTCAATGCGCTGGCGCGAGAGCTTGATGTCGCGCGCCTGGCCCGACATGGCCGTCAGGGTGAAGCGCAGGGCGTCGGCGCCGAACTCGTCGACCAGCTCCAGGGGGTCCATGACGTTCCCCTTGGACTTCGACATCTTCTTGCCCTCGGCGTCGCGCACCAGGGCGTTGATGAACACCCGCTGGAACGGAACCTCGCCGGTGAAGTGCAGGCCCATCATCATCATCCGGGCGACCCAGAAGAAGATGATGTCGAAGCCCGTCACCAGGGTGTGGGTCGGATAGAAGCGCTCCAGGTCGCGGGTCTTCTCCGGCCAGCCCAGGGTCGAGAAGGGCCACAGGCCCGACGAGAACCAGGTGTCCAGCACGTCCTCGTCCTGGCGCAGCGCCTCGTCGCGGCCGTAGTGCTCCCGGGCCTCGGCCTTGGCGGCCTCTTCCGTCTCGGCGACGAACACCTTGCCGTCCGGCCCGTACCAGGCCGGAATGCGGTGCCCCCACCACAGTTGGCGCGAGACGCACCACGGCTGGATGTTCCGCATCCACTCGAAGTAGGTCTTCTCCCAGTGGCGGGGCTCGAAGACGGTGCGCCCCTCCTCCACCGCCTTGATCGCCGGCTGGGCCAGGACCTCGGCGTTCACGTACCACTGGTCGGTCAGATAGGGCTCGACCGGCACGCCGGAGCGGTCGCCGTGCGGCACCATGTGGCGGGTCTTCTCGATCTCGCGCAGAAGGCCCAGCTCCTCCATGCGCTCGACGATCTTCTTGCGCGCCACGAAGCGGTCCAGCCCGCGGAATTCGGCCGGCGCCGCGTCGTTGATCCGCGCGAAGTCGTCCATGACGTTGATGGCCGGCAGGTTGTGGCGCTTGCCCACCATGAAGTCGTTGAAGTCGTGGGCCGGGGTGATCTTCACCGCGCCCGAGCCCTTTTCCGGATCGGCGTATTCATCGGCGACGATCGGGATCGGCCGGCCGACGATGGGCAGGCGCACGCACTTGCCGATCAGGGGCTTGTAGCGCTCGTCCTCGGGATGCACGGCCACGGCCGTGTCGCCCAGCATGGTCTCAGGCCGCGTGGTCGCCACGACGATCTCGCCCGAGCCGTCCTCGAGGGGATAGGCGAAGTGGTAATAGGCGCCGTCGACTTCCTTCTGCTCGACCTCCAGGTCCGAGATCGCCGTCTGGAAGTGCGGGTCCCAGTTCACCAGCCGCTTGTCGCGGTACATCAGGCCCTGCTTGTAGAGCGTGACGAACACCTTGCGCACGGCGGCCGACAGCCCCTCGTCCAGGGTGAAGCGCTCGCGGCTCCAGTCGCACGACGCGCCCAGGCGGCGCAGCTGGTTGACGATCGTTCCGCCGCTCTCGGCCTTCCATTCCCAGACCTTGGCGACGAAGTCCTCGCGCCCCAGGTCCCGGCGGCTGACATTGCCCTCGGCGGCCAGCTTGCGCTCGACCACCATCTGGGTGGCGATGCCCGCGTGATCGGTGCCCGGCAGCCACAGCGCCGCCTTGCCGCGCATCCGCTCGAAGCGGATCAGCACGTCCTGCAGGGTGTTGTTCAGCGCATGGCCGATGTGCAGCGAGCCGGTGACGTTGGGCGGCGGGATGACGATGCTGAACGGCTCGGCCGCCGCATCCTCCACAGGCGCGAAGGCGCCGGACTGTTCCCAGGCCGCGTACAGGCGCGGTTCTACGGTTTTCGGATCGAAGGTCTTTTCAAGCATGGGGTATCGGGCCGCGCCCCAGGAACGGGCGCCGCCGGCGTCATATCAGGGTTGATGCAGAACGCGAACGGCTGGCGCGGCGCAAAGCCGCGCTATGTCAGCCTCAGCGTACCTGGCGGCGGGCGATGCGCTCGACTTCGGCCTCGACCGTGGCCTGGACGATGCGCGGCAGGTTGGCGTCGAGCCAGTCCTTCAGCATCGGGCGCAGCATCTCGCGGACGAGCTGCTCCAGCGTCAGATCGCCGTTGCCCATCAGGATCGACTGCGACAGCTGGCCGAAGGCCGACGCCGCGGCGCTGGCGGCTGCCTGGCTGACGAGGCCGTCGGTCGGTTCGGGCGCGGCGCGCGTCTCGCGCTCGAAGGCCGGGGCCGCGGTCGGGGTGTAGACGTCGAGGTCCCCGACGCTCTCGACCCGCTCGGTGAGTTCGAGCACGTCGTCCTCGGGTTCCGGATCGAGGTCCAGTTCGACGACGGGCGGCGGGGCCGGCGCGGCGGCGACAGGTTCGGGTTCGGGCTCCAGCTCCGGGATCGGCGGCGCTTCGGCGACCACGTCCTCCAGCTCCGGCGGATCGCCGGGGGCGCTGTCCTCAGACTCCGGGGCGTCATCTTCCGAGATGATGCGCCGGATGGAGGCCAGGATTTCCTCCATCGTCGGTTCTTGGGCGGTCTGGTCGGACATGTTCGAGCCGTCAATAAGGTGGGGGAGAATCCCTGCGCGCCAGCCTAGGCGCACCGCCGTGATCGTGCAATTTCCACCCGAGTCGGCAAGCGACTATTCGCCTGTGGGGCGAACGCACGGGCGCGCCGATGTGGCGAGGGCGCTGCGGATCAGGGTTTGGGCGAGGTCT
>ENA-UOYA01004563-UOYA01004563.1-activated-sludge-metagenome-genome-assembly--contig:-NODE-4563-length-11511-cov-7.754888_pt1 | contig 11511 bp, 15 predicted proteins | sample MGYA00238163_ERZ764804 | MGnify/ENA primary metagenome ERZ764804 (study PRJEB28919, sample SAMN05720223) | activated sludge metagenome | isolation source: Anaerobic digester | place: Hong Kong...
TATAGGAGAGGGCCAATCTTATTTAGATATCAAACCTTCAGATATTATTATAAGTATTTCACAACCTTTAAAAGATAAAATAACTAATGCAAATTCAAAAGATACAAGTTTATTAATTGCTTGGGTAAATGCAGTTTTACAAGAAAATGATATGGCATTACTTTCTTCTGGGGATTATGGGCAAAGTGCAGGTGGACAAGGTTTTGTAATTGCTTTAGATTCTGATAAAAAAAACTCACAAAATGGCACAATTATTAAAGGTGAAGATTTAGCAAAAAAAGATCCAACATTTGGAGATTTTTTAAACTATGTAGATTATGATAAAGATAGTAATAATTTTATAGGAAAAAGATTATTATTACAAGATGATGTTTTTTCTTTTAAACATCAAGGCTCTTTAGTTGAAGAAATATTAGTTGAAAAATTAGAAAAACCTAATGCTACTACAATAAACAATAAAAAAGATTTTGCTGCAACACAAGGAGAATCTGATAAAAACTCAGATAAAACAGATGTAACTATAAAAGATGAAAAAATATTAACTCCTGATGTTACATTAGAAACAAAAAAAAGAAATCTTAATGTAATTTTAAGTTCTATGGCTGGTGTAAGAATTACTGCTATATGTCATCCTTGGTTAAAATTAGCAAGACCTATTTATATAAAAGGAATGGGTTTTTGGGATGGTAAATATACTGTTTTAAAACTTGTACATACTTTAAATGAAGATAATAAATTTATCACTAAAATAAATGCTTGTCGAATTTTACCAGCAAATGATAGCAAAGAAAAATTGAAAGCAAAATTAATTTCTGACACTGCACAAAATAATCCTAGTGCTAAATATGCAGATAAAAATGTAAGATCTTCAAATGGATATACTTCTTCTACTAATGTTAATTCTTATGGGCCAGACATTTCAGTTTTACCACCAACTCAACTAATGACTGAATTTAATTCGAAAGGACAAACATATAATACTCCTTCAAAATTAAGATCTTCTTTAGAAAACAGAATAGCTAATTTACATCCTGATTATCAAAATATTTTTAGAGGATTTATTTCAGAGTTTGAAAGTACATATCCAAAGTATAAAGTATTAATTACTGGTGATTATAGAACTTTTCAAAGAAGTTATGAATTAAAATATGGTATTGGAGGTTCTCCATCAAACCCTAATTCAAATGGAGGGAATGGAGAAAAAGCAACAATAAAAAATGCTACACCTGGGCGCAGTTTTCATAACTATGGTTTGGCAATAGATATAAATATTACTGATAATTTTGGAGTCGTAATAGCAAGTAAATATTCTTCTCAAAGTCTTTGGAAAAGTATTGGTATTTTAGATATTGCAAAAAAATGGAAATTAAGATGGGGTGGAACTTTTAATAATTATCAAGATAATGTTCATTTTGAGATTCAAGGATTTGACAGTAAAATATTGCTTTTAAGAGCTCAAGCACAATTTGGTAATGACCCTAATAAAATTCAGGGAAATAGATTAAATTTCACTGGAAGTGATGATTTAAAAAGAACTTCATCTAGTTCTTATGACCCAAATTCTATTAAAAATTACGGATTTAGTTTTTAATTCAATTGCATTTTATAAAAATAATAAAATAATTCAGCATCTACTGTTATTGTATCCATAATTAATTGAGAACCTGTATTTATTTTACCATATTCATTCATTTCACCTATAGGTACTTTAGACTTTTCTGTTAATGAATAAAAATGTAATATTACTAAATCATTAAAATTAGGGGTAATATCTTTTATTTGACAATATATAGGTTTATAACTATCAAATAAATATATTTCTTTATATGAAAAGTTTTTTTCTATACAATTATTTTCTGAAATTATTTTTTTTAATGTACTTAATCTTTTTAATTCACTTTCTGATTTATTTGGCAAGTTTTCTAATTCATCTATATTCATTTCAATTATAGAATAAAATGCCATAGGATTATTCATATAAAAATTATAAAGCTTTTTATGTTCAGAAATTATTTTCTTTTTCTTTAATTGTGTCTCTTTTATTATCTGAGACAATAATGGAAGCTGAAATTTCTCTGTTATCATTCTTTTTTTTAATTTTTCTATATACCTTTATTACATAATTTAACTCTTCCGTTTCTAATTTACAATCTTTAATCTCTTTTGAAGTTTCATACAATATTACTTTTTCTAAAATATTTTCTATTTCTAAATTTGTTGGAGGCAAAAATATATCATATATCGATCTTTTTTTTAATATTTTAGGATGAAACAGAAAATTTTTAAATAGTAATTTATTTTTAATTATCTGATAAAGTGTTAATTGCGTAATATAGAATTCTTCAGAATTAGATAACTCTTTTTGTTTAATTCTTAACATTTTATTAAAATAAAGAATATTTTCTCTGTCTATATCACTTTTTATTTTTAACATAATTATACTTTTATATCAGATAAATTTTTAACTATATCACTCAATGACTCTAAATGTTTTGAAAACAAGTCAGTACTTTTTAATCTTTGTGCTTTTAAAATTTGTATCTTTTGAATTATTAATGGCAAATTTGGATTCGGTGGTGTAGTTGGAGAATATTGACTCATTAAATCAAGTATATCAATTATATTATCTATAAATTTTTCTTCCATTTATAATAATTTTAACCCAGTTTGTTTTTTTGGTGATGTAACAGTTGCAAAATAATTTCTATAAAATTCTAATTCTTTATCTTTTAATTTTAATTCCGCTTGCTCATAAGTTACATCTAACCATTTCAAAGATTCTGGAGAAAAAGATTTTATTATTACTCCAGATTCTAAAGGAAAATTTAATTCTTCTTCTTTTAGTTCAAATTTATATTCTACAAAAATTTCTTGTTCAGCTATATGAAAAGAATGTTTTATTTTTTCAAAAGGATTTTTTATTACAACTTTTTCTTCTAAAATAAATGGTAAAAATTCTGTAAAATAAAATCTTTCATTTATCCCCGTCATAATTTGATATATTTTCTTTTCCATTATATTATACTATCTATTAAATTTAATTTTAAAACTTCATCAGATGAAATATAAAAATCATAACCGTCTTTTGTAAATTTTTTATGCCATTTTTTTGCTTCGGCATTTAATTCTTTTTCTGTAAATTCTTCTTTACCTCTTTTTGAAAATTGTGCATATAATTTAAACATTTCCATTTGTTCTTCCGCTAAATTTTTTGCAGAATGAGCTACTTGATTTGCTGTACCTCCCATACCTTCAACTTGTACATCATGCAACATAAATTTACATCTTGGTGTAGCAGTTCTTTTACCAGTGCCGCCTGCAACTAATACTGTTGCTGCACTCATACAAATACTTTGTGTTTTAGTATTAACTAAAACACCTTCTTCTTTTTGTAAAGTATAATAAAAATCCAATGCTGAATTTATAGCATATATACTGCCTCCAAATGAACAAATATCTAATGTAATGTCAGTAAATTTTTCATTTTTAACATCATTCCACCAAGCTTTTAATAACGCATACTTTAACCTTAATTCTGTGGCAATATCTTCTGCTAAAATACCTGAAACATATATTATTCTATTTTCAACATCTAACGAATATTCACTTATTAATTTTATTTTTTCTTGTAGTAATTCTTTCATTTATTATAATTTATTTTTTTTTAATTAATAAACTTGCTTTTAGTTTTTAAGAATAGCATTTTTATATTCTTTTAATACAAATGAATATTTAAACTTTTCTTCTTCAAATAATCCTATTGTTTCTAAAGATTTCATTTTTTTTAATTGCTTTATCCCATCTTCTAAATCTGGATACATCCATTTTGATTCTGAAGTATAAATACTTTTATCTTTACTTTCAATTTCATAACTTTTTATCATTATAGAATTTGAAGAATTTAAAAAATCATTATACCCTGCATATTTATTTTCTAATACTATTATTGGTTTTTTTAATTTTGCCATCCTTAATAAAGGAATACCAAATCCTTCAAAACTAGAAAATGAAACATAACAATTTATTCTATGCCAAAGATAACTCATTTGATTGAAATTTAAAAATTGCGAGATTTTTAAAATCAACGCTGGTTGTTTATATTTTTTTTGAAGAGATATGCCATATTGTTTTATTTCTTCATTCTCTTCAAAATTTCCATTATCTTTAATAAGAAGACATACATTTTTATTTGTATTAGAATACGCTTCCAGATATATTTTTATTAATTCTTTTACATTTTTTCTTTCTATTAAAGTAGATTCGTGATAAAAAACATAACTTCCTATTGGAATATTTAATTTATAATTATTAAACTCGTCTATATCTTCTTTAAAAAAGTTTGGAATAACAATTATTTTTTTAAAAATATTATTTTTAATAAGTATTTCTTTACCTTGTGTTGATGGTGTTATAATTAAATCAAATTTATTTATCGCCGCAATTATGTTAGTTTTTATCTTAGTGCCATCTATTGGAAGTATTAAAATTCTTTTTTTAAATTTTTTAAAAATAAATTCTTTAGTAATATCTTCATTAATATAATGAACTAATAAATAATCTAGTGAAGAAGGGTAGTTTTTCCCTTCTTCACTAATAACAAAATAATCTTTTAATCCTAAAATTAAATCATTAGTTATTTCTTCTAATGAATTAAATTTACTAGTTATAATATGTAATGAAGGTTTTATCATTTAAGAAAATAACATACTTTTTGTAACTGTAAAATATTCTGTTTTATACAATATTTCTTTTGCTTCCCTTATTTTTTTTGCTATTAAAAATATATCATCTCCTCTATTACTTAAACTAAATCCATTCTGATAACAAAATAATTCTAATTTAGATAAATCATAATTTTCTATACTATATTCTCCCCATACATTCTCAGTAATCAATCTTTCAACTTCAAATCCACAAGTATTCAATAATCTTGTTAATTCATTTATTGAATATTCTTTTACATGTGGCAAAAAGAAATTTGGGTTTTCATAGTTAAGAATTCTTATAACACTTAACAAAGTACTCATATTTGGTGTAGTCAAAAATAATTTACCTTCTGGCTTTAATATTCTATTAATCTCACATAATAAACTTAATACACCTGTTTCTTTTCTTATTGCTATATCATTTAAATCATCAGAATCTCTATCTTTAATATGTTCTAATACTTCCATACAACATATTAAATCAAAATCTTCATCTGAGTACATAGATTTATATCTTAAATCAAAACTTGAAACACAAGTTGTAATAGTATTATTAAAATTTTCAATTCCTTTAGTAAAATGACCATAAGACCCTAAATCTAAAATATTAATATTATCTTTTAGTTCAGACTCTAAAAATAAATAAGATTTTGTTAATCTATCTATATGTTTATGTAAATAATTAGTTTTATCTATTTTACTAAAATATTTTGCTATTTTTTCATATTTCATTCTTATAAATTTTTTTATTAAACTCTTCTCGGTTTATTGTTAATACATGAGAACTCGCATCTCCCAACCCGTAATAAATATCTATTGTTTTTTCATATTTTATACAGTTCATAAAATATAAAACATTTTTATTATTTCCAGGCTCTTTATAAGCTTTAAATAAAAATTCTGGAGTATAATATAATGGTTTAAAAGTATTTTTATCAAATAATAAAGCATAATGAATATAAACTCCATCTAATATTTTATGATAAAAAACTAAATAATTATCTTCATATTCAATAGGCAAAGTACTTAATCCTACAAATTCATTATTTATAAAATTATCATTATAAATCATTTTTAATTTATAATCTTTATAAAAAAAAATAGTAAAAGGAGAAATAGAGTATAAAATATAAATCTCATTATCTTTTATAAAAGCTCCCCAATTTTTTTCATCTCTAAATGAAGGAGATAAAAAAGATTGAATTGGTATTAAAGTATTAGTTTTTAAATTAATTTGAGAAATACACTGTATCCATTTAGTATATGGTCTTATTAAAGAATGAATTGAATATAAAGAATCTTTATATTGAAATAATCTTATATCTTCTACTCTTGTATTTGGCAAAAAATCTTGCTTTAGTTTTAAAATTTCTTTATCTTTTATTAAATAAAAATCACAAGAATTATTAAACCTTTTTCCTTTAAATGCTAAATCATTTTTTTCTACTCTAACAACACCTAGATTTTTATTAACATAAGAAGGATTAAAAATACCATAATAATCTCCTAGTTGTTTTTGAGTAAATAACTGTTTAGTAATATATTTTATATTAGATTTCAAATCTTATCTCTTTAAAATATTTAGTTGATTTTAAATAAATAAATTTATTTTTAAAAAATATTTTTAGTATTTTATTTATCATTATACAAATTTAAGAAATTATTTTAAAAGAACAAATTAGAAAATATTTAAAAAAAAAAATGTTTGATTATTCTAATTTTATCGCACCTTATTCTTCTACTTCAAAAGTTATTAGATTTCTAAATCCTGATTCTACAACTGCTTTTACTATATCAGTTTGTAATTATCAAAAATCTTTAGTAAATAAATCTGATTTAATAATTACATTAGAAAATAATTTGAAAGAATATATTTTACCTTTTTCTTCGCATACTAATGCTTTAAATGCTTTAGCAATTTTTAGAGAAACTATAAATGAATTAATAGTAAATTGCCCAGAATATAATTATGCTTTCTCATCAGTAGATGTAAATGCTTTAAAGCTAAAAAATAGACCTTGGATTAAACAAGGTAATACTATTGCTACAAATAACGATTCTGTATTAAATACAGATAATATCTTTCATTTAGGAAATGTAGCCATTGGTAAAAATACAGCAAATAATTTATTAGATATTTCTACAGGTGTTGCAGGGTCTTCAGGTATAAGATTAACAGATATTACTTCAACAATTTCTCCTTTAACAAATACAACTAAATGCTTAACTGTTGATAATAATGGAGATGTTATTTACTCTAATATTTCTAATGTTAAAAGTTATTTTTCTTTTAATACTTTTTTATCTACTGGAGCAAACACTATTACACACAATCTTGCATTATCTAATGGCAAAAAAATTATAGTACAAGTTGTTGATAATACTGGACAAATAATTGATGCTACGCTTACAGATTTTACTAATAATAGTGTAGTAATATCTGTCGGTAATAGTGTTAATGCAGATATAAAAATTCTTGCTATCCCTTAAAGATAGTAATCTGCACACAAACTAATACTTGCTTCAGGTTTGTATAATGTTTTAAATCCTAAAGATTCAAAATATCCTTTAATATATTTATACACTCTATTACTTCCTGCTTCTTCATCAGGATTAACATCTAAATGTACTTCCACATCAATATTTATAACATCTCTAACCCAAAGTGCTAATTCTGAAGTTCTTTGAATTTCACCATTTAATTTCATATCTATAGAAATATAATGAGATTTAACTTCTTCATCTCTTCTTTTAATTAAATGTGCTCCATTATTTCCTCTTTTAAATGCAATCACAGTTAGGAAACTAATAACTCTTTGATTTTGTTTTCTCCTATGTTTTATCATAGAATCAGTACCAATCATAATAGTTAATTTTTCAGAATATTCTTTAGAGATTTCATTTCTAATATAATCTTCTAAATCTTCTATTTTAGGCCCATCTATTTTATGCCATTTATCAAAAATATTCATTTTATTATTTTTTATATTCGGACACAAGATAACATACTTATTAAATTATCTATTTGCATATCATTATTACAAATATTTATCATTTCTATTATCTGAGTTTTGTTAAAGCTTCCATAAGGCCTAAACCATTCTTCATCACAAAATTTTAACCATAATACAATATCATTTGTAGTCATACCTCCTTTTTTATCTGGATGATGTGTACTACTACCATACTCTAATCTTATTGGTAATTCTTCTAAACTAGTTTTAAATTTAAATGCTTGTTTAGCGTTTTTTACCAATATAATTTTTTGTTTTCTCTTCAAAAGATAATTCTTTATCCATAAAATTATTTGTTAAATCTTTTAAGAGAATTAAAACTAATTAAACCAAATTGTGAGTTAGAACATTCTTTTAATTCTCTTGAATTTGTATAAGACATTGTACTTCTTAAATAATCTTCAAAATTTTCACACCATTGAGATAAAGTATATTCCACTAAATTTCTTTTACTTATTCCTTCAGCAGTTTTTAACACTTCTTTTCCCCATTTTTTTTGTACCTCTTTAGTACTCATTCCTCTATAATTTTTGGTTAATCTTTTTTGATTTATTAAATCTTTTATAGAAATATTTGGCAAAAAAGAATCTGTATTACAACTAATAATATCTTCAATACTTATTTCTTTATCATCTAAATATAATTGTCCTGAACTTTCAATAGCTTTATTAAAAATACTACCACACATTACATAATCAGCCCCAAGAAATAAACATTTTATAATATCAGAAATATTTTTACAACCTCCATCAGAAATAATTTTAGTTTCAGAATCTAACTCACTTTTTATCATATAACATTCTGAAATTAGACTACCAATTGGATATCCTATAGCAACATTAGCACTTGTTGTACACCCAGCACCATTACCAATTCCTAGTCTAACATAATCAACCCCAATATTACAATATTTTTCAAAAGTTTGAGGATTAGCTACATTACCAACCATTAAAACCAATCTCTCTTTATATTTTTCTTTTGCATTATCTGCTAAATCATATAATTTTTTCAAATGTCCATTAGCAATATCAATCAAAGCATATACTTTATAATCTTCTTCTATAAAAAATAAATTTTCAATAAAATTTTGATTTATAAACAAATCTTCAAATTCATCTAAACTATAAGAATAAAATACTTTTTTATTAATAGAATATTCTGCAATTCTTTCACCTCTAGGAATTATTGAATATATTTTATTTGAATTAAATGTTTTTGCATTTTTTTCATTTACTACTGTATCCATTGGTGCGGTCATTAAAGGATACATACCATTTTCATCAAATGGATTTACTTCTTTTCTTGAATTTATTGAAGATAATATCTCTGGTATTATTATAATATCTTCTAAATCAAATAATTTACTCATATCTATTTTTTAACAAAATTATAGTAAAATAAATTATAAATAAAATTAAATTGAGTTTTTAAATAGATTCGAACTATTATCTCTGAGTTCGAAGCTCAGTATTCTTCCATTGAACTATAAAAACACTAGTGGAGCATGTTGGAATCGAACCAAATCCTACTTGTTTGCAAAACAAGAGTCCTACCTTCGTATCAGCCCCATTTATCTATATAAAAAATCATAAAATTCTTTCATCAAAGATTCTGGAATTTCAATTTTTCTTTTTTCAAACTCTTGGAATATTTCATATTTTGTAAAACTTCCTTCTTTTATTCCTTCAATCCATTGGTTTCTCCATAACCCCCAACCTTTCTTTCCTATAATCACTGCTTTAACAATATTTGGATGTTTAGTAATTATTTTACCTCCTTTAGAATATTGCCCATCATCAAATCTCCTAAAACACTCTTTCCATTATATCCTTTAATATCAAATTCTACATTAACTTCTGAGCCACAAAAAGTAATTAAGCCTGTTTTTACTACCTTAAAATAGAAATTAAACATAAGATTAAAATTATCACTAAACTTTTTAATCTTTTTTTCGTGTCTGCTACCATATTGGCTTAAAGTTATTTGTTTCTTGCGACCTGCTGTTTCAGTTGCTCCTGCATTTTGCTTTATTTTAAATTGTTTGTAGGCAAGGTGAGATTCGAACTCACACATTCCCAATGTATAAGATTGGTAACTTAACCAGTTTGTTTCCACTTGCCCAAATTGTAGTCATACCGAGACTCGAACTCGAATTTCTTGAGTATCAGTCAAGCGTGCTTACCATTCTACTATATGACTATAAATATTTGAACACCTAACAAGACTCGAACTTGTATGACTACGTTAGAAGCATAGCGTCCTTCCATTGAACGATAGGTGCATTTTGTCTAGTATGCAAGATTCGAATCTTGCGTCCCACGGTCCCAAACCGCAGATAATCGCCTGGCTATACTAATACTAGAATTAAAATTGGGGTGATATACGAGGCTTGAACTCGCTCCGTAACTTTCACAGAGTTACATGCTTAACCAATTACAACAATACCACCATATTAAACTAAATTTTCTAAAAAATTTTCTAATTTATTTACATTACCATATTCTATTTTAATAATTTTAGAAATAATATTCATTTTAACTTCATCTTTTTTCATACAATATGGATTCTTAGGATCTAAATATAAATCATAATCTGGCAAATAAAAATCTGGATAATATAATCTCATTTTATTATTTTCATCATACCATTTTATATTTTTTGGTCTTATCCATTTTATATTTAAAAAATCTAACTTTTCTGCAATTTTTAATTCCCAATTAGATTCTAATAAAACATTTTCATTAATCCATTTATTAAAATATAAATTAAATTTCTTTTTACCATTCAAATATTTTCTTTTTGAGAATATACTGTTTATTCTACATTCTTCTTTACAATTTTTATGTGTAGAATTACCCTTACTATAAGCTCTTACAAATAAATTATTACAATTATCACAATTTTTAAATTCTATTTTGCATTGAATTATTCTCAATGAATTTCTTATATTTGCTAATGCCTCTTCGCTAAAAATTCTTTTTTCTTTATTTTTAAATTCTCTTTTAGAATTGTTATAAGATGCTGAACAAGAAGAAGAGCAGAATTTTTTATTTCTATTATTATATTCTAAATCACTTACACAATTTAAGCATACTTTTTTATTTTTATTATACTCTTCTTTTCTCAGATTTTTATTTTCTTTTATTTTTTGTTGCCCTTTTTCTTTAACTAAAATTTTATTTTTTTCATAATTAGGATTTAATTTACAATGACCTATATGCCCTGCTTTTGAAAGGTAATTTAAAAATTCTCTTTCACAATATTTACAAATAAATTTTATCATTTTTATTTTTAAATATTGTTTAAATTTCTTTTTCGAACTTAAATTGTAGAGTGTGTGAGAATCGAACTCACCTAATGTCTTCATCCCAAATGAAGAGACCTTGCCTTGAGTTTGACACTCTATATAATCTTCCTGTTTACAACACACTCCCGAATAATAAAAATTTGTACCTCGAACAAGAATCAAACTTGTGTCTCCGCTGTGTAAAAGCGGCATAATTAATCACTATACTATCAAGGCATAATTCACTTTTTGTTTGAATATCAAACTTTATTCATTCGTTGAAGTAACTGCGTTCGAACCAATACACTCAAATTCAAAATTTGAGATGCTTCCATTACATCATACTTCAGTTTTCTCGATAGGGTTCAAACCTATGGCTTCAGATTCAAATTCTGAAATGTTATCAATTACACCACGAGAAAATATTTATTCACTCAGCCGACACGATGGGAATCGAACCCACTACATCATTTTCAGATACGGAGTGACAATCCGCTATACCAAC